>Ga0208497_1000270_pt1 | contig 26536 bp, 40 predicted proteins | sample CryBogCBE25Aug07_FD_184555 | JGI IMG/M metagenome (GOLD analysis project Ga0208497, IMG submission 184555) | Freshwater microbial communities from Crystal Bog, Wisconsin, USA - CBE25Aug07 (SPAdes) | ecosystem: Environmental > Aquatic > Freshwater > Lake | place: Crystal Bog, Wisconsin, USA...
CACTTATAGTAGTTCAATCACAGCCGCACAACAAAATCGTGTTAATGTTGCCGCAGTAACTCGTGCTGGTATTATGCAAAATGGCATCTACATAGATCAAGTTGGTAATAACGATCATGTTACCGTTAGCCAAGTTGGTCATTACAATCAGGTTAGTGGTATCGGCGCAACTAATGCTCCTATACAGGGAGATTTGAATACAGTTACTATACGTCAAGGCGACCCGGGCAATCCTGTAGGTAAAAACTTAATTCAAATGAGCATACAAGGTACAGGAAGTAATACTGTAAACTTAAATCAAGGACGTGACACCGATGGCAATTCAACAGGAGTTGACACAGGTAATCACTATCAAGCAGTTAGTGTAAGTGGATATAGTAATCAAGTAACTACTAATCAACAAAATGCTGGGGGTAGTGTTGGTCATTACCTAGAAGCAAACATAGTAGGAAATTACAACACAGTTGGATTGGTACAAACAGATGGGACAACTCAGAAACAAACTTTTGCGAGTGTTAATGGAAATAATAATGTTCTTAATGCTAGTCAAACTGGTCTTGGTAATCATTACTTAGACGTAAGTCTAAACGGCAATGGCAATTCGGCAACAGTTAATCAGTACGGTAACACAGCCAATGCAGCTACACTCAGCTTGACTAATGCTGGAGGCCCAGCTAGCGTGAACCTAACACAAACAGGTGGACAAGTATATAACATAACAACGGTATGCGTACAAGCAGGAGGCTGTGCTCCTATTACTGTTAGACAAGGAAACTAATGATATCATTTACTATAGATAAATTCAGTAAGATCCCCCTAAAGGATGACGTTAGTCTTTACGTACAAGAAATAGGCGGGTACTTTGAAATACAAAAACGTGTTATTGAGTTTTTTATACCAGTAGAGTACAGAGAGTTTATGATAATTAAATATCCCTTCTTGGAAGAAGTGGAGTATATATTATGATAGCAGGATTAGATATTCCTCCGATTTGTCCAGTTTCTGGTTGCAAGGAACCTCGACAAATATTATCTAAAGTGGGCGATACTAAGACGTATATGAAAACTTGTTGCCGGCACACTTATCAAGACTTACCTGAAGAACGAGAAAAACTAGATACATTCTGGCCGCCAGAAACCAATAAATAGTAGTAGAAGTATAATAATAAGATCGGCAAAGCCGACAGGAGCTATAATGAAATTAATCAAACGGGCCTTCTTGGCCATTTCAGTGTGCCTATCTTTTGCGGCACACTCACAAAGTTTAGGTAACTTACCCTCGGGTTACATTGGATATGTAGGTAATCCAGCAACAGGTGTAAACAACTCTTACACATTCTCATTTACTGCCGCTAATTCAGGCAGTGATTATATTGGTTTTGCTTTTCGCCAAGATCCAGCATTTTGGTCATTTACTAATCCCAGCGTAACATCCGCAGGTTCAACTACAAACTTGTTGAGCAATGCTGGTCTAACCGCAGGCGGAGCAGTACAGGTCTCAGTTAACGGCGGTACGCAAACAATTCAAGCACCAACCGGATGGGGTGTATGGTATCAAAATGGTACTTATCCAGCGGCCGCTGGTAGTTGGCAATCGGGACAGTGGTATGATGGTGCTGTTGGCACATATGATGGTATCTATCAAGGTATTACTGTCAGCTCTGGCATAACATATACTATTACATTTAATGCCCTATCAACTAGCCAGGCCAGTACACTACAACAGGCTATTATTGGTGTTTATGCTGGTGCCTGTACCAACGTAACACTAGCCGCAACAGCTTGTGTACCAACAAGTACAGCAGGTTTTACTCCTATAGCACAGCCAAATCAAACTGTCAATGCTGGTAATCCTTCGGCTCCTCCGGTACCACCAACACCATCGGCACCAACTGTAGTAAGCACAGCTGCTGGTACTCCTATTGTAACTACAACTAGTACTAATGGTACTCCTGTTATTACTAATCAAACTAATTACGGTACACCTGCTGTAGCAAGTACAAGTGTAAATGGTACTCCAACTACAACACAAGATACAGCGTATGCTCGTGGGCAGGCCGCCACAACATTACCTGTAACAAAAACAGTGACTACAAATGTTTATACTCCTGTACAGACAACCACAGTTACAACAACTCCATACACTACTATAACAACTACTACAGTACCAGTAACAGTTACTACCGTTACCACTCCAACTACGGTAACAACTTATAGTGATAATTCAACTACGACTACAAACGGTACTCCTGTAACTACTACCGCCGCAGGTGCTCCTATAGTAACTACACAAACTACAGCTGGTAATCAATTGGCAACAGTAGTAGTTGACTCAGTTAATCAACAAACAAGTCAAGCAAGCCAACAGTACTCAACTCGCGTCGACATGTACAATCAGTTAAGCACAGTTAATAGTCAAATTAATTCTGCTATGACAAGCGATCCTTTAACTCGTAGTCGTATCAACGATGGTATTATTAGTTTACGTAACGGTAAAGAAACTGACTTTTATGTTACCGGCACTGGTATGGCTACTAACACAACAAATACCTATAAGTCAACTACTGGTATGTTTGGCGTTGGCATGGACAAGATCGTAGACTCACATTTGTTATTAGGCTGGCAATATAATCACGCTAATGCTACTACATCGGGCGATGATGCTGGTGGCGGTTTGATCAAAGATATGTTTGGCATATACGGTGTTAAAAGCATTGATGATTGGTTAATCAAATTTGATGCTGGTGTGGCATTTAATCAGTACTCAAGTTATCATACACTACCGGCATTAAATCTTGGTAACAGCAGTAATACAAACGGACAAGATTATTTTGGTAGTGCTAGATTATACACACCAGATCTTGGCAAAGCTGACAGTTGGTTAAGTGGTCTACGTGCGTTTGTTGGACAAGGGTATGAACATGATGCTATAAATGGCGTCGCAGAAGGCGGTAGTCCATTAACAGCAATGACTTACAATCCTGTAAATACACAAACTTGGACCAGTGAAGCTGGTGTTGGTTATTATCATAAACTAACTCAGAACTGGAGTTTAGGTGGCGAGTTGAGTCGTAACAATCGTGACCAAAACACTGAAGTGGTTAGCCTAAGTTATAAGACCACAGACAACTCAAGCGTTGTATTAAAGGCTATTAGCCAACAAACCAATGCCGGAGTCAATAATGTGATCCAGGCCTGGGCAAGAGTTAATTTTTAATTGATAAATAAAAGTGCGGGCACAAGATAAGGTGTCGCTGGATCCGTAACCAGTGCTAAGGGCCACTCGATGGTCCTTTTCTACCTAAAAGGAGTAAGCTATGAAACAAAGCAAATTAGTGCGTAAAGTGTATCAGGCTTGCTTCGACCACGATGCCGAGAAACAGCTCGAACTTCGCAAGAAGGAATTCGCCAAAATCTTGAAACACAAGGCCGAAGGCAAACCATTTGACACTAAATGGACAGTAGTACAAGTGTAACACGCTTGTAATATTTCAAGTACCCGTTGGGCGGTAAATACGTATATGGAACGTACTTACCGCTCAATTTTTATTTCCGATATACACTTTGGTACCAGAGACTGTAAGGCCGAACAACTCAACAACTTTCTTAAACACAATTCTTGTGAAACACTTTATCTAGTAGGCGATATCATTGACGCATGGAAGATTCAACAAAACAAGTGGCGGTGGAAACAGAGCCATACCAATGCTATTAGACGAATATTAGGTCACGCCAAACGTGGAACTCGAGTAGTTTATATTGCTGGCAACCATGACGAATTTCTTCGTCCACTGATACCTTATGGTATGGGCTTTGGCCGCGTAGAAATTGTAAATCAAACCGAACACATAGGCGTAGATGGTCGGAGATATTTAGTAACCCACGGAGATTTATTTGACGGCATTACTAGACTAGCACCGTGGCTAAGTTTCTTAGGTGATAAATTGTATGATTTTGTTCTTGATCTTAATAGTCGTTTTAATTGGATACGACATCGTTTGGGCTTTGGTTACTGGAGTCTGTCTAAGTTTCTTAAACATAGGGTTAAAAAAGCCGCCGACTTCATGTTCCAATTCGAAAGAAACCTAGCTGGCTATTGTAAAAAGCGTGGCTTTGATGGGGTCATATGTGGGCACATACACCATGCTGAGATTAAAGAAATTGATGGCATTATATATATGAACGACGGCGACTGGGTGGAGTCAATGACTGCCTTAGTTGAACATCATGATGGACAGTGGGAAATAGTAACATGGACTCGATCAAGTGACCAAGACAATACTAGTAATAACTGATAATGTCCCAGACCAAATTAATGGAGTGGTTACAACTTTCAAAAACTTGGAAGATTGTGCTCACAGTGATGGGTATCGTGTTGTTTATTGTGACCCCGGGCAGTTCCCTAATTTTGCTTGTCCTGGCTATCCTGAAGTTCGCCTCTGTTGGCCGCACGGCATCAGTAAAAAAATTAAAGCGGTACAGCCGGATTTTATACACATCGCTACAGAAGGGCCTGTAGGCCTATTTGCTCGTTGGTGGTGCGAACGTAACAACATTCCTTATAATACAAGTTATCACACAGACTTTCCTGAGTTTCTAAAAACAATGTATCGTGTGCCGAAGAGCATAACTTATTGGTACTTACGTTGGTTTCATAAAAATAGTCATCGTGTGTTAGTCACAACAAAAACTATCGAACAAGATTTAGCCGCACACGGCTTTGAACGTATGGTTGTGTGGACCCGCGGAGTACGAAGGGATTTAACCCCAAGTCAAGAACGTTGTGATCGTACGCAGCCGATGTTGCTTAATGTAGGTCGTGTTAGTAGTGAAAAGGGACTAGCAATTTTAGCAGAATTAGAGCCTACAGATTATACCTTAGTTATTGTTGGTGATGGTCCGTATATGCAAGAAGCTCGTAGATTGTTACCTTGGGCTAAGTTCGTTGGCTACAAATCTGGGCAAGAATTAGTGGACTACTATCACAATGCTGATGTATTTGTATTTCCTAGTCAAGCCGACACCTTTGGCTTAGTTATTATTGAAGCAATGGCACAGGGTACTCCTGTTGCGGCTTTTCCAGTGCAAGGCCCGGTAGACATTATCGAACAGGGTGTAAACGGTTATATGGATTGGGATTTAGATGTTGCTGTACGCGAATGCTTAACACTAGATCGCAATCAAGTTAAACTATCTAGCAATAAATGGACTTGGGCAGAATGCTGGCGAATTTTTAAAGAAAACCTAGTATCTATACAATAATAAATATTGTATGCTCAAAAAAATACTAACTAGTCCTTGGACAGCCCTCCTAACATTATTACTTGTTCTAAGTATAAGAATTGCCGATCCTACATTTGTTGAAAGCGTAAGATTACGTTACTTTGATACCTTAGTTACTAGCAAGCCTGCAGAAACTATTGGCGTTAGCGTAGTAAACATTGATGAGAAGGCCCTGGAACGATACGGGCAATTTCCTTTTTCGAGAGACATATATGGAAACATTATTCGTGATCTTTACCGTCGTGGGGCGGGCCTTGTGGTATTTAATGTGCTCACTCCTGATCGTGACCGCCTTGGTCGAGATGCGGATTATATAGCCGCACTTAAACAATATCCAACTATACTGCCTAGCGTAGGTAGCACACAAACTCGTAATACTCCTAGAGCCCCAGGATCGGTAGTGATCGGTCCTTACGGGCTAGATACCTTTGTAACTTATCCCGGACTGATTGCTAATATACCTGCTGTGGAATCTGCAGCCGCTGGCGTTGGTATCACAAATACCTTTCCTGAAGTTGACGGCGTTGTTCGCCGCATGCCCTTGGTTGTTGCCTACGATGGAAAACTGTATCCAAGCCTAGCAATGGAAACTCTGCGTGTTGCTGGTGCAGACTCAACAGTACAGATCAAAGTAAACGAGAATGGCGTTGAAAAAATGCGTATTCCAAAGTTTGGTCCTGTGGTTACAGACAGCTTGAGTCGCATCTGGATTGATTGGAGTCTAGTTCCTGAACATTACAGCCTAACTGACCTGCCTCGGGACTTTGAAGGTGATATTGTTATTGTTGGTGTATCGGCCCAAGGACTTGCTAACCCTGTTGCTACAAGCCTCGGCGAAATGTTACCACAAGATTTACAAGCGGCAGTATTGGGTACTGTAATTGCCAACCGAGATCGAGCTGTTATTACAAGACCAGACTGGGCAGAAGGCGGCGAAGTGTTGCTACTCGTTGCCACTGGCTTATTATTAATTTTACTTTCAAGGTGGACCTATGTTGGACTTATTAGTAGTGTTGTTATTATTGGCGGCAGTATTCCCCTTTCTAATTATTTGTATCAGACTAATGCTTGGCTTGTCGATGTCACTGGTCTGGTTAGTGGGCTTGTGCTTGTTGCTCTCCATGTGTATGGGGTCAAATTTGTAAGCGAATTCCTACAGAAACAAGCAATTAAAAAACAATTTGCCGGCTATGCTTCTCCTACCGTGGTCAAGCTATTACAGGAAAATCCTGATTTAATCAAAAAAGGCACCAAGCGTGAGGTTAGTATTTGCTTCAGTGACTTACGTGGCTTTACTCCATTGGGTGAATCGTTTGGTGATGATGTGGGCGGACTTACTCGAGTCATGAACGGCTACATGGATGCTATTACACAACCTATCTTGGAAGCCAATGGTATGGTCATCAAGTACATTGGTGATGCTAGTATGCATATTCACAACGCACCCATTGATGATCCTGATCATCCTAAGACAGCGGTAGCGGTAGGACTTCGAATGGTACGGGCTGTTGCGGAATACAGTAAGCTACTAGAAGCTGAAGGCCGTCCTGGAGTTAAGATGGGCGCTGGTATCAATACAGGCCTAGGTTACATTGGTGAGATGGGTAGTACACAGCGACACAGTTATGATGTCCTAGGTGATGCTGTAAGTACTACAGCACGTATTGAAAGTAAATGTAAAGAATACGGTTGCGTATTATTAGTTGGAGAAGAAACTGTTAAGCGTTGCGCAGATGATTTCTTCTTCTTAAAGATTGATGACTTGGCTGTTAAAGGCAAATCTGTAGGTGTTGGCATTTACACAGTTCTAGATGATGTTACACCAGAATATATAATGGCAGGTGAAACACATGAACGCATGCATGGCCTTTACAGAGCACAAAAGTTCGATCAAGCAATTAAATTATGTGAACAACTCAAGCCAGAGTTTGATGGTAAAATGGCGGGCTACTACGATATGTGGATAGAACGTTGCAAATTTCAAAAGACGCAAACTTTACCTAAGGACTGGGATGGAACCTTTATTGCCACTAGTAAATAAAATGTTTGACACTTACATGTGGTGGGCACTACAGTTGTATTTCCTACCATACAGGTTGCCCGAGTACGGTAGTGAAGTTGATAAGTTTATTAGTGCTTATAGTTTAAACGGCGTCAAGAGCGCGAACCTTTGCAAGCCCGGCACGTCTAAGTAATTGAATATACATCCAACCTAAGTCAAATTCCCAAGGCTTCATACTAAGTTTAGCACTAGCAGGATCTGCATGATGATTGTTATGTAGTTCTTCGCCACCAATGATGATACCCCAAGGACTAATGTTCGTACTTGAATCGTCAGTCTTAGTATTACGATAACCCCACCAGTGCCCTAGACCATTAACAACACCTGCGGCCCATAAGGGAATCCAAATCATTTGCCATAGCCAAGGCAGCCAACCCCAGGCAAAACCAAATATAGCTGAGTTAATTAAAAACATAAACACAATACCAAGCCAATTAAATGGAGTGTATAAATTACGCTCGATGTTATCGTTGGGGGTACCTGCTCCGTAAGCCTTGATCATATCACAATCCTTGGCGGCACTGGCATAATAAAAAGCACCACCTAATAAGATTTGCCACAATCCATATACCTGCGGACTATGAGGATCACCATCTGCGTCGGTGTATCTGTGATGCTTGCGATGTGTTGCTACCCATTGCTTGGTAACCATGCCTGTAGTAAGCCATAGCCAGAAGCGCATAAAGTGTTCTACACGTGGATCAAATGTAACTGAACGGTGTGCTTGCGATCTATGTAGATACAAAGTAACGCAGGCAATGGTGATGTGGGTCATCACCAGGATATATATTAACATTGGGAATTAAGCGTAGCTGTTTGTAACAGGTACTGGATGAGTTGTAGTGTGATGTACGATTTCTTCATTTTCGTCGTAAATCTTTACTATATGAGAATCGCTGGAATTAGAATGTGTTTGTGTTTGAGATACAGAATGCGCTAATGCTTCTTCCAATGAATCAAAAAAGTGCTCAACGGTATTTAATATTCCGTTAGACCAACTGTGTGTTTTTACTTTATGTCGTTTGCTCATTTATGCATAACTTTCTGTTGACGCACTTACTACATTATGTGTTAATTCATCATTGTGATCAAACACTTTTATACTATCTGCATTTTCAACGTTGTTAGCAAACGTTAATGCTTGCTCTAGATTATCAAAAAAAGCATCTTTAACTTCTAAGCGACCTAAGCGCCAATGATGTGTTCTTACTCTGTGATGTTTAGACATTAAATGTCTCCTTTATTTAAAGTATTTAGCCCAAGTACCTACAGTTTTATTGGTATAGTGTGTTAATGCCCACTGGTTTACTCTTACGTTGACCTGTGGGAAACGGTATGCTAACATCAATTTACGACAAATATTTTCACTTTCCGTGGGTTCGGCACCAGTAAACGGTATGGCCCATGGAATTTCTTTAGATCCAACTAGCGGAACACCTTGACCAATAATATCAGCACCAACAATGTTAAACGTTTCTGAAAAACTAACTTGTAAGCCAATATCCATACTAGCGCACAACTCTAGGAATTCTTCTCTAGGAGTCCATTGGTGATTGATTAGTTGGTGCCCGTGACCACTAATTTGTTGGAATAACCCTTTTAGATTGTTTAAGGCTGGCCCGCCTTGCATTTCGATACGTCCAGCATTGACATGGAATCTTAGTTGCTTGCCAATCTTTTCGGCAAACTCAATGGCACCAAATGCTTGTAATAAATGATTCTTAAGCGGACGAATAGCACCAAAACAACCAACATCAACCCAGTATTTGTTTTTGTTAAATGGTTTAGTTATATAGTCCTGTGGGTAGTAATTAGGCAAGTAAATAACACGTTCCGCAGTTTCTTTTTTGGTCCATTGATTTAAGTGCTGTAAGTATAACTGTGTTTCACGCAACATACGTGGAGCATTACAAGCAATGATAATGTTTTTAAAACGGCTATAATCACCAAGCCAATCCATAGCATTGCCTTCTCCGGCCATAAATGGCATGTCAGAATGTAAGCGAATAATCCATTTTACATCGGGGTGTAACTTTTGTAAAACAGTAAACTTACTGGGTACTACCCAAAGTGCTTCGATGATAACGTGTGTTGGTCGGTGTTTGGTAACTAATCGATCAATACAGTTATTGTCAATAGCAACTTCTAAATTGGATTCTATGTTAGAATCTCCGAGCATATTGTGTACAAAGCTAGCAGAGTTATATAATCCTGTACTTAGTCCCACATGACTATGTGTAAATGCGTTATAATCTTCTCTACGTTTAAGGATGAATAATATTTTTTTCAATTTGTTCTCGAATTAACAGAGTATTTATCGAAACCAATGAAATAAGATTGTTACAATTGAATTACAATTAACCAGTACCGCCAGAGGCCTCTTGTTCGTCTGAAGTTGTAGTTTTATCTACTTTAGTAGCATTAATATGTTTCTCAGCTTCGACACGTTCGTGTTCGATAGTCTTGCCACGTAGGTGTAATACTGTATTAACTTTTTGATTTAATCGAATTAAGTCGTTGTCTAACATACGAATGCGGTCGATAAGGGCAATAAGAACAGTATTAGCATCACTGATAACAGGCTTAACTTCGGTTGTTGCCCATTTCCATACATAGTGAATAATGTATCCCATCCCGACTGCCATAACAATCGGGAATCCATACTTGTTTACAATTTCTGCTATATCGCCCATAGTATTTCCTTAGAACCAAAGCCAAAGGCCTTGACTCATTAATATTAATCCAATGCCGGCTACACCAAAACTAGCCCAAAATAACATCATGTTAACAGCAAGAATACTAGCTGATAACAATACAATGCTTAATTGATAACAGGTACTAGCATAACCAATCCATGGTGATTTTGTTTTTGCAACATCACGTTCGTGTTCTAATTTTTTAGCTTGTGCGTACAAATTTTTCTTTCCTTCGTCACCCTCGTCGTAGCTAATAGCCTTGTCGGCAAATTTCTTAGATAACACTGGATCTTTAGTTTGTACACTTGCTAACTCGTATTGAGTTTGCTTAATGCTCTTAGCCTGATAAAAATTCCAGATATCGTTTGCTTTGATTGTATTGTTCATAACTGTAGAACTTAGTCCACCGCCAATAACTGTGTTGAATGCCAACAACGCAGCAAACACGTTGATTACCATACCTGCTTTGTCTTTGATCTTTGCTTCACGTTCAGAACGTGAACCTGCTGGCGGCTTGGGCGCATCTGGGTCTTTTGGTGTTTTGTTTACTAAATTTAATACTGCATCGATTAATGCCATGTGAATACTGCTCCTATTGCTAATCCTACTACAAACGAAATAGCACAAAATTTTGCTAAATCGATGTCACGCCAAATTGGCGCATTCTTTAACCAATTTTTTTGATGCTCTGGCAAACTGTCGTGCCATGCTGTCCATTTATTCATTGCTTGCTCCGTCTATTAAAAACTTTTCTATCGGGTCCACTTTAACTAACATAGCCCGTCCATCAACATTGGCGATTTTAAAATAGTCACCGGCTCGCCATCCTAATTTGTCTACGTCTAATTCTGCATCTAATAATATTCTATGTGGTTCTAAATCCCACTCGTAGTCGTAGTATTTCATTGATTATGTATTCTCATATGCGATGCCATTGCATTAGTAGGAATTTCTTTACCACAGCACACACAGGGTTTTTTAGGATATTTTTTTCCTATTTGTCCTGCTGACATATTTTTTCTACCTTCTTCGGACTTTGGTTTTCTAAATGCTTGTTTGGTTTCTTCACTGTATTGAACCTTTGAGCGAGATTCAGCATTCTTTTTTACTCTCTTGTCTGTATCCGAGTTGAGTCCTTTATTCCAAGGTGCCCTGCCTTTACCTGCAACTGATAATTTTTGTTTTGTTTCTTCCGACAATGAATATCCTTCACCACCAATTGTTTTATTTTTTAATATGCCAGTTCCTAAATCTTGTCTGCCATATTGTTCTATTAGGTTTATTTCTAAATTAAATGCTTCTTCTTCTGTTAAATTATCTTTAATAATTTTTATTCGAGATTTATCTTTCGGTCTATACGGTCTTTTACAATAAGCTCTAAATCCACTACCTTTACCAACATAGTAAGGACTTCCGTCTTCTCTTAAATACTCATATACATAATATTTGTTCATACAAATATTTATGATTTGGCGTCGTTTTTACGAATTAGTCACGACGAGCGTCTGACTTACCATCGGCACGACTAATACGTTCTACGTCCGGGCGTAAACCTAGCGCATTACTAACAACGGTATCAATACGGATAACGTCGTGATTCATAGTTTTAACGCGATTGTCTAATGCTGTGATAATACCCGCCATGCCCTTAACTGAACTAAGAACACCGCCTAATAATAATTTAATTGTAAGGAATATGAAATAGCCGCCAGCTAGTGCTGCCGCAACAGGCATGCCTAAATCACCAATAACCTTAAAAATATCGCCCATAATAGCTCCTTGAATACCGACAGCTTGTGCTGTTCTAATGTACAAGTATTTATTGCTTTAGGAGCTTTTTAACTTCCTCGGGATTGGTTAAAGTAAAACGTTCGCCACGATCTACGTATACTTGATCTAATAGATTTGTAAAATTATCTACCAATTCATCTACGATTGTATCTTTAAATGTTGTATAAAAGTGATTGAAGTTATAGTTTAGCGTCTCTTGCATTTCTAAGTACATCTGTTCAAGCAACTTTGGATCCATGGCACATAGTTTAGCAAGTTCAAATGTAATCTTTTCTATGCGTACATAATGATCTTGCTCTAAATCGTAACTTTCATCTATCCAACGGTCAAATGACTTGAATCCGTATCTCTTCAGATATGCAAGGCTACCCGGTGTACTTACTAAAAAGAATGGCCTACGAGCTACAATAGGTTTAAATGCTTTTTCTGTTAGGTGTAGTTTATCCTGAAAGTAAACTGTTTCTGTTACTACATGGAACAGGCTATCGGTTAGTTGATCTAAGTTTACATTAGCACTTAGACTACCGGTTGGTGTAACAGTATCGGCAATAATAGGTAATTCTGTATTTCTCAGTGCCTTGTATATCTTTACCCTAGCTCGATTGTCTAAAGGTAACGTGGGATCTTCGATACTTTTACGCCAATCTTCGGCAAATAAGCTAACATTACCGTAGGGTAATAAATCCTGCTCTATTAGATTACTAACAAGGTGTAGTCGATATGAACGGTATTTTGCGGTTAAGTGATTATAACACATAAATACTTTGTTAAATCGATTAAATGAACTTGAGTTCACATACTGAAAATCTCTATACCAATCTAAAGCGGCAAATCCGTGATAAAAATAATACCAATCATACATTCCAAAATCTTGACAACATTGTTGTTTGATTTGACTATGTTCGCTATTAGCTAAGATACTAACACGCCTTGGTTTAGCTGTATTGGTTTGATTGAGTATAGCATTTCTTACAATGGGTACTGTATAATCATACAAAGGTTCTTGATCAAAGAAATAGCAATGAAAGAATTCGGGCTCGTCCTTCCATACTTTAGCAGGATCATTATAATGCAAAGTATCAAAGCCTTGTCCCAGAAACGTAACATTATCGTACGTGCCAAAAGGATAAAAGTAAACGCTTCTACCATTGGTAAAATCGGCTACTAAGTTACTGTGAAGAATATTATAGAATCTGTCTAAGGAGAACATTAAATGGAAGTAGGTTTTATTGGAGTTGGCAAATTAGGAATGGCTTGTGCTGAAACTATGGCAAGCAAACATAATGTAACTGGATATGATATTTATCCACGTACCAGTGACAAAATTAAAATTGCCACTCGATTAGAAGATGCTGTTGTAGGTAAAGATCTGGTATTCATTGCTGTGCAAACACCACATGATCCAATTTATGGTGGCGATCAACCTATTACTCATTTAAAGAACAAAGACTTTGACTATACTGTAGTTAATGATGTACTCAAGCAAGTCAATCAAGTAGCAACACCCAACCAATTAGTAGTACTAATCTCCACAGTTCTCCCCGGAACCACACGCCGTGAACTGACGACAAACATTACCAACGCACGTTTCATTTATAACCCATACCTCATCGCAATGGGATCGGTAGAATGGGACATGGTTAACCCTGAGATGGTTATCATTGGTACCGAAGACGGTAGCGAAACAGGCGATGCGAAGTTGCTGACCGACTTCTATAAAACAATAATGGAAAACAATCCTAGGTATGTAGTGGGTACTTGGGACGAAGCTGAATGTATTAAAGTGTTTTACAATACATTCATCTCAGCAAAGATTGGCTTAGTAAACATGATCCAAGACGTAGCTATCAAACAAGGCAACATCAATGTAGACGTAGTAACAGATGCACTTGCTAATAGCACTATGCGTATTATGGGACCTAAGTATATGACAGCAGGACTAGGAGATGCAGGGCCATGCCATCCACGTGATAACATTGCCTTGCGTTACCTAGCAGAAAATTTAGATTTAGGCTATGATATCTTTGATACTATCATGAAAGCACGTGAGCAACAGGCAAAGAACATGGCTCGTTACATCTATGACAACCGTGCAGGACTTCCTGTGTATATCCACGGCAAAGCCTACAAGCCAAACGTAGCATACTTAGAAGGTAGTTATAGTTTATTAGTGGGCTATTACTTACAAGAAATGGGCATCACTCCTTACTATATTGATCCATTGACAGATCCAGACACAGTACCAGCAAGTGTTGTAGGTTGCGTACTATTAGCACACAATCAACAGATAACATATGGCTATGCTGGTGTAGATTCTGAACAACGTTTATACACAGAAATATTAAGTGGTAGCGTAGTCATTGATCCATGGCGCAAATACGCTACTGACAATAAAGAAATTTGTGTTATTCACTACGGCAACACAAGACCTCAATGATATTGCATTACAACGTATCAAAGTTCTGGGACGACGAATATAAATCGTTAGACTATATCAACGAGCCCTTTAACGATGATAAAAATTTACGTCATTGGCAAGTATTAGGATATCCCGATCGCTTTACTGGCGACATGTGCGACATGCGTAGTCCACAACCAACGTGGAATCGAGCATTTGTTGATATCTACAAAGAAATGGGATGGCAAGATGTATGCACTAGTTACTATCGTATGATGCCCGGTACTATATTGCCTACACACTCTGACTTATATTTGAAATACATAGACATATTTGGCCTACAAGGACAGGAGCAATCTATTCATCGTGCTGTTATTTTCTTAGAAGATTGGGCGCCAGGGCACTATGCCGAATACGAAGATATTCCTTTTACAAAATGGCTAGCAGGTGCCACAGTTGAGTGGACGTACGATACTCCTCATATGGCGGCCAATGTTGGATTTACTCCCAGATACACACTTCAAATTACAGGACACCGATGATTAGCAGTCATAACGAATGGGATAGACTTCGCCGGGTAGTAGTAGGTTCAGCTACACACGCAAACTGGCCCGTCAATGATCCAGTTTTTAAATTAGAAGGCGAAAAAACTCTATGGAAAGAAACTCCGCCGCCAGAAGGACCTGTCCCAGACTGGATTATCGCAGAAGCCAATGAAGATTTAGCTGTGTTGGCTACAACATTAAGTAATCTTGGTGTGCAAGTTGAACGTCCCGATGTATTAAATTTCCAAGCACACGATGGTATGTACAATTACTGTCCTAGAGATAGATTGTTAGTGTTTGGTGAAACTGTTATCGACACAGCAATGATGTATCCTTGCCGAGACATGGAATATCAGTGCTACATTGACATACTCGATGATGCAAAAGAAGTTATACGTATGCCTAGGGACCAAGGACTAGTATTGGATGCGGCGAATATATTACGAGTTGGGCCAAACAAACTATTGTTCTTAGAAAGTGCATCGGGAAACTATGCCGCCTGGGTATGGCTAATGGCAAACTTGCCAACTAACACCAGCATTGAATTGTGTAATTTTTACAGTGGTGTTCATATTGACAGTACTATTGTACCGGTGCGTGAGGGGTTAGTGCTATTAAACGGTAGTCGTGTTAATAAGAATAATTGTCCCACGGTATTCAAGGACTGGGAACAGATTTATATCGACGATGTAGTGCCACAGGGTTTTTACAAATATCCATACGCTAGTAAGTGGATTGCATTGAATATGCTGGTAGTAGACCCATCGACAGTCATAGTAGACAAAAATCAAGATAACTTAATAAATCTATTAGAAAAGAAAAATTTTACAGTTATTCCGTTAGAATTACGTCATAGTCGTACATTGGGTGGTGGTTTCCACTGTGTGACATTAGATTTATTACGAGATAGCAATAAATAACATATATCTTAATAAGAGAATATGAATTTATGACTGACTTTTCCAAATACACCGATGCATCATTATCGGCATTGTTGTTCAATCCTAAGTCACAAGATACCATTGCAAAAAAACAGCAAGTTCTTGATGGCGTTTACACATTCCATAACCTAGTTCCTACTAGTGTTTTGTTTGTGGGATTCACACCGACTATATTAAGTTGCCAGGCTAAAAAGATTGCTGTGACCAATATCAGTGATACAGCCATGGCATACTTGACAGCAAACAATGTAAAGTTTACACACATTCCGGTTGCTGATTTAGCAGGGGGAAAACACCGAGGCGAGTTTGATGTAGTTATAGCGTTAGATGAATTTTTTACCTTTGCTAAATCAGATCAGCATCAACAAGAATTAGTCAATACAATTTGTAATCTAGCCACAGAGTTTGTGATAAGTACTTTACGAGACTTTAAAAACCAAGAGTATAAAGAACGAGAATTTAGTAGCCCAACAGCAATTAGAAACGGTAGCAATACTAGATTGTTTATGGAAAATCATGATTGGGATTTACGAGATCGCACACTTTGGAACACAATGGTTTACGAAGTGGATAGAAGCACAAACGGTTTAACAACGTATGGCGTATTTGATCGCCGCACAATGTATTTCAAACAGTTGGCAAAGTTTAGTATGGACGCAGGAGCAAGTGATTTCCTAGTTCATAAAAATTTGATGTATAAGAGTTTAATCAAAAAGAACTACGAGCATGTAGTTAGCATACGATTCGAGTAAAATGGATATTGATCAACACGTTAATCAAATAGTACAAAACATAATAGCGCAAATAACAACCCAGGTCCAAGACCAGGTTGCTACAGTTATCGGAGAAAAAATCGACGAAGTTGTACGTGCTATCGATTGTACCAGCATGTTATCTGACAAGCTGAGTCAAAAATTAGATGTTAAACTAAGCACACTGCCGATTGATACACATTCGGTAGAACTTGAAATAACTACACGTTTAACAGCAATGGCTCAAACGCTAGCTGGACGAGTAGAGCAATCGAGTTTACAAGCTATTGCTGATACAGTTAGCCGACAAATTAATACAATTGATTTTAATAGTCTATATCAAGAAGCTGTAGTAGATTCAATTGTAGGACAACAAGTAACATTCCCCGATAATAGTATACCTGTAAAAAGTTTAAATTTAACCGGCTTACGTTTAACCGGAGATGCAATTCAGGGTGGGATCATTACTCAATTTGGCAGCACTGGTATTGATGACCAAGCCACAGCTTGTCAAGTCACTGTTATGGACGATGTTACTGTGGTAGAAAATAATCTACTAACCAAAGATCTAACAGTTAAAGGCACAGCAACAATTGAAGGCGACTTAAATGTAACAGGTACTATCCCCGAGTCTAGTGCATTATTTCAAAGTGTTGTTACGGCAGCCTCTAGAAATGTACGTGCTGGTTTAGACCAAGTAGTATTTAAAACCTATGCCGACATGGTGTTTGATCAGATACAACAAAATGGTCTAGATCTTAATAAAATTACTGTAGATGGCCAAGAAGTTGTTAGCGGACATAATCTAGGCTCCTTTGTTACTTCTAGTAACTTACAACGAGTTGGTGTATTAACAGAATTACAAGTATCGGGTGAAAGTTTATTCTTTAACACCTTGTACGTATCTAATAAACGGGCAGGTATTAACACACTTGAGCCAGCACAGGCATTAAGTGTATGGGATCAAGAAATTGAAATAGGTGTTGGTAAGCAAAGTAACAATACTGGTATCATCGAAACTCCACGTAATCAAACATTAATTGTTAGTAGTAATGGCAAAAACAATTTGACGTTAACACCAGATGGTGCCACTACAGTCAATAAGATTAATATGGGCACAATGAGTTTTTCTGTAGCAGATGCGCCGCCAGCGACCAACGAACCTAAAGGTAGTGTAGTGTTTAACAGTAATCCTAGTTTAGGTGGCCCACTAGGTTGGGTAAGTTTGGGAGATGCTCGTTGGGCTAACTTTGGTATTATTGATTAAAATAAGAAACAAAGTTTGGTTTAAAATATACATCATACCAATCAGTCGACATTAAAGTATTAAAATTATGTTCAACGATTGGTTTTATTTTGATTAAAATTTCTTCTTGAGGTTGTTCGCATAGGATCTTTACTTGTTCCATTGCGCTTCTAAATCGTGTGTTATTATCTTCAATTGTATCGTACGTTTCGTCAATTACAGTATCAAAAGATTGAAAACCTAATTGTTTTAAATTGCGTAACTGATATTGCCCGCCTAACATAACAAATAGTCTACGACCTATAATAGGCTTAATTGTTTTTTCTGTATAAAAACTATAGTGATTAACCCAATTAGTTTCTGCTACAATACTGTAGGCCGTTTGATTGTATATAGACAATGGTAAAATTTGGCTTATACTCATCATATGACCATAGTATGGAAAACGTTCTACAGTCCATTCGACATTACGATTTATGTCTAGGCCGTCTGACTCCCATTGCCATCTATCAGGAGTAGTATCCATTAAGTTACAATCTTTGGCAGCATCTAGATATGTAAGAATATTTTTATTGTATAGTCCTGTTGACTTTAAAAAATCAAAAGCAAAACGTCTATGAATTTTTCTACGACCTAATAATACATCAAAGTATTTAGGTTTAACAGCGTACGGTGTTAGTACGTCTAAGGTCTGCGGTCTGACGTTACGATAAAAATGTACTGTGGTAGTAAACCAATCGTAAAACTTATGCACAGGGCTACTATTCAAATTGATATTTAATTCACCACATATAAAATATACAATGTTTTCTCGATCGTTGCGTTGCATTATCTCTAAAGTGCGATCGTGCAATTCGCTGACTAATACTAATACATAATCAGAATTGTTAGCATAGTTTTGCAGTTGTTCATCAAACGCCGGATCGATTGGATACGGCATTTGCAAGCAAACTAATTTACGATCGTGTTGACTGTTGATAAACTGGTCAAGGTCGGTGTAAGTTACTACTTGGTGTTTAATGCCGGTGCGTTCAAAGTGGAAATGAAAAAGGGGTTCTGTATCTGACGTTACAAAAACCCCTGTCTTAGATGATAACATCAATTACTTCTTAGCTGGAGCCTTTTTCTTAGCTGGAGCCTTGGGTGCTGGCTTAGAAGTAGCTTTCTTTACAGTTGGCTTTTTCTTAGCAGGTGTTGGTGTTGCTGTAACTTTAACAACTTCTGCAACTTCAACAACAGCAGCAACTTCTTCTTTAACAGCTTCGGCAATAGTTTCCTTTTTGCTGTATGCTTTAAACAAAGTGTAAGCGATAGCGGCTACGATTACTACTAATACGATTGTTGTAAAATCCATTTTAAATCTCCTATTCGAATAGATATAATATTTAGTGAGTGGTTGCCTTTGTAAACTTTTTTATCCAAAAGGCATAGATTCTGGTTATATTAGTATATAATAAATGTTGCACCGCAATAAGTATTAATGTATAATCAATACATAGAAACAAACAAGATGCCGAATGGTTCGGGTCTTGTATTAATAACATTTCGCTTAATAAAGGAAAATAAAATGTTTAATTTCAAATCAACAGTAGACGCAGTAGTAAAAGCAAGCAAGCAACCTTTGACATACGTTGAAGACAAAGGAATCCGTGCAAACCTAGAGACTCTAGTAGATTCTTATGCAGATTTTACTAAGACAGTATATGACACAAATTTAGAATTGGCTAAACAAGTAGTTGAAGCCACTAAGAGTGTTGATTACACTAAGTTTTTTGCTACTAAGTAATCTGTAGTCTAAAAACAACACCTAAGAGCCCCATAGTATGGGGCTTTTTTACGGCCTAAATTTTGGTTGACCCATAATGGCATATCCTTTATACTAGCTATATTGTTAATTAAATGGAGTTCAAAAAAATGGCTTACATTACCGCTAACGAAGTTGCTGCAATTCGTAACCAATTAAAAGAAACTTTTGGTAAGAAATGGAAGTTTGGTGTACGTAAAGGCTCTGGTAGTTTGTCAGTTGATGTAACTATTAAGCAAGGCACTGAAAGTTTTGCTGACTCATTTAGTGAAGGTCGTAGATACGCACAAGTTAACCAGTATTGGATTGATGACCATTTCCAAGATGCCGGCGAGCGCCAAGTTCTTAAAACTATTATGAACATTATCAAAACGGCTCCTGCATCAGCTGAAAACGGTCGTGCATGGTTTGACGAATCTGACGCAATGACTGATTATTTCCATACCGCTTATTACATCCATATTCAAATTGGTGAATGGAATAAGCCTTACATCTGTGTGGAAGGGTAATTGACCAGAAATGAGGTTTGTAGTAAACTGTAGTTCCGATTAATCCTTAACAGGAGTTTTATATGAGCATCTTGATTTTGAATCAACGTCCAACCGTTGCATTCGATGAAACTAACCCAAAGCATAGGTTAGAGTATTATAAGTTTTTGAAGTTTCGCACCTGGGGATATTGCCCAGTTAGATTTTTAGCCGATGATGGTATTGCTAGTAATTTAGTAAGTCACGTGAGTGCTAAAATGTTGGACTATTACGTTAGAAAAGAATTTAAAAACAGAAAGGTAGAAAAATGCATCAAGTAGAACTCATGGCCAACCAGGCGGTATTTCAATTACAGTTAAATTCAAACAATGCAGTTCGATATATCCAGCGTAACGCTGGCGTGGATCAGGCAACAGCACGACAGGCATTGATGCGTACTGTGACCTTTTATAAACAAAAATGAAATACTTTGTTATCTTAATTGCCCTTGTAAGTTTAGTTGGGTGTGCTAGTAACAAGACTCTAAACAGTCAGGCTATTAGTTACGAACAATTAAACGAACTGGGCAATAGGATGACAAATCGAGATTGCCCAATGATCGATTATTATGTCAATTATATTGAGGACCAATTACGATATAAAGGATTATATAATCGACCACCAGAATCAATGGATGATGCTGATAGAAAATACAATGCCAAGGCCCATGTAATAATTTGGGGTCTACGTATTGGTTGTGCGAATCCTAGTAGGTACACACAATGAAATTATCCGCGATTGCTCTAACCATTGCAGGTTTAACGTATTGCACAACGCCCAGAGCCGAGTGCTACGTTAAATCTGATATCCGACTAACACGGCAGACAATTAATGCTGGGCCAACTGACTTGCAAAAGTTAGTAACACCAGGACATTGTAGTGTTCAATATCGTGTACACATCGGCGACGATTGGCAAACCGCAGAAGGTGTGGGTGTGGGAAAAACAGAAGCAGAAGCCTGCGCCCAAGCAATGGATATTAGTCGTGCTAGAGTATTGTTAGAAGCAAGCCCGCAAACAGTATCTGCTAATACTCAACTAGTATGTAATGATTTAACCGAAATTCAAGTTCGCCGAGTTCACGTCGGGGAAACAATTTGGGAAAGCGAAGTAGATATGCATCTACATCCACAAGAACGCAAGTACTTTTGGTATAAAAATACTCAGTGTCGTATGTTCACTGAACGCAATTCCAAGGATAGCAATCTTTTTACCTATCAAGGAGTTATTTGTCGGACCAATTCAAAAGCAACATCGAAATGGCAAGTAGTTGACAAATATTGATTTTGATATTATACTGTTTTTATCGTAACCAACCCTAAGGGGAATGAAATGAAGAAGTTAGCAATCGTAGTAGCAACAGCAGGTTTTTTGAGTGCCTGCGGAACAACTCAATACCAGACTCGTGCAGACTTGTACCCAACCGGTCCTAGTCCTAAGCAACAGGCTGATGCTATTAGCCAGGCACCCGAGTGGATGAGCCGATTGCCTAAGAGCGAAAATGCTGTCTACGAAAGTGCTACAGCAACATCCGGCGATTTTGCTATGGCAGATATGAAGGCCAAGGCCATTGCTTATGCTAAGATCTGTACAGCCGCAGGTGGTAAGGTTCGTAGCCAGACTAAAGTGTTTACACAAGACAATGGCACTACAACCACAGAAATGTCAGAAATGGCTGTACGTAGTATTTGCCCAGACATTGACATTACAGGTGTAGAAACTGTAGAGATGAAACACGTGGCAGATGGTAATCGTATCCGTACCTATGTACTAGTAGCATTACCAATTGGTGCAGCTAATGTAATGAAAAACTCTAAAGAAACTAGTCGTAGTGCTAAAGAAGCGTTTCGTGAGTTAGATGAAATTACTGGAAATAAACCGGTAACAGATTCACAAGATCCTACACCACAAAAAGGTGACTCTGTTGGTGTAGTAAATTCAGATGGCACTAAATCTACGCTAAACTTGTTGCCAGTAGACAATGCTGAATATAAAGAAAAGCGTGATTTGGCTCTTAAAAAGCCTGGTGCTGTAGTAGGACAAACAACCATCAATAACTAAGCCGTTAATGATGTGATAAAGTAGTAGTTAATGCTCTCCTGGGGTAGGATATAAATACCTTAGCGAGGGCATTTTCATGGCAAGACCAAATCCAATACGTGCAATAATGGAAACACCACTTCCTAGTCTGACGTACCAACGCCGGAAGAGTTTTCGTCCTAGCTATGCGGATATAAACTACGCATATAATATCTGTAATCGATACCTATTTGATAACCGCTTACGTAAGCCCGAAATTGAGCAGGGTAGTCGTCGTCAAACTTGGGGTTTTTGCCAGTGGGAAGAAGACTACGACGATACCGGTAGTTATTGTACAATCAAGTTAATGGACAAATGGTTCTGTCCACAGTGGTTTTTGCAGACCCTGGCACACGAAATGGTACATCAGTATCAGTGGGATATACACCGCTTTGAATACCACAACGGTAAAATGGACAAAAAGAGCGGAGCACACGGCCCAGACTTTTTTATGTTCCGTGAACGATTTGACTACTATGGCCTACACTTAAAACAATGGTACGGTCAAAAACGTTGGTTCAAATACCAAGATTTTCTTAAGTGTTAAGTTGAAATATAAACTTTAAATTTCCGTTAGTAGTGTCTGGATTTTCTCTACAGGGATAAACACCCTCGTTTGGTTCTTGTCGTTCAAAGTCGATGTCCGACCATAATAATTTTAGTCCAGGTAAGCTGTTAGCCCACGTGTTCCAGTATTGTTCCATATCAGTGGTTAATCTGTTTAATGGCAACATTTGTGTATCTCTAAAACTATAAAACAATAAACCGCCTGGTTGTAGGCAATCTGTGTAATGTTGTATATTTTGATTAAGTGCGTCAACGGTTGGCATCCAATGATCTAATCTGTTATTAATTACAACAAAATTGGCGGCCATAGGTACGTGATTTTTTATATCGGCTCGATCGTCAACAATGATAGCATCGGGATAAAAAGTCTTAACTACCGGATGCATTTCTACTATATACAAGTCTTTGATAACATCTTCTAAATAATATCCGGCACTGCCGAATACCACAGTTGGTCCTGGTTGTAACCGTTCTAGTATAAAACAATCATAGCTGTCTAGTAGAACAGTAGTGGGATGACGCCGATTAGTTAACCAATACCTGTGTTTTAATCTTCCCATGCGGTAACGAAGATACTGTGTGCGCCAGCTAGTATCAATTGGTAAGTTGTACAGATGATCTATATAGTTCATCCGGTAATCCAAAAGATCTGATCGGGTATGACCCAAGTAAAGTACGTACCATCTTCAAAATACCGTTGACTCAGGTTAACTACACGTCCATTGATCTGTTTCATTAACCACTCGTGTATGGCATATTGATAATCTCTGTTTAAAGATTCGTCATGGTAACTATTATCTATATTAATATAAGTTCGATTTAGACAAACTAACACGTTCCTGTAAAGCAGATGTTGATTAAGTTGACGTACAATTTCTGGACAAGGCAAACGACTAAACTTTTGATCTGTAATTAATACTGTGCGAGCGTGATCGTAATTATCAGTTACAGCAAAATCAACGTCGGTAAATGTTTCGTTATCTTTAATGATATAAACGGGTTCTGGTGCATTAAAGGCAAGGAAGTCGTTGATAATCTTTTCTCGTCGCATACCAACTGGTTCTCCAAAGAAACCTAATTGCACTTGTTTATAATTTCGATGCCAGCGATACACACGTTGGCCATCATCAATCTTGATGTCTTTACCCGATAAAGTTTTCATTTTGTGCTAGCCATGTTTTATGTAATTCTTCTACACAAGTGATATCGTGTGGTATGTTATTTGCTTGACAGAATCTTTCAAAGTCTTGACTAAATTCGCTGTTAAAAATATTAGATATATCAAACTGTACAGGGAAAGCAACACCGGTATTCCAGTTGGCACACATTTTAGCATACTCAGTGTCGAAGTTATTAATATACAAATTGTGTTGACTACATAAGTGTTCAATAACTTCGGGTCTATTAAGTTGTCTAAATCTAGAGCTTAACTGTTGTAAGGTATCTGTATTAGAACAGACTATCTGTATAGTACGATCGGGAAATAGTCGGGAAAATTCTGTATCGTGACTGCTTAGAAATACTGAGTCATCAAATGTATTTATATACTCGGTCTTTTCATCTAAGGTCATGCGCCAGAATTTTTTTAAACTACCAAATTCAGGTTTGAGTATGACCTTAACATCAATGGATTCAAATTGGTCTGGGTTAAAACAGCTGACCAAAAAGTCGCCAGCCATTCCACCTAAATATAAAACTATTCTTGACATGATATTATTATATAGTATATACTAGTGGCTAACAACCTTTTTATTGAAAAGAATATGCCAAACTTTATCCCTACCGTTTTAGAAAAAACAAGCAATGGTGAACGTGCCTATGACATTTATAGCCGTTTGCTCAAAGATCGTATCATTATGTTAGATACGGATGTTAATGAACATTCGGCTAGTTTACTAGTAGCCCAAATGTTATTTTTAGAAAGCGAAGATCCAAATGCAGACATATTATTCTACATTAATAGCCCCGGCGGTAGCGTTACAGCAGGTATGGCTATCTACGATACAATGCAGTTTATCAAACCCGATGTATCTACTATCGTTATGGGGCAAGCCTGTTCCATGGGTAGTTTACTCTCAACCGCAGGAGCCGCAGGCAAGCGACTAATGTTGCCCCATGCACGTCATATGATACACCAACCAAGTGGTGGCGCACGTGGCCAGGCTACAGATATCCAAATCCAAGCACAAGAAATCCTAAAGATGAAAGAGTACCTAACACAGATTTATGTTGACCATAACTCTGCGGGTAAAACTTTTGAACAATTTAGTGCGGATATGGAACGTGATAACTTTATGAGTGCCCAAGAAGCACTAGCATACGGTCTAGTTGACGAGATTATTACCAAGCGATAGTGTCATAAAACTTTAATAATTTGTTGCGGTGCCAGGTATAAATAGTTATATCAGTAGAAACACTGATATAACTATGAGGAGTCACAAAATGACACAATTATTAGAAAAACTTACCGAGTTTTTTAACGTTAAAGAGCAATCACGATTAGAATCATTTATCAATAGCAAGCGTCCAACTAATGCCGCAGAAGTTGAGTACTGGACACGCGAATACGAAAACAACAGCAATGGACTATTTTGGGGTCGTGGACTATGAAACAATTTTTTAAAGACATCTACGAAACTATTAAATTGGTTCAACAGGTACGTGCAGAAGCTATAGCTAAAGGCCAATACTGGTACTAATATGATTACTACTGAATTTTTATCCATTAAAGACTACCCAAAGTTTGGCGATTGGCTACGAATTCAGGACGAAGAAACACGCCAACTTTACTTTGGTGTAGCAGGTACCCAACACGTTATTGATGCCCTAATGGACCGTGTTGTGGGAAATCCCGAAGATCACTACTTCTTAGTAGCCCAAGACGGCCTACGTTGGATAGGCACTATCCATATTGCTGTTAACAATCGTGTAGTAGAATTTGGTGTTATAGTCAATGAAGAATATCGCAGGCAAGGCATCGCTAATCGTTTAATGGACGAAGCACTGGTTTGGGCACGTAACCGTGGCTACAAAGAACTGTTTATGCATTGCCTAGGTTGGAATAAGCCTATACAGCACTTATGCCATAAACATGGGTTAGAAACCAAAAATATGTACGGTGATTCAGAAGTAGAAATGAAGCTGCCGCCAGCAAACTGGGTTACTATCAACAAAGAATTCTGTATCAAACAACGCAATATATATCATATGTTCTTGCAAAATAACCGGGCGTTATACCAAGAACTTTATGGCTAACACTTATACACAGTAATAAATACTGCTGTATGAAATTTTTTGAATTTAAATCTAATTACAAATCTAAGCCCATCGTGTATATAGATATGGACGGTGTTCTTGCTGACTTTTTTGGCGAAGTGGCTAGAGAGCACGATGTTGAATATTGGCGAGAAATACACCGCAAAGATCTAGGCATTGACCAAATTGCACAGCAGTCCGGTTTCTTTAAAATGCTTCCCGAATTACCTAATGCAAGAAATTTAATCAAAGGCGCTTTAAAATTGGCTGGGAAATATAGTATTCTAAGCAGTCCGTTACTGAGTAATGTCGAAGAATCCAGCAAAGAAAAAATGCAATGGCTTCAACGACACTTAAACAGTCATCAACCCCAGGCTGTTATATTTGATCACGAAAAGTACAAATATGCACAACAACCTGATGAAACACCAAACATTTTGATTGATGATTGGGACACTAATATACACTTATGGGAAGCCAATGGTGGAATTGGTATACTCTATAAAGACGAAAATTACAAAGATGCATTAGAAAAATTACATGATGCATTACACGGATTAACAAAGCCCAATACTTCAAAGTTTGAAATAAA
>Ga0208497_1000271_pt1 | contig 26519 bp, 27 predicted proteins | sample CryBogCBE25Aug07_FD_184555 | JGI IMG/M metagenome (GOLD analysis project Ga0208497, IMG submission 184555) | Freshwater microbial communities from Crystal Bog, Wisconsin, USA - CBE25Aug07 (SPAdes) | ecosystem: Environmental > Aquatic > Freshwater > Lake | place: Crystal Bog, Wisconsin, USA...
TTGGTGACGCGTATGCCATGGCATCGCCGCAGGTCCGTCGCAACCTCAACCAGTCAATGTTCGAAGAAATCGCCATCGAAGTCGACGGTTCGATTGTCCACGCCCCCATGCAGCAGCCCTTCGCGGCCTTCCACGACGAGGGGTTCCGAGGCTGGATCATGGATGGAGCCAAAACGAACCCCGGTCCATTATTGGACCGGGGTTCGAATGAGGACATTTTGGTGGAGACGATGGGGTTCGAACCCACGACCTCAGGCTTGCAAAGCCCGCGCTCTACCAACTGAGCTACATCCCCTGGTGGATGTTATGTTAGCCGGATTTTCGACCCCTACTGCGGGCGGTGTCGTCGAATGGCTCGGGCCCGCTGCCGGTCAACGCGCAGGAGTTGCCGTTCGACATCGGCCCAATGAAGCGGGGATTCGTCAACCGACGATCCGGCATCATCGGCGCGGAAAAACACGGTGAAGGCCACGGCCCACATCGGAATGTACGAGCCCAGTTTGGCCACGAAACCGGCCAACTGTTGATCGAATACCGGTGTCATATGGAGCAACTCGTGCTGGTGCTGCAACGCCGGATAGAGCGAATGCTGAGCAAAAATCCATATGAAAGAGAGGCTGGTCACGACAACTGCCGACCCGAAGATGAAGCCCGCGCGAGCAGCCGGCGAAAGCCGCTTAGCCCCCGGCATGATGGCCAGAGCCGGCGTCCACAGCACGAGACCGACGAATAAGACGAGGGCCAGAATCACGTCTCGGCCGAGACCAGATCGGGCACCCCAATCGACAACGGGGGTCGAGAGGGTGTACGTACCGAGCACCGTCACCAGAATGATGGCCACCCCGGGGTGGGCCAGACGACGAACCACCGCGTCGACCGGCGCGGGACGGGTGAGTCGAACGAGGACACTCGTGGGCGTACTGAGGAGAATGAGAGGCGCCACCACCAGCATGATGACGAGGCGCTGCACCGTGGCGACGGTGAGTGAGACCGTGGCCGCGAGATCACCTACCGGCCAAATCGTCACCACGATAAAGGCGGCGAGGGCCCCTAGCATCTGGAGTCGCTTGCGGTGCTCGGTGACCGTAACCCAGTGCAACCAGCCCACCACGCCGACCAGAATCAACTCGGGCAGGTGCCAGTGAAAGGGCAGCAACGAGATCACGACTGCACCGTACCGCCCGTCGCAGGTCGCCCACGCAGGAAAGCCTCAAAGTCCTCCTGATTACGGTCGCGGTAGGCCAGGGCGAAGCGGGCCAGCGCCTCTTCGAACTCGCTGCTCTTGCCCAGGTAGCCGGCCAGCTCGGCCGGCTCACCGGCCCGGGCGTGGGCCCGAGCCAGCGTCCACCCGCAGAGCCGCCCGTAGGAAGCCAGCAGCTCGGGGCTGAGCATCGAAAGATCAATGGTCGCTCGCCGGTCGTAGAGCTGGCGGACGTAGAAACTCCGGACCTCGCCATCAATGTCTCGTCTCGTCCACCCCAGGAACGGATCGGGGGTCGCCTGGAGAATTCGTTGCGCCCGAACCACTCGGTGGGCATCACTATCGAGTGCCGGCATCCGGCGAATCGTGGCGAGGGCTGAGGGCTGGGCTTCCTTCATTTGGAGGAAAAAGACGTCGTCTCGATCGCGACCGCACAACAGGGCGGCGAAGCACTCCGTGCCCACCGAACCCACACCCACCACGTGACGGGCAACGTCCACCAGCGTGAATTGGCTGAGGAGGGCTTGACGACCACCATCGAGCGAGGCGCTGTAGTCACGGACGATGGCCGCCACGTCGTCGGGGGTCATGCCCGTTTCGTCGCGAGGCTCAATTGACGAGAAGTGTGTGGTCGAACGGACAATCTGAGGCGTCTCATCCCGACTCGTAAAGCGGGCTTGAGCCCGGCGATCGTCGGATACCTTCATCGACGCGAGTACCCGGCGCAGGCGCTTACGTTCACTGGCGTCGAAGGAGCCACGCACGTCGGTGGCCATCACGTTGACGTCGAGGGTGGAGTACCAGACCGCCAAGCGACCGAGCTCGGCGAATCGACGCATCGCGAGGCGATACTCCTTCGCCGCCGCCTGAGCGATGGCTTGCTGGTCAGCGCTGGAAAAGCCCCTCGTCTGTCCCGCTACCGCGAGAGAGGCCACGAGCCGCTTTACGTCCCACTCAAAAGGGGTCACGTCGGCTTCGTCAAAGTCGGTGACGTCGAAGACGTCGCGACGTTCCGGCGAAGCGAAGAGTCCAAAGTTTGCGGCGTGGGCGTCGCCACAGCTCGTTACCGATAGTGGTGTCGACCGTCCCGCGACGAAGTCGTGGGTCATCAACAGCGCGGCACCGCGGAGAAACGACAGTGCGTCTTTCGCCATTCGGGCGTCACGTAGAGGTTGCAGCGACGCGAGATGGTGCCCACGGGGAGCGTCGAGAATCCGCCACACGTCCCACGCCGTGGGACGAGGCGGCAGGGTAGCTAAGGCACTCCTGGGCATATCGCGACGGGCCGAGCGACCACGTTCACGACGCTGTTTGACCGACGAGAGTTCTCCCATCACCCCACCAGCGACTTGGCTGCTGACCGGGCCGTCACCCGTGGACCAATCTTGAACACAATCAGGCAGCTAAGGACGGCGTCGGTGACAAAGATCATGCCGGGAAATAATGCGCCCGCGGTGGTGAAGTGACGCAGCGTCAAAATGGTCAAACCACAGTTAACTGAGCCAAAAATAAATGCTGAAGCCGTTTCACTGCCCGGCGTCGACCACGACTTGCGATACGTCGGCAGCGCCGCCACGAAGTCGGCCGCCACGAAGGCCACGAGCGCCACCGTTGGGGCATTCACGAGCGCCCAGAACACCAGACCGGCGAGCGACAGCACGCCACAGGCCACGTCGATGCGGTCAATCTTCCAGACCGCATGGGGATTACGAAATGAGGCCACCACCACCAGGCAGGGAATGGTGCCCAGGGTCAGCGTCATAAACGAGGCAATGCCTACGTGGGCCTGCACTTCAACAATGAAGGCCAAAATTCCCTCGAGGGCCCACAATGTCCACGTCACGCGATGTGGTTGCGTGTTCCCCTTCCACGTTTCGCGCACGTAATTACCGGAGCCGAAGACGGCGAGAGCCATGGCGAGGTAGACAAAATTAGGGTTCAGCACTCCTGTAGTCTGCCCTTTTGCCTGCCCTGGGCACAACCGGCCCAGACAGCAGGGGTTGATTTTGGTGTAGATTGGGAGACCCTATGGGGCTATAGCTCAGTCGGTTAGAGCGCGTCACTGATAATGACGAGGTCGTAAGTTCGATTCTTACTAGCCCCACCACGAGGGATTTGTCTAATTGAGCCTCAACGTTTCCGAATCACGTACGCGGAGGTCGGCACGTGAGGCGACTTGTTGGTGAGAACCACGAAGCGTTTCGGAATGTATCTCACAAGGACTTAATCCAGCCCGCGTAATGGAGCCAAACTAGGGGCGACTCGTCTCGATTTCATGGATCCAATCATTTACAGCCTCGATAGCTTCTTCGTAACTGCAATTAAGACCTACCTGAGCGGCCGAGTTGCCAAAATCAGTGGGCCAACTTGAGTGCACACTCACGACTGGCGGCCATGCTCTTGGTAAACGGTTAGCGACTGCCGCCTCATTGGCTCGTGCCTCAAATACGCGAACACAGGCATCGCGGATGTCGGCGTAAGAGGGCAGACCCTCTTCATCCACAGCTCTTCGGAGAAGCACAAGGTCGACAAGATCGCGAGCGCGTTCATTGAGGAAATCCGGAGGGCTATGTGGGTCCGTGACGGCATGCAATTTTTGGGCAATTTGATTACGGATAGCGACGCCAAACAACTCGTCTGGAGTGGGAAGACCAACTCCACTGAGTGGAAGAACCGGCAGGGCTTCAAACTCTTGACCAATTCCACCCTCATCGGGCGATACCTCCACTCGGATACTTCGCCAAGTAACACCTCGCACCTGGAGCAGAACACTAAATCGGCGCGGCTTGATGATCTTGCCTGGAACACTAATGATCTCGATCTCAGTTCTTGACAGGTCGAGACCTCCCCACGACTCACGCAGGACATCGTCGAGCTTGTCCAAGAAGTCCTTCATTTCGCCCCTTGCGAGGCCATCAATGTCGCTCGTTGCTCGTGTCTGCAGTCCCAGTCGATATTGCAAATAGCTCCCGCCCTTCAAGAGAAAGAGGGCGTCGTTTTGGCTGTTTCGCGCTCGCTGAAGCACACTGACAACAACAGCCGAAGCGACAAGCCAGCCCAAACGAGTTTCGTCAATGCTTAGGTCGCCAACTTGATTCACGTCTTTGCGGGCCGCTACAACCCACTTAGTGAGTTGCCCTGGGCTCGTCAATGGCTGCTTCGGCTCCGGACGTTTGGCCAAGGCTTCAAGCAGCTTTGCGAAGTTGCTATTCATTTCGCCACAAAAACCTTTGTTGAAGTTCCTCCGCTTCGCTCCGCAATACGAGCCCTTTAGCAAGACCGTTCTCCACGGCTTGTCGAATCAAATACGCCGGCACACCAGCGTCGACTGACTGTCGGATTGCTGTACTGAGCGTGACCGTTGGCACTCTTTGCCACCAGGCCCTCTCAGTTGCAATGAGATCCTCGTAATGAAGTACGTAGAGTTCGCCTCCCTGCCTACGGGTTCGAGCCTTCCGAGGTAGGCAAAGATGTATTCGGTCCGGGTTGATGTCACAGACCTCATAATTTGCGAGTGCCGTCGCGTGGCTCAATCGAGCATCGGTTTTTCCGGTCCACAGCACTGCCAACATGTAGCGGTCGTACTCCGTGCTCGGTATCTGGGGGAATCGATAAACGCCATAAGCCGCGGCTTCAAGTTGACGGCGATGCACTAACTGACGAACCGCGATTGGGGCAATACCAGCGTCGCGAGCGTTTTTTGTCGTGACGTAGCCATACTGCTCAACAGCTATTTCCCAGAGAATTTTTTGCGCGCTCATCAAGACCTACCTTGTCAAAATAGTAACACTTTCATTACTATTTTGACAATTATGCCCTCAACTGATACCGCCCATCTCGAGTTGGCAACCGAATTGGGCCGCGAATCGTGCGTGCTCCACACTCACTACGCCCCGAAAGTACTTGGCCAGCATGAGCCGCCAAATTTCGAACCGGTCAACGAAGAAAAGTCACGTTGCTAATTAGAGAGTCTGTAACGCGATAGATCGTGACAACATGCTGCTGAGGCTGTTCGACCTCTTCGACAACGATGCCATCGATGAGCTCTTCGTCGATGACAACGTTTCCAACTTCAATGCGTTGCGGAATCTCCAGGAGAAGGTTGGGACTAGTGGCCAGGAACGCCCAGCCCTCGCGCATGTTCTCTCTTCCTCGCACGACGACGTTGCCGTCACCGTCGCCGATGAGAACGTCCGCCGCGTAACAGGCGAGAAACGCTTCGAGGTTTCGCGCTCGATAGGCCGCGAGCCGGGCATCAATCACATCAGCCACGGCTGACATGGTGCTCCTATGACAGTGGGGAGTGGAACGGGCCAAACAGTCGAACTGTAGCGAACGACTGCGCCACGGCCACCAAGAATTTCTGCCCGCCCTACGGTAAAGAAGAACACCTGGTCAGATACTCGTCTGCCCCGTTCGCCATACTGACCGCTTCGAGTGTCGTTCGCACAGCGAGCACGATGCCTTACGACGGCGACGGTGTGTCAGAAGCGGGGTCAGCCATTGTCGATGCCTTTCCACGCTTGGACGTGCGAATAAAAGCCCGAAGAACGGCAATAATAATCATGGCCAAAATCAGACCGGTAGTGAGTGTGCCAATTATTGCGGCAATGGCCAGATTTCCCATAGCGCCTCTTTCGCTCAAATATGCAGCACGTGCAGCAGAAGCACATCGACTTCTTTCGCACCATACACCCGACGAGCGTTCGTTTTCGACTTGGTCATGAAGGTCAGCACACAGTCGGCAACGCCGCGATAACGGGTAGGCCTACTCCAACAGTCCGTCGTCGAGGAACCGCAGATACACCTCAACGAGATCGTTCACGGCCTCGTCGCTCAAGTCCTCGACGGTGACGACACCGGTCAAGGCGATGGTGTCCCTCATCTGCTCGAGGTAGGCGCTGCAGGCACCACAGCCGGCGAGGTGCCGCTCGAGGCGGCGACGCTCTCGACCGGTCAAGTTCTGATCGAGGTAGTCGCTGATAAAAGCGACTGCTTCACGGCAGGCGATATCACGAGTAAACAGACTCACGATTGACCTCCCTGCTCTCGCTCGATAGTGGACCGAATGGCGGCCCGTCCGCGGTGCAGCAGCACTCGGACATTGCCCTCACTCAGGTGCAGTATTTCTGCAACCTCACGAGTATCTAGTCCCTCTACGTCGCGCAACGTTACGACGGTCCGGGTTGGTTCACCAAGATCAGCCAAACTCCGACGAACGAGCGCGAGAATTGCGGCCCGCTCATCCTCATCGGCGAGGCGATCGGCGAACGGGACCGGCGCGGTGAGCCACGCCCCGCCCTCACTAAAGCGGTCGGCGGCCACGGGGTCGCTCAGGTCAATCGAAAGATGTCTCGATTCGCGATAGCCCATGTCGCGAGCCCGGTTAGCGCAGATGGTCAACAGCCACGTCTTAAAGCTGGATCGACCGGCGAAGTTCTTCGCACCGCGACAAACGGCGAGCCAGGTTTCTTGCGCCACGTCCTCGGCCTGCTGCCCGGCGTAGTAGCGGGCGACCTGGAGTACGGCCTGGTGGTGACGACCAACGAGGTCGCGCAGACACGCACGGTCCCCCGCCACGAAGTTGGCGAGAAGCTCCTCATCGGTCACGAGTCGAACAGTAGCCCAGAAGGTTTTGTAACGAAATAGCTCGCGGCACGACTAATGAGTGAACCGCCTGGTTCGGCCCCTTGGGGACTACTGATTAAGGAGCATCAATGACTTCACGTGTTGCCACCAAAACAATGAGCGCCGTCGCCATTCTCGCCACCAGCGCCTCGCTGGTCGCTCTGCCGGTTGCCGCGCAGGGTGCGTCGATGATGGCCAGCCACAAGTGGACGGGCACCGTTGCCAAGGTCGACGCCATGAGGGGCAAGACCGATTCCTTCCACCTGACGGTCGGGACGCACCACTACGTCGTCGACTACACCAGCAAGGTCAAGTACGTCATGGGTATGTCGACCGGCATCGTTCCCGGCGCCAAGGTGACCGTTACTGGCACCCTCAAGGGCTCCACCATCACCGCAACGTCCCTCAGCATCTAGGTAGTCCGCCCGCCTCATCCGAGGCGGGGCCGTTCCCATTACGCTTCCAGCACACAACGAATAGGACCTCAATGTTCGGCCTTCTCCTGATTGGTTTCTTCGCCGGCGTTATCGCTGGTGTGTCACCCTGCATCTTGCCCATTCTCCCGGTCGTCCTCGTCGGGTGGAGCGCCCCCGTGGCTGATGGCGTCGACCCGCGTCGGGCCCGCCAGCGTCGCGCCGTGGCGGTGGTCTCGGGTCTCGTCGTTAGTTTCAGCATCATCACGGCGCTGGGGTCGGTGATCCTCTCCAGCCTCGGCCTCCCGCAGGACCTCCTTCGCAACACCGGCATTGCCCTGCTCGTACTGTTTGGCATTGGACTGTTGTCGCCGGGCTTCGAGCGACTCCTCGAGCGTCCCTTCACTCGTCTCACCCGCTCGGCCCCCACCGGTGCCAAGTCCGGTTTCGTGCTCGGCCTGGGACTGGGGTTCGTGTTCGTTCCCTGCGCCGGACCAGTGCTGGCCGCAATCTCGGTGCTCGGTGCCCGACACCACGCCAGTTTGTACAGCGTCCTGCTGAGCTTCTTCTTCGGTGCCGGCGCTGCGACGCCCCTTTTCGCGATTGCCTTGGCCGGTGATCGCGTCATTGAACGGAACCGTGCACTCTCGGCCAAGACGCGCAAGCTTCGTCCCTTCGCCGGCGCGCTCCTCATCTTGATGGCCATCGCCATTACCTTCAACGTCGCCGCCACGTTGCAGCGTGACGTGCCCGGCTACACCCAGTCCTTGCAACGCTGGATCGAGGGCAACAACTACACCGTCTCCCAGTTGCGCACGTTGCAAAACGAAAAGAACACCGGCTCACTGGTTGACTGTGAGAACACGGCGGCGTCGGGCACTATGAACTCACTCGCCAACTGCGGCGTCGCGCCGAAGTTCACCGGTATCACGGCGTGGTTGAACACCCGCGGCGATCGTCCCCTCACGATGGCCGGCCTCAAGGGCAAGGTCGTCCTCATTGACTTTTGGACCTACTCCTGCATCAACTGTCAGCGCACGCTTCCCCACGTCGAAGCCTGGTACCAGCGCTACCACAAGGACGGTCTCGTGGTCGTCGGTGTTGAAGCGCCGGAGTTCGCCTTCGAACACGTCGTGGCCAACGTGGCCGGGGCCGACAAGCGACTCGGCGTGGTCTACCCGGTCGCCGTCGATGACAACCTGAACACGTGGAACGCCTACGCCAACCAGTACTGGCCGGCCGAGTACCTGGTCGACGCCCACGGCGTCATCCGCCACGTCGCTTACGGCGAGGGGGCCTACACCCGGGACGAGGCCTTCATCCGCACGCTGCTCCAAGAGGCCAACCCCCACGTCACCTTGCCACCGGCGACCAACGTGCCGAACCTCACGCCGACGGAGCAGACGAGCCCGGAGACCTATCTCGGCACGGAGCGTAGTCAGTACATGGAGAACGACCACATGCAAAACGGCATTCGGGCTACGTACCAACTGATCTCTAACGTGGCGCAGTACTTCTACTCCCTCGGCGGCACGTGGACGCCGTCGGCACAGTCGATTACCGCTGGAGCCAATGCCCAACTCTCCATCAACTTCCGAGCACGTGACGTCTATCTCGTACTCGGCGGCAGCGGCACGGTGACCGAGACGCTGAACGGCCAGCCCTACAAGAGCTTCCACGTTGGCGGTATCCCGACGCTCTACACCCTGGCGCAGGACAAAGCGGTCCAGAACGGCATCTTGACCCTGTCCTTCACGCCTAACGTGTCGGCCTACGACTTCACCTTCGGTTGATCGGTGCGCAGGTGCTCACGCCAGCGGCGAGGGTCGCTGGATGAGCACCTGCGACTCCCGGCGCTCAAACCCCAACGACTCGTACAGGGTGATGGCGTGGTAGTCGGGGTCGGCCGCAATCACGAGCGTTGTGGTATCGAATACCTCTCGCCCGAACTGGGCCGCCACGCGCACGAGGTCACTGGCGAGACTCTGTCGTCGATAGTCCGGCGCCGTCACGATTGATTGGTACCGAGCGACGCCGGCGCCACAGTCGTAGAGGCCGAGGTGGGCCGCCAACTGGCCGTCGACAAAGGCGCCAAACCACACGGCCGCCCCGCTCGCGGCGACTTGTCGCCGCAGAATCGCGCCATCGCGCAGGTACGCGAAGTACTCGGCTTCGTCGTAAATATCGTCACGAGTCTGCATGCCGATGGCGACGAACGCCTCCCACTCCGAGGCCTGACGAAGAGGTCGAATGTCAGCGTCACTCTGACGCTCGCTGCCAATCGCTTCGGTGTCCGCCACCAAAATGCTGGCGCTTTCGACCGTCAGTCCCACCTGCCGAAACTCTTCAGCGTTCGCCAACCCGGAGGTCATCATGTCGACACCGATGGCCACGTGCCGGGCCGCTGGGAAGCTGCGTTGAAACTGGTCGAGGAGTTCCGTCGGTCGAGCAACCGAAGACTCGTCGAAGAGAAGAAAGTTGCCCCAGTAGAACGAGGGGTTGGCCGGCGTCTCAATTCGCCAGTGATCGGACTCGCGGGTGACGGCCGAGCCTTCAAGACGACGGATTGCCACGTCGGTGTAGTAGCCGAGTGAGCGGGGAGAGGGAGAGCGCACCTCTGCAGTTTTTCACTTCTTCAGCCGGACGGGAGACCGGGCAGCCACCCGCGCCGTGGAGATAAATACTCCGTAAGAACAAGGGGCCTTTTCTATTGTCCACCGTAAAATTTGGGACTATGTCGACCCTTACTTCCTCCTCTGCCGTCCGCACTGCGTTCGTCAAAGTTCCCGAAATTACCGCATACTTCTGGATTATTAAAGTCCTCTCCACCACGGTCGGCGAGACCTTCGCCGACTACCTGACGAACAACATCGGCCTCGGCGAGTGGGGCACGCTCGGCGTCATGACCGCAGCCTTCTTCGCCGCTCTGATCTGGCAGTTCCGTTGCTCGACCTACTTCGCGCCCGCTTACTGGCTAACGGTGGTCCTAATTAGCGTGACCGGCACCCTTATTACCGACAACATGTCCGACAACCTTCACATTTCGCTGGTGACGTCGACCATCGGTTTCAGCATTGCGCTGGCTATCACGTTCATTGCCTGGTACCGCGTCGAGGGCACCCTCTCGATCCACACCGTCGACAACTTCCGCCGCGAGACCTTCTACTGGTTGACCATTCTCTTCACCTTCGCCCTCGGCACGGCCGCCGGTGACCTCTTCTCGGAGAAGTTCGCGCTCGGCTACTTCACCACGCTGTGCGTCTTTGTCGCCTGTGTTCTGGTCGTCGCGGCGGCCTGGCGCCTCAAGTGGATTAACGCCATCGCCGCCTTCTGGGCGACCTACGTCATCACCCGCCCCCTCGGCGCCTCCGTTGGCGACTTCCTCTCCCAGCCCAAGAACGCCAGCGGTGAAGGGCTTGGCACCACTGTTACCAGCCTGATCTTCCTCGCGCTCATCCTGCTCTTCGTGACGTTCCTCGCCCTCACCAAGCGTGACGCGCCGAAGGACGAAGTCGTCGCGGCCTAAGCCGACACCACGAAACTGCCTGTCAACGGCGGCGTTACCCGAAGGGCAGCGCCGCCGTTGTTCGTTCACCGACGACCAAAGAGTCGTGCGTTAGCGTGGCAAGGGAGACAAAGGAAGCACCATGACTACTGAAACGTCCGGCCCTAGCCACTTCGAGCGAGAAAGGGCGGCCGTCTTTCACTCGTGGTCAGCCCAGGCCACACTGAACCCCCTCATGGTTCGCGACGCCCAGGGCGTCTACGTCACCGACGAAGACGACAAGACCTACCTCGACTTCTCTTCCCAGCTCGTCAACGTCAACATCGGCCACCAGCACCCCAAGGTTGTGGCCGCCATTCAGGCCCAGGCCGCGCTGCTCTGCACCGTCGCCCCCCAGCACGGCAACATCGCCCGTATTGAGGCGGCCGAAAAGATCCTGTCCCACTCCTTTGAGGGAGCCCAAAAGGTCTTCTTCACCAACGGCGGCACCGAGGCCGTCGAGCACGCCGTTCGCATGGCCCGCCTCCACACGGGACGGCCCAAGGTCCTCGCCCAGTACCGCAGCTACCACGGTGCCACCGCGACCTCAATCAACCTCACCGGTGACCCCCGTCGTTGGCCGAACGACGCCGGTGCGGCCGGCGTCGTCCACTTCTTCGGCCCCTTTCTCTACCGTTCGATGTTCCACGCCACGACCGAGGCCGAGGAGTGCGAGCGCGCGCTGAGCAACCTGGAAGCCACCATCCAGTTCGAGGGTCCCTCGACCATCGCCGCCATCATTCTCGAATCCGTCCCGGGGACGGCCGGCATCATGGTGCCTCCGGCCGGCTTCCTGCAGGGCGTGCGGGCGCTCTGTGATCGCTACGGCATTATGTACATCGCCGACGAAGTGATGTCCGGCTTTGGCCGCACCGGCGCCTGGTTCGCCTACCAGCAGCACGGGGCCACGCCCGACCTGGTGACCTTCGCCAAGGGTGTCAACTCGGGCTACATCCCCCTCGGTGGCGTGGTCGTCGGACCGGTTATCGCCGGGGCCTTCGCCAACCGCGTCTACCCCGGTGGCCTGACCTACTCCGGCCACCCGCTGGCCTGCGCCTCGGCTGTGGCGGCCATCACCGCAATGGAAGAAGAGGGCGTGGTCGAAAACGCCCGTCGCATTGGCGAGGAGATTCTCGGACCGGGCCTCGCCGAACTCGCCACTCGCCACCAGGTGGTCGGGGACGTACGCGGCGTCGGGGTGTTCTGGGCCCTCGAACTCGTGAGCAACCGGGCCACGAAGGAACCCCTCGCCCCCTACGGCGCCAGTTCGCCGGCGATGAACGAGTTGGTGGCGGCCTGTCGTCGCGAGGGCCTGCTCATTTTCAACAACTTCAACCGCATCCACGTGGTCCCCCCCTGCACGATTACGGCCGAGGAAGCTCGTGAGGGACTGCGTCGTCTCGACGCGGCCCTGGCCAGCATTGCCCACGCCTACAGTGGCTAAATGTCAGTGACCGCCTCACGTTTTGCCCCCTTGATTTCGGGCTCCAAGGTGCCCGAGGTTGACGTCATGTTCTGGACGCTCAAGCTCCTGACGACGGCCCTCGGTGAGTCCATCTCCGACGCCCTCATCAAGCGCTTCGCGCCCGTGCCAGTCGTCCTCGTGACGGCCATCATTTTCGCGGTGGTCTTAGGCTGGCAACTTCGCCAGCCCATCTATCGGACCGCCCCCTACTGGTCCAGTGTCGTTATGGTCGGCATCTTCGGCACGATGGCGGCCGACTCGGTCCACGTCGCCCTCGGCATCCCCTACGTCGTCTCGTCGGCGGCCTTCGCGATCGCCCTGGTCGCCGTGTTCCTCACCTGGTCCCGAGTCGAGCGCACCCTGTCAATCCACTCGATTACCACTTCTCGGCGCGAACTCTTCTACTGGGCCGCCATCGTGAGCACCTTCGCCCTCGGCACGGCCGTCGGTGACCTGACGGCCATCACGCTCCACCTCGGCTACCTCGCCTCCGGCCTCGCCTTCCTCGTGGCGTTTGCCCTGCCCGGCCTCGCCTTTCGCGCCGGACTTCTCGGCGCCATTGCCGCCTTTTGGACGAGCTACGTCCTGACGCGCCCGCTCGGCGCGAGCTTCGCCGACCTGATGGGCAAGCCCGTCGCCAACGGTGGCGAGGGCTGGCAGTCGTCGCACGTCGCCGTCGTGCTGGCCGTATTGTTCGGCCTCGGCGTGGCGCTGCAGCGCCAGCGCGACCTTCAGCGCCCCTAGTTCTTGTTGATATGTCAACAAGATAATCCGGCACCCCTATGATGGGCTCATGCCAGCAATCTCCGTCGACAACCCACTCGAACTACCCAAGGTCTCCGGCCCACTCGAGGGTCAGCGCCCCCGTTGTGTGGCGTCCAAAACGACCGCCCCACGCGCCCTCGAGGGCGAGGGCTTCCCCGTGCGTCGCGCCTTCGCCGGCGTCGACCTCGCGGCCATTGACCCCTTCATCCACATGGACCAGATGGGCGAGATTGACTACGGTCCCGGTGAGCCCAAGGGCACCCCGTGGCACCCCCACCGGGGCTTCGAGACCGTGACCTACATGATGGAGGGCACCTTCCTGCACCAGGACTCGATCGGTGGTGGTGGCGTGATCCAAAACGGTGCGACCCAGTGGATGACGGCCGGGGCCGGCATCTTGCACATCGAGCGCCCACCAGACGCGTTGATCGACAGCGGTGGTCTCTTCCACGGCATTCAGCTCTGGGTCAATCTGCCCTCAAAGTTGAAGATGACCAACCCCCGCTACCAGGACATCGGCTCCACTGAAGTGGCCCTTCGCACCAACGACAACGGTGACGCCATTATTCGCGTCATTGCCGGTGCACTAGGCGACGCCGAAGGCCCGGGTAGCACCCACACGCCTATCACGCTGGTGCACGCCACGATCTTCCCCGGCGGCACCCTGACGCTGCCGTGGAACACGGAGTTCAACGCACTGGTCTACGTGCTGGCCGGTCGCGGCACCGTCGGAACCGATCGCCACGCCATTCGCGACGGTCAGCTTGCTGTCTGCGTGGACGGGGACTACCTCGTGCTGAGCGCCGACGAGTCGCAGGACTCCAGGACCGAGGCCTTCGAGGTCTTGCTCCTGGGTGGTCAGCCGATTAAGGAACCCGTGGCCGCCTACGGTCCCTTCGTGATGAACACGAGGGCCGAACTACAGCAGGCCTTCGAGGACTACCAGGCTGGACGACTCGGTCAGATTCCCGCCGACCACATTTAGTGGCTCAGCGGTATTTGGTCGCGGCGTAGAAGGCGCTGAACAACGACGCCAGGCCGAGCAACAGGTACCACGGCGACGTGGCGCCGGGCAGCACGTCGAGGTAGTTCAGCGTGATAACGAGAAGTCCAAAGACGACGAGGTCGAGCAGCATCCAGCCGTACCAGGCGGGGCTGTGTTCGTGCGTCGTGTGCTCGGGTGCCGCAGTGATGCGACCGCGGGCCTCGGGGCTGGTGTAGCGACCGGGGCGCTTAGCTTTCGAAGACTTCGGTGAGGTCGAGGACATGGGGATAATCGTACTCCTCGGGCGTTAGCCCGCGACAGTAGTGGTCGTCGTTGACGTTGTGGTCGAAGTTGTGGTCGGTCCAGCCGTGTCGCACACGCTCAATACCACCACGCTGTTGTACGGCGCGAACGTGCCCGGGGCCACGCTCTGTTGGGCGATGGTCCCAATCGTGGCCGACGTGCAGAGCGAGGGCGAAGCCGGCGTCAACTGGGGCGTGAGCCCGACGTTGACCAGAATTGCGGCGGCCTGCGACTCCGTCTTGGTCGTTACGTCCGGCACCACCACTTGACACACACCCGAGGCCAGAATCAGCGTGATCGAGGTGCCGGAGCTGACCTGTGATCCGACGACTGGCGTGGTCCCCACGATGTCACCCTTCGGCACCTTATTTGAACAAGCCGAGGTGGTCGACGCCGCTACCGTGAGGCCCTCTTGTCCCAACGTGGACGCGGCCTGCGTGGGCGTTGAACCGGCGACGTTGGGCACGGGGAAGGTGGAGGTCGGCGGCAAATAGTAGAGCGTGACCGTCGACCCCTTCTTCACACTCGTGCCGCCCAGAGGTGACTGATTGAGCACCGTGTTGGGCTGCGGCGTCTTGCCGCCCGGGAACGTCGTCGACGTGGTAGAGGTCGACGTCGACGACGTCGACGACGTCGAGCCCACGGTTGTTGTCGTTGAGGTCGTGGTGGTTGTAGAAATCGGGATAATCACGTACCCGAGTCCCACGTTTTGCAGATCAGCTTCAGCGTTTACGATTGACAGACCAATGACGCTCGGCACGATGACCGGCACAGCCGTTGAGCCAATGGCCACCTCCAAGGTGACCGAGGAGTTGGCGGGCACCACGGTGCCGGCCGCCGGCGTCATTTTGATAACCGTGCCCGTCTTCTGGTTTGACGCCACTAGCTGCTCAATGGGCACTAAGCCCTCGCTACGCAACGTCGCGTCAGCGGCGGCGATGGTCTGGTTCACCAGGCTCGGAAGAGCGACCGACTTCTTCGAGGACACGACGTAGTAGCCCAGGCCGGCGGCAACCAGGGCTAAAACGAGGGCGCCTGCAATCCAACTGCCGGGGCTCGTCTTGCCGCGCTTACCCTTGGCTCTGACGTCAGTGCGGGGACCAGTGAAGACCGGCACGGCCTGGGTGCGTTCACCGGCGGTGACGACACCGACTGCCTGGGTCGCGTCGGCGCCGTAGAAGGCCCCACTGGTGTTGCCGGCCAGGACGGGCTGACCGTCGGCGAAACGAAGCAGGTCACTGCGCATCTCGTCACCGGTGTTGTAGCGACCGGCCGGATTCTTCGATAGGGCCTTCATGACAATCGATTCGAGGTCGCGGGGTACCAAAGGGTTGACCTGCATAAGCGGGGTGACGGTACCGTGCACGTGCTGGCTCGACACTGCGAGCGGCGTGTCGCCGGTGAAGGGTGGGCGACCGACCAGCATTTCGTAGAGCACGATGCCGAGCGAGTAAAGGTCGCTACGACCGTCAACGGCCGCACCCTCGGCCTGCTCCGGCGAGAAGTAGGTGGCGGTCCCCATGACCGAGCCCTCTTCGGCGAGGTGGTCCTCACTGGCGACGGCCTGGGCAATGCCGAAGTCGGTGACCTTCACTTGGGCTTCGGGGGTGATGAGGATGTTGCCCGGCTTCACGTCGCGGTGGACCATGCCCTGGCGGTGGGCGTAGCCCAGGGCCGAGGCAACTTGGGCGCCGAGCTGTGCGGTGCGCGAGGCGGTGAGCGTCCGGCCACCGCGCAGCACGTCGGCGAGTGACTGGCCGTCGACCAACTCCATAACGATGAAGTAGGTACCGGCATCCTCGCCCCAGTCGAAGACCGGGACAATATTCGGGTGCGAGAGGTTGGCCGCGGCCTGGGCCTCGCGGCGGAAGCGCTCGACGAATGAGGGGTCGGCGCTGAGTTCGGGGTAGAGAATCTTTAGCGCTACGGGGCGATTGAGCAGCTGGTCCTGCGCGCGGTACACGAGCGCCATCCCGCCGCGCGCTATCAGGTGCGTTACCTGATAGCGGTTGGAGTACACCCGCTGTTCGTTTACTGGCTCCATAGTGTCTCTAGCCTAGGTCCTTTACCCTGCACTTCATTATGTTCTTACTCTCAGCTCGGGCAGGTCGTTGACGTGCCGGTGGCTGGTTGGCCGGCCTGAATCGCCAGCGCGCCCTCGAGGAGGCACTTCACAATCGGTCCGGCCGTCGTGGCACCGTAGTGGTACACCGCCTGAAAGGGCATCACGACCGCAACGGCGACGGTCGGATTGGTCGCCGGAGCGAAGGCAATCATCCAGTCGTCGGTGTTCTTTAGGGCATTGCCGGTCTGCGCCGTACCGGTCTTGGCCGCCACCTGATCCTGGGGGAGGAAGAGTCCGGCGGCCGTACCGTAGCGGACCACGTTCACCATCAGTGGCACGACCTGACCGGCCTGCGACTTCGTCATCGGCGTCTTCCAGACCGAGGGCTTGTAGGTCACGAGCGCATTGCCGAGTGGGCCCGTCACGCTGCTCATCAAGTGAGGCGTCATGGCAACGCCGCCGTTTGCAATCGCGGCCGCGAGCAGGGCCTGCTGCAGGGCGGTGGCCCGGACGTTGTCCTGACCAATCGCCGAGTAGGCCAGGGTCGGGAGCGAATTCGAGAAACTCGCCGCCGAGGGGAAGTAACTCGGGTTCGTCTCGCCGTTCGGCAGGTCAATTGGGGGCACCGAGTTGTAACCGAAGCTCGTCGCGGTCGAGGAAAGGATTGGAGCGCCAAGGTCGAGGCCCAGGAGCGCGTACCCGGGGTCGCACGAGGGCGGCAACATCTGCGCCACCGTGCCACCGCACGGTTGGCCACCGTCGTTGTAGAGCAGCTTGTTGGTATCGGGCAGTTTGGTAAAGGCCTCGAAGGGATACGACTTGTGCAACAGCCCCGGCTTCATCACGACGGCCGCAGCCGTCGTGATGACCTTGAAGGTTGATCCCGGCGGGAAGGTCTGCTGCGTCGCCACGAGGCCGAGGGGCTCAAAGCCGTGAACGTCGGGCGAAATGTACTTCTTCCAGGCCGCTTCGGCAGTCGCAAAATCGGGCGAGGCCAGCGGCTGCGGGTTGTAGTTCGGGTTCGAATACATCCCTAAGACTGCGCCGGTCTTGGGGTTGAGCACGACCGCCGCGCCGTCCTGGCCGGCCATGGCTACGCGCGCAATGCGCTGCAGGGCTGGGTACAGGGTGAGATTCACGTTGTCCGCGGCGCTGGTCGGCGCCAACACCTGGGCCAGGCTCTTCGGCGGCTGCGCGTGAGGCGTCAAGTACTGGTTGTACTCATTCTCGATCGCCCAGGTGCCGTAGGAGGGTCCGGCGAACCCGACGACGCCCGAAGTGAGTGACCCCAGTGGGTAGAAGCGTTCGTAGGCCGCGCCAGCGACATGGGCCGCTACGGAACGGGCCAGAATCGTGCCGTCAGCGGCCACGATTTCTCCTCGGGGGAACTGGGTTGAGGCCGTCGAGGTTCGGGGATTCAACGGGGAAGAGTCGAGCGAGGGTGCGCGCAACCACTGCACGTTGATCGCCTGCGCCAGGATGGCGACGAACAGCAGGAGCACGAAGGTGCCGAGGACGCTGAGGCGGCGTGTCACGTTATCCCTTCGCCACCGTTGTCGAGGTGGTGGAGGTCGTCGTTGTTGTCGAGGTCGTCGTGGTGGTGGACGTGGAGAGTTGCCACTGTCCATTGATATAGGTCACGTAAGCCTCGGCGGTTGCGAGCGATGGTTCGTTAATCGTGGCCCGAATCGCGGCCTGGTCGGCGGCGCGGAACTGCGACAGTTTGTATCGCGTGACGTGGGCCAGGTGCGGCTTGTACCAGAGGACGCCTCCCGGTTGACCCTGGTAAACCACGACCGTTCCCGCGCTGTTAGCGAGATAAAAGTTGGAGTAGGCGTACCAGTGCATCACGGCCACAAAACCCCAGCCAACACCAGCCAGAACGAGGGCGGCCGCACCATTGCGCCAGGTCAGGGCGCGGCGGGGCCGGCGCCGTTTGGCTGGTCGCGTCGCTGTTGCTTGCTGCACGCTCGGCGGGGCCGGCTGCACCGGCGTCATAATGCGATTAATCGTGACGCTAGCCCTATCTACATCGTCAAACTCCAGCAATACGGCCGAGATGTTGTCGCGGCCACCGGAAAACTTGGCCGTGTCAACGAGTTGTCGGACGATGTCGGCCAGATCACCGGGCGCACTGGCAATCTCGGCGATGGCTTCGGGCGTGAGCTCATTGGAGAGTCCATCACTACAGAGCAGCACGCGATCACCCGCTTGCGCGTCGAGGGTCTGCACGTCGATTTCGAGGGGCTGGTCGACACCAATAGCCCGGGTCAGTTGGTGGCGTCGGGGGTGCGTCAGCGCTTCCTCGGGGGTGAGTCGACCCATGCGAACCCACTCCTCGGCCACGCTGTGGTCCGAGCTGAGTTGGCGCAGCGCCCCGTCGCGAAGTTGGTAGGCCCGTGAGTCACCGACGTGAAAGAGCACCGGCACGCGGGTGCCAGCCGGGTCGTCGAGCAGGCCAACGGCCAGCACCGTGGTGCCCATGCCAAAACGCTCGGGGTTGGCTTTGGCGTCGGCCAACACGTCGGTGTTCGCGGAAGCAATGGCCTGCACCATGCCGTCAATGGTGGGCCGTTCAAGGAAGCTGGCGTAGATCGACTCCACCGTCATGGCCGAGGCCACTTCACCAGCGGCATGGCCACCCATACCGTCGGCCACGATGGCGAGCGCGTCGTCGACAAAGTACGCGTCCTGGTTCGTTTCTCGAACCAGGCCGGTGTCGGTCGCCGCGGCGTAGCGCCAACGGGTCAACGAACGACCTCGAAGAGAACGCCGCCGACCTGCACAATGTCACCGCGCTCGAGCTGCTGACGGCCCACGACCCGTTCTTGGTTGACGTAGGTGCCGTTGGTCGAGCCCAGATCCTCGACTGAGAGATCCGAACCATCCATCGCGAATCGTGCGTGGCGCGACGAAAGATAGATGTCTTGAATACTCAAGTCACAGTCGGGACTGCGGCCAATAACGACGGCCGGCGAGATTTCGACCCGCTCATCGGCCCGCTCGAGTGGCTCAATGAAAGCGAGGGCGAGTGGCGAAGAGTGACGGCGACGTTGGCGGCCATTGGCCACGGGCTCCGTGGGTCTCGCTTGAATCTGCGCGACGCGCAGGACCCGCGCGAAGAACAGCACGGCAATAACCATGAGGAGTAATTGCAGTGGACGAACCACCGCGGCGTAGTTCGTCAGCGCCAGCATGGTCGTTACGCCAGCTCAATTCGAAAGCGCAGGGGTCCAATAGTCACGTCGTCTCTCGGTGAGAGCGAGACCGCTTCGATGCGGTGGCCGTTCACGAAAGTGCCGTTCGTCGAGCCGAGGTCACGAATCGCCACGCCCTGATCGGTTCGCCACACTTCCGCGTGCTGACGCGAAACATTGGGGTCATTGATCACCACGCCAACAGTGGGCGAACGGCCAATAATCAAGGGTTCGGTGCCAATGGTGAAGGAGCGGCCATCGCTCGCCAGGAGGCGGGGCTCACTGGTGCCCCCGGTGAAGGCGGTCTTAACGAGGACATCCCCGGCCTTCACGTCGTCGTCAATAAATACTTCGACACTGACGGGTCCGACGAAACCGTAGCCCTCGTTTAGGGCGTGTTGGCGAACCGTTTCTTCCAGTTCAGCCACGAGGGCGCGCTGGAAGCCGTCGAACCGTTCGGCGTCGCGAGCACTAAGCCACAACTTGATGCTGTTGGGAGAGACGGGGCCTTGGGCCGAGAGACGACGGGTCAGGTCAATTTCCCGAACAATCCGGGCGGCGATTTCGATGGGCTGAAGCGTCGACTTAAAGGGACGTGACAGGGTGCGGTCGAAGAGCTTTTCTAGACTGTTCTCTACTTTTTTCAATACCATAACGCCTCTAACTGTACCGGTAGTGAACCCTAGTGACCACCGAAAATGGCTCGGTTCCCCTTCCCTGCGGTAGGCTTGTCACTCCACGGGCGAGTGGTGAAATGGCAGACACGCTAGCTTCAGGTGCTAGTTCTCGAAAGGGAGTGCGGGTTCAAGTCCCGCCTCGCCCACCAAAATTTGATTCGTTCAGCCCCTAGGGGATCTTGACGGAAGTGGTCTGCGAAACAACGTCGAAAGCGTTCGTCACGATCCACGTGTCGACCACCTCTCGAGGTGCCCCTGGGACGAATGCTGCCGACACCCATACGTTCGTATCAATATCGACGTTCTCGCCGGCCGGTCAACAAGTGTCTCGGTTACAGCACCGTTGAAACGTCGACGACCTATCAGAGGCGGCGAGGTGCTCGCCCTTCGACGGCTAGTTAGTGGGCCGAGAAATGCGGGTTGTAAATGAAACCCACGACGCTGGCGTCCGGTGACTTCACCGTGGCCGTCACAATGCCTTCGCCAACGTCGGACGCGGGGGCCAGCACCGTCGCCCCACTCCCTACGGCCGCATCCACGGCGGCGGCCACGTCGGCGACGCCCCAGCACACCTGCGCCCCATCGCTGGGATTCGCGTCGGGCAACAGACCGAGTTCGTACCCGGCGACGTTGAAACCAACGTAGAACGGCTCGTCGAAATAGGGATCGAAGCCGAGGAAGGTGGACCACCACGCCTTAGATGCCGCAAGATCTGTGGCGGGGTAGATAACGGTGCGAAGCCCGTGAAGTTCTGTTGTCATGGCTTCAGTCTTACCGCCAAAGCAACCTTCAACAAGGGCATCGGTCACACTCTTTCCCTACTGAGCGAGGACACGAACCGCACGAAGCAAGCTCGCTTCCGGATGGGCCGACGTGATGGTCGACAACACGGTGCGGCGGGCCTCGTCAAAGGTGTAGCCGTGGTGTCGCAGCAACCAGGCCATCGCCACCGTCGGCGTCCGACTCTCCGCGCGAACACAGTGCACGAAGACCGTTCGCCCCTCGGAACGAAGTTGGGCGATGGCGTCGGCGGTGTCCGCCAGCACGGCGGGAGCATCCAGATTCTCATCGCGGTCAATCAGCCAAATCACCTCGTGGTCGTGCGTGCGCCGATCGTCGACACCGATGCGACACAGGGAGAGGAAGGCGTCCGCGTCGACACTGGCGAGGGCGCCAACGTCACCGAACAAAACGCCGGGGTCATCGGGAAACACATACGTGGCGCCTCGAGGCGCAAAGTGTTCGTAGGCCGGCAGCATCGTGGCCACATCGGGCCATCCCTGGGGATCGTTGCCACCCCGGGCGGCCTTGGCCGCCAGCGACACGAGGTCAATGCCCCTGAGTCCGTCGGGCCAACCAGCCAGTCCGTGGCGCCACGCGAAGGGCACCGCCGTAAGGCCGTAAGCGGCCCCGGCGAGCGCACCGGCAATGGCGGCGACTGTGTCAGTGTCGTCGCCGATACTCACGGCCATGCGAAGTGCCGCCTCGAGGGGTCGATCCCCGTTGGCGGTATGCACCAGCGACGACCACGCCGCCTGGAAGGCCGTGACCACCCAGCCGTTCGGCGCAAATGTCGAGGGCGAGCACGCTTCCGCTTCGTCGATGAGCTGGGCCCATCGCCCGCGACGCTCCTCGGGCAGATGGCGCAGTCCTTCGCGCGGGCCAACCAACGTCCCCCGCACAATGCTCTGGCCGATAGCGACCGACCACAAGACACAGGCGTCAACCGAGTCGTGGTGGGGGTGCGTGAGTGCAGCGACCGAACGGGCTGTTCACGCAATCTGGTCGTCGCCACCGAGCGCGGCCAGCGCCACGGGACCGGTGCGCATTAACGCACCGTTGCCGGCAGCGTTGGGGTAGTCCTCCTGCACCGCACGAGCAACTGCCGGCAGTTGCCCACCCGTCGTCGCCCGCTGGAGGACGTGGGCGGTGTGCATCCCAATATCGCGCGGGGAGGAGTTGAACCATCGAAGAAACTCATCGCCAACGCGGGCCAGGGCGGCCTCGCTATCTAACGTGCCCTGTTCAGCGGCCACCATGAGAATGCCAAGGGCCATTGCCGTGTCGTCGGTCCAGTGGCCAGCGGGAGCGCCGGTGAGGGTGCCGGGCAACAGACGAACCTCGTCCGCAAGCGGGGGGCTCGCGAACTCGTACCCGGCGCCGAGGGCGTCACCAACGGCGCTGGCAATAACGGCACCAATGGCGCGGTCTAACTGGACAAAGGACAAGCTGGCTCGGGGCATTCGTCTCGTTTCTCTAGGGAACGATAAATGTTCTCAATCGAGTGTGACAATCTCGGGCCCACTCACCGCAGTCCGACCCCGCTTTGTTAGTTGGCCTTGCTTTGACCTAGCCGGCGCAATGGGGGGACTAATCGAGGTGCCGTACGACGAGGTGGCAAAGAATCGATCAGTTGTGTCGCGCTCCGAGCGATCTCATCAACGGCCCGGTGTATCGCCGCCTCCGTCGCCGCAGATGGCGACTGCACACCACTGACCTTGCGAACGAACTGTAGAGCGGCGGCCCTGATTTCTTCGTTGGTCGCCGGCGGCTCGAGTCCTCGAAGCGTGGTGATATTGCGGCACATGGCCTCACTGTATCGCTCGGCGATCAACCTAGACCTGGGCGATTGGGCGATTTAAGGTGAGTTCATGGAGACGCCCGAGTTACTGGTCGTAGACGCCACCGCCTGGCGGCAATGGCTCGATGAACACTGGGATTGCTCGTCTGGTGTGTGGCTCATTCTCGCGAAGAAGGGTACGACTGAGCCCACCTCGCTCTCCTACAACCAAGCGCTGGAAGAGGCACTCTGCTTTGGCTGGATTGACAGCCAGCTGGCCAAACGTGACGCCGCCACCTTCCAACAGCGCTTCACGCCGCGCACGCCGCGGAGCCCCTGGTCGAGGAGAAACACCTCGCTGATTACCGAACTCCTCGCTCAACGGAGAATGCACGAAGCGGGCATCAGAGAAGTCGAGCGAGCTCGGGCCGACGGTCGGTGGGACGCCGCCTACGCCGGGCAGTCAACCATCGAAGTGCCCGACGACTTAGCCATAGCTCTCGCCGCCAACCCCGAAGCAGCGGAGCGTTTCAAAACGCTCAAACGAAGTGACCGTTATTCGATTCTCTTTCGACTGAGCCAGGCCAAGCGCCCCGAGACGAGGGCGCGTCATATTGAAAGAGCCATCGCGGCGTTGTCGAGCCCGTAGGAGTTCACCCGCTCCCAGCCGCCCGCTTCACTAGAGTCGGCATATCAACACTCTCGTTCTTGATCAGGGGAGCTCGGCCACCAAGGCCCTCGTGCTCGACGCAAGCGGCGAGGTCCTCGCACTCGTCGAGGCCCCCGTCACCACCGTTGCGACACCCGACGGCGGCGTTGAATTAGACCCCACCGACGTCTGGTCCTCAATCGTTTCAGCTGGCCAGCGGGCACTTAGTGAAAGTGGCGTCACCGTTGGGGCGGTCGGGATTGCCAATCAAGGTGAGGCCGTCGTTGCCTGGGACCGCCGCACGGGTGAAGCAACGTCACGAATTATCTCCTGGCAAGACCGTCGCTCACTCGACGTCGTCGAGCAACTTCGTGACCACCAAGACGAACTCCAACAGCGCACCGGGCTCGCCCTCGACCCGTATTTCACCGCCCCCAAACTGCGATGGCTTCGTGACCGCACGCCCCGCACATCAGTCGTCACGGGCATTGACGCGTGGATTAATCGCCAACTGCTCGGCGAATCGGTTACCGACGTCGCGACGGCCTCGCGTTCCCTCCTCCTCGATCTGGATGCCCGCGTCTGGTCAGAACGAAATGCCGCTCTCTTTGGACTGGACGTCGACGACCTTCCCCGACTGGTCTCGAGCGCCGAGCACGTCGGAACGACGAGCGCCTTCGGTCCCACGTTGCCGGTGACCGCGCTCATCGTGGACCAGCAAGCGGCGCTCCTCGGCGAAGGGTGCCTCGATGCCGGTGACGCCAAGTGCACGTACGGCACCGGGGCCTTCTTTCTCGTCGGTACCGGTCATCGCGCGATTCGCTCAACGGCCGGACTCTCAAGTTCCGTCGCGTGGACGACGCCAGGCGAAGCGGCCTACTGCCTCGATGGCCAGGTCTACACCGCCGGCAGTGCAATTCAGTGGCTCGAAGAGGTGGGCCTGCTCGAGAGTGCGTCCGCCCTCGATCGACAACTTGCCGACGCCGATCCTCGGAGCCCCACACTCTGCGTGCCGGCCTTCGCCGGTCTGGGCGCGCCGCACTGGTCACCCCAGTCGCTCGCTCGCTTCGAGGGAATCTCGCTCGCGACATCGCGCGCCGACCTAACCCGAGCCGTCGTCGAGGCCATCGCTGCTCAGGTAGCCGTTATTGCTCGCAGTGCGGCAGGCGATATGGCGCAACCCCTCACCCGGCTAAAGGTCGACGGCGGTTTAACCCAGTCCACTGCTCTGTTGCAACTGCAGGCCGACTTCTTGCAACTCCCCCTCGACGTCTTTGGCTCACCGCACGCCACGGCCTTCGGCGTGAGTGCCCTCGCGCGGCTCGGTGCCGGTGACGACCAGGAGTTACGAGCACCATCCATTGCGCCGAGTGCGCACGTTGAACCCCGGTGCTCGGCCGACGAGGCCGCGACCCGCCTAGCGACGTGGGAGGCTGCGGTGGCCCGCGCGGTGGAGGAGGCCAGCCAGTGACTACGTACGACGTCGCCATTATCGGCGCCGGTGTCGTCGGCACCGCCATCGCCCGAACGCTGAGCGGCCTTGAGTGCAGCGTCGCCGTGATCGAGCGTTCGGCCGACATTGGTGACGCCACCTCGAAGGCCAATACCGCCATTCTTCACACTGGTTTCGACTGCGTCCCAGGGACGCTCGAATCTCGCCTCGTTCGCCGCGGGTACGAACTCCTCGCCGCCTACGCCAACGACGCTAGGGTCGCCGTTGAACCAACCGGTGCCGTGCTGGTTGCGTGGAACGAGCTCCAACTCGAGGCGCTGCCCGGCCTCCAGGCCAAAGCCGTCGACAACGGCTACCTCGAGACCGTGCTCATCGACGCCGACGAGGTGTACCGGATCGAACCCTACCTCGGACCCGGAGCCCTCGGTGGACTCCGCGTGCCGGGCGAGTCCATCATCGACCCCTGGTCGCCACCACTCGGCTTCGCTCGTGACGCTCTCGCCAACGGCGTCGACTTTCGTCTCGCTACTGAGGTCCAGCAGATCGTTGCTGGGCCGTTTGGCCACGAGCTGCACACCAGTCGCGGCACTATTCACGCTCGTTGGATAATCAACGCGGCCGGACTCCAGTCGGGTCTCGTTAATGAGCGCTGCGGTCATCACGAGTTCACCGTGACGCCTCGCCGAGGCGAGCTCATCGTCTTCGACAAACTGGCCCGGTCACTGGTCAACACGATTATCTTGCCGGTACCCACCGCGGTCACTAAGGGCGTGCTCATCTCCCCCACGGTCTTTGGCAATGTCCTGCTCGGCCCAACGGCCGACGACATCGATGATCCCACCGCCACCGCGACAACCGAATCAGGTATCGAACGACTCATGGCCGCGGGAGCAACCATGATGCCGGATCTCGTGCGCGAGGAAGTGACCGCCACCTACGCCGGCTTGCGGGCCGCCACTGAGCACCGTGACTACCAACTCCACGTCCACGCCGACGAGCGCTACCTCTGCGTTGGGGGTATTCGCTCGACGGGACTCACCGCCTCACTCGCGATTGGCGAGTACGTAGTCTCGCTGCTGAACGAGGCCGGCTTCTCGCCTGCACCGCGACCCGGCGGCGTCGCGACAACGACCCTCCCACCACTGGGCGAAACGCAGTTACGGCCGTTCCTCGACGCCGAGCGGATCGCCCAAGACGCCGCCTACGGCACCATTGTCTGCCACTGCGAGCGAGTAACGACGGGCGAGATTCGAGACGCGCTGGCGAGCGACCTCGCCCCGGCCTCTCTCGGCGCCCTGCGCCGACAAACGCGAGCGATGAATGGGCGCTGCCAGGGATTTTTCTGCGCCGCCCACGTCGTGGCCATGATGGCCGAAGCCACGTGGGTTGACCCCGCCATCTTGACGGGACTGGACTCGTGACGGCCGTTGACGTGGTCATAGTGGGCGGCGGCCCGGCCGGCCTCACGGCGGCCCGCACGCTGGCTCCCCTCGTGTCGGGACGGGTCGTGGTCGTTGAGCGCGAAGCCCACAGCGGCGGCATTCCCCGCCACAGCAACCACCAGGGCTACGGCTTGCGCGACCTCAAGCGCTCCCTCACCGGCCCCCACTACGC
>Ga0208497_1000275_pt1 | contig 26458 bp, 44 predicted proteins | sample CryBogCBE25Aug07_FD_184555 | JGI IMG/M metagenome (GOLD analysis project Ga0208497, IMG submission 184555) | Freshwater microbial communities from Crystal Bog, Wisconsin, USA - CBE25Aug07 (SPAdes) | ecosystem: Environmental > Aquatic > Freshwater > Lake | place: Crystal Bog, Wisconsin, USA...
GTCAACAATAGGTAGCAAGAGAATAGTAAACTGTGTTATCAATTAATGGTATATAAAAATACACTAGGCAACACCCAACATACCGGGATAGTAAGATGGCATTGCCCCTAGTGTGTTTTAATATGTTATGGATGTGTAGGAAAACTGGTAACCCCAGGAGACTGTAAATCTCCCGCCTTATAGCACTGTTGGTTCGACTCCAACCGCATCCACCATAAATAAAAAATGCCCTGGTGACGGAATTGGTATACGTGCTTGTCTTAGAAGCAAGATTCTGGGAGTTCGAGTCTCCCCTGGGGCACCAATCTATCGCGGATTAGAGAAGAGGTATCTCAGGAGTCTCATAAGCTCCAGTCGTTGGTTCGAGTCCAGCATCCGCAACCAAATTATTCCCTGGTAGCTCAGTTGGTAGAAGCGTGGCACTGTTAATGCCAATGTCGTTGGTTCGAGCCCAACCCAGGGAGCCAAATAATGGAAGTGTGGCAGAGTCCGGTTTATTGCAACAGTCTTGAAAACTGTCGACGAGAAATCGTCCGTGAGTTCGAATCTCACCGTTTCCGCCAAGTTAATGGGTCTTTAGTATAATGGCAGTACTGCGGTCTCCAAAACCGTTAGTGGGAGTTCGAGTCTCTCAGGACCCGCCAATTGCGACTGTGGTGAAATAGGTAGACACAAGAGACTTAAAATCTCTCGCTTCACAGCGTCCCGGTTCGATTCCGGGCAGTCGCACCAACAAGGAGAGCTGTATGTCAACACCAAAAGAAACAATAGACAAGGCATACGGTAATATGCCTAAGGAAGTAGGATTCAATTTTGATATTAGTTTTGTGCCAACTTGGCGTGGTATAAAATACTACTGGCATAAATTAATACGTAAGGTAACAAGATGAAAGAATATGGAGCGGTGGCCGAACGGTAAGGCAGCAGATTGCTAATCTGTACAACGTGTTAAAGCGTTGACTGGGTTCGACTCCCAGTCGCTCCGCCAATTTTAAAAGGAAACTATGACTCAGTGTATTATATTAACAGGTGGCGTAAGCAATTCGTCAGGCTATCCTGCAATACAACGAAGTCTAGGGCCTTACAGATTGGCATCGGCATTAGAAGATGCTGGATATAGTACGTTTGTGTTTGATTATATCATACACTTTAGTACAGAAGAAATATGTAGTGTATTGTCACAGCATTTAGGACAAGATACATTATGGGTTGGATTTAGTAGTACATTTTTTTCAAGACAAAGTATAGCAGACGATTTGGCTAGCACTGAGTTGGAACAGATGTATTATACAGATTTAGAATCTATTGCAACAGTTATAGATTATATCAAATCGCACAGTCGTGCAAAATTAATCTACGGCGGTGCAAGAGCACCCTTTCAACTAGCAGATGATAGAATTGACTATTATGTGTTTGGTTATGCAGATACATCAACTGTAGCACTTACAGATTTTATACGCACAGGCGATAGTAGCCGTTTGCCTAAAATTGACACTATTCGAGTAACTGACAACGGATACGTGAATGTAGTAGATAGTGCTCATTATCCAGAACCAAGAATGGATCAACTGAGTACACGCTGGTGGAACAAGAGTTTTAATGTTATTCCTGGTGAAGGATTGCCAATTGAACTAGCACGTGGTTGTATTTTCAAATGTAAATTTTGTAACTATTTGTTGTTAGGCAAAAAGAAAGGCACTTACCTAAGAGATCCAGAAGAGATTCGAGACGAATTAATTCGCACTTGGGAAGCTCACGGGACTACCGGCTACTACATTACCGATGACACTTTTAACGATGACAATGATAAAATTGAAGCGTTACATCGTGTGTTTACCAGCTTGCCATTTAAACCTAAATTTGTCAGTTACTTGAGATTAGATTTAATCAACAAGTTTCCACATCAAGCAGACTTGTTAACAGAGATGGGTCTAGTAGGTACTTACTTTGGTATAGAAACATTACAGGCCGACAGCGGTCGTAGCATTGGTAAAGGCCTTGCACCCAATAAGGTTAAAGATAGATTGTATTGGCTAAGAGATAAATGGCAAGGGCAGGCTAATATGGCCGCAGGGTTTATCCTAGGTTTGCCATACGATACAGAAGCTTATTTTAAAGAATTGATTAATTGGTGTAACGAAGCAGACAATCCGTTACAGATGAAAGATTTTTATCCTTTGTATATGTTTAAACGGGACGGAGATGAGAAAGAAAAACTAAGAGCTTATACAAGCGAGTTTAGTCTCAATCCAGAAATTTACGGTTACGATTTTCCCCGACAAGGAGATCGCAATTATTGGGAATTACCCACACAAGGTTTGACATACGATAGTTGTGCGTGGACTGCAATGAACTATAAAGGACAGATGCGTCACAAGAATAAGTTTGCAGAGTTTCAAATGATTTCGGCAATGAACACTGGTATTTCGTTAGACGATTTGCTCAATTTAACACAAATGCAGATTTTTAAAAAATATAATATAGAACAGATGAACCAGAATAAAATACAGCAATATAAAAAACTGTTAAATATCTCACAAGAAAAAAAGGACTAAAATGTTAAAACCAGGTAAGACGTTTGTATTGAATAAAACCGCAAAGCGTATGATTGCTTTGATGAAAGGTTCAACAGCAGAACAACGTAATCAGTTTAAGCGTATGATGATTGATGCTCAGTTACACAGCGAGGTCGTTGTTAAAACTGAAAAACGTGATAAAAATGCACCACGTGGCACAAGTAACTACACAGTTACTGAAACAAGCGCGGTGAGTGTAGATTAAGTATTTGGGGGATTAGTATAATGGGATTACGGCAGCTTTGCAAGCTGTTTATGGGAGTTCGATTCTCCCATCCTCCACCAAAATTTGCCCCTTTAGCTCATCCGGTAGAGCAATGGTTTTGTAAACCATAGGTGGTCTGTTCGAGTCAGACAGGGGGCACCAAGAACCCCGGGCACCTCTGCCCGTTATACAAGAGGGGTGGGGAGATCACCATAGAAACCTCCGGGCACGTACGAATTTGGCCCGCCGTCCCCTCTAGGGATCCGACAAACTATCGTAGGTTAGGTACATCGCCTAGCCAGAAGAATAAATGGTGTGGACAGAGTAACTGCTCAGTCTAGGGCTCCTGTGGTGGGAGTGGCTAGACACTTTATACAAACATACTGAGCCTGGGAGTCGCGCTCCGGGTCGTTTCAGATAATGTCGAAAGACTAATTGGCAGTATGTTTCTATAAAGTATGCGGGATTCGTAAAATGGCATTACCTCAGTTTTCCAAACTGAAGTCAGGAGTTCGATTCTCCTATCCCGCTCCAGCGTTAACCGGGTGTAGCTTAGTCTGGTATTAGATACGTATTTGAGCCTATCTCGTATAAATAAACTGAGAGGACACTAAAATGGATCTATCAGTTTATAAAAATCAGGACGGTACTTACACAAGTCCAAAGAATGGAAAAAGTTATAAGTCAGAAAAGGCTTTACGATCGCATTTAAATTTTCGTAGAACAGAATTGTTTCACAATTTTAAAAATTTACATAATAGAAAAGTAAATTGTAAATTTTGTGAGAGAGATATTGGGGTTAGCAACATATCGAATCACGAAGGTGGCTGTTATCTAAACCCAAAAAATTTAAGGCATTGTGAAGTTTGTAGTAAGCCAATTAAAAATTTTAAAACATCAAAAGGCACTTGTTCAAAAGGATGTGCTAATACATTTTTTAAAAGTGGTGAGGGCAACGGTAACTGGAAACAAGATGCTTACCAAAGCACTTGTTTTCTTTATCATAAAAAAGAGTGCGTAGTATGTGGAGAATCAAATATTGTCGAAGCACATCATTTAGATGAAAATAAAACAAATAATGATCCATCAAACTTGATACCGTTATGTCCAACTCATCATCAGTATTGGCATAGTAGATATAGACATTTAGTGGAAGAGACAGTATACTCTTACATTAAAGAGTGGAAGAAAAAACTCTCTATGGCGTAACCTGGCAGCGTACCTGGTTTGGGACCAGGCGGTGAAAGTTCAAATCTTTCTAGAGAGACCAATTTAGAGTATAAGGTTCGAATCCTTGTACTCCGACCAATTTCAAAAAGGAAAAACAAATGAGAGCAAGTCATATTTTAGTAGACACACTAGAACAAGCGCAGTCAATTCTATCAGAAGCAAACGCATTGAACTTTGGTTCATTAGCACAAGCCCATAGCAAGTGCCCGAGTAAGGCACGTGGCGGCGACTTAGGTGATTTTGGTCCAGGAATGATGGTTAAGCCATTTGAAGATGCTACAGTAGCAACACCAGTTGGTGAAATTAGCCAGCCTGTTCAAACACAATTTGGCTTTCACTTAATTCATCGTACAGGTTAAACAATTATCGCGGATTAGAGAAGAGGTATCTCAGGAGTCTCATAAGCTCCAGTCGGTGGTTCGAGTCCATCATCCGCAACCAATTACATTGACATACTAACACAATTATAGTACAATACAGTTTTAAGAGGATTATATGAACAAACCAATCGGATTAAGTCGTGGTCCAAGAATTGATACTGAACTATGCGTTTCAAACGTAAAGAATAGGTTCGATCTTGTGTTAATTGCCAGTGCAAGAGCACGTGAAATTAGACGTAGCCATACTGATAGCAACAAACGTGAACACGTACACAGTATTCTTACAGCTCTTGAAGAAATTCAAGAAGGAAAGATTGGCGTAGAATATATCAAAAAAATCAAATTCAATGAGCCGCGTGATCGAGTCGATCGCAGAGCACAATACAAGTAAAGATAAAATAGGACGTTAGCTCAGTTGGTAGAGCGTCACGCTTACACCGTGAATGTCGGCGGTTCGAACCCGTCACGTCCTACCATTACGCACTGGTGGCAGAGTGGCCCAATGCACCGGATTGCAAATCCGTAAAACCGTAGGTTCAAATCCTACCCAGTGCTCCAAATAAACTTTAACTAGTTTAACCAAAATATATAGACTCTCATAGAGAAATATAATATAATAGACACATAGCAAGGAAACTTGCAGACAGTTTTAGGATCGGTTCAGCAACATTCATATACTATGAAGGAACGAACTTAGCGATAATAACTGGAGCTTAACGGCTTTGAAGGTTATTATCATATGCGGTTCGCTCAACCTGGTGTGGAGATCCAGGCTAATCAAATCGACAAAAACGATCCTGTTTGTATTCTTAGGATGGATACAGCAACTTTTACTATAACTGAACTGCCATAATAATTGTTGAAAGACATTAAAAGGCTAGTGCTAGTAGAATACTAGATAGTGCTAGAAGAACACTAGATAGGTTCCGACACAGAATGTGACGGATAGGCTTGCGGGACTTGAACCGATATACTGGGGATGGGGGCAAGCAGAAAATAAAATACTGTCCCGACCATCCTGTTGAAATTAAAAAGGTTAATTTCAGCATCTAATTTTATTGCAAACAAAAAGCCCAAAAGGCGTTAACCTGAAAGGACACAAAATGTCAACATTCGTAGAAGCAGTAGCTAATCAAGAAGCCCGTACCGCTAATGGTATGAAGGCACGTAAGTCAACATCTAATGCAGTTGTTGATCTTTTTTATAATATCGGTGCTAGCCGTGGCAAGGATGTAATCCCTGCATTTACAGCCGCTTATGTAGCTGATAAGAATCTAGCACTACGTATCGCACTATGGGCACGAGATGCTCGTAGTGGCGCAGGTGAACGTGACTTGTTCCGTTCTATCCTAAAGCACTTGGAAAAGACTGATAAGGATGCCGCATTGGCTCTTTTGAAGCGAGTTCCAGAATTGGGTCGTTGGGACGACATCTTTGTCTTCACTGACAAGGATTTGAAGTCTGCCGCTTATACAATGCTGGGCAACGCTCTTCGTGAGAAGAATGGCCTAGCCGCTAAGTGGACTCCACGTAAGGGTGAAGTGGCACGAGAAGTTCGCGAGTTCTTCGGAATGTCACCAAAGTTTTACCGTAAGAGTCTAGTAGCACTTACTAAGGTCGTTGAAACACAAATGTGTGCCAAGGACTGGGACAACATTAACTTTAGCCACGTGCCATCAGTAGCGGCTAGCCGTTACAAGAAGGCATTTAACCGTAACACTACAAAGTTCGCTGAGTATGTTGCGAGTTTGGTTAAGGGTGACCCAACTGTAAAGGTAAATGCTTCGGCAATTTTCCCTTACGATGTCTTGAAGGGTGTTGGTAACTACCGCACTTTTGACAAGACAGAAACTGATCACATCATCGCACAATGGGAGGCTTTGCCAAACTATGTGGGCGATGCTAACATTCTACCTTTGGTAGACGTTAGTGGCTCTATGGGCAGTCCAGCTGGCAAGAACACTAAGGTGACTTGTATGGACGTGGCAGTTTCACTAGGTTTGTACTTGGCTGAAAAGAATCAAGGTAAGTTCAAGGATACGTTCTTGACTTTCAGTGATAAGCCAGAACTAATGACCCTAAAGGGTAACGTAGTTCAAAAGATGCAACAAATGGTTAAGTCCGATTGGGGTATGAGTACTAACCTACACGCAGCTTTCAGCAAGATCCTTGATGTTGCTGTTAAGAATGAAGTACCACAAGGTGAAATGCCAGAAATGGTTTTGATCCTAAGTGATATGCAGTTCAACCAATGCGTGAAGCACGATGACTCTGCTATGGAGATGATTGAACGCAAGTTTGCGGCGGCAGGTTATGCTGTGCCACAAGTTGTGTTCTGGAACTTGAACGCTAGCGATAACGTTCCAGTTAAGTCAGACAAGAGCGGTGCGGCACTTGTGTCTGGTTTTAGCCCAGCTATTACTAAGGCACTTTTGGCGGCTGATATGGCTGAGTTTACTCCAGAAGGCATTATGCTGAAGACTGTAATGAGTGATCGTTACAACTTCTAATCGTTGTAGAAATACAACACCGTCCCTGTCTTCGCAAGTTGACAGGGATTTTTTTTGATGCTATAATTGTGGAATGATAACAGTAGAACACAACAAAGAAGAAGTAGAGTTTGAAACTCTAACCCAAGCAATGGATTGGGCAAAAGTATTAGGCAAGTTTGTTACTATTCGAGTGAATGGTATGGAACTTGTAGGTGTATTTGGTGCTGACAGTATCAAAGACGGTAAGTGTCCAGATGGTGTAGACTACACTTGGATGAAGCGGAGAACACAATGAACGACCAATTTGCACAGTTTATAGGTTGCTTAATTGCTATTGGTGGAATGATGTTTGCTTTGGTGATGGGGTATTTGATTGGCTACAACGATGCAAAGGATAGACGATGAGTTTAGATGTAGATTTAATGGTTACTCAACCCACTAGTGTGTACAGTGGAAACATCACACACAATTTGGGTCGGATGGCTAAAGAGGTAAAAGTAGGTATAGGTGGAAAGATAGACTTGTACACTATTTTGTGGCGTCCTGAAGAACTTAATTTTAAGTTTGCTAGAGACATTGCAGACTTGTTAGATGAAGGTTGGAATATACTTTTAAGCGATCCCGAGAAGTTTAAGAAGTTTAATCCAGAGAATGGTTGGGGTAGCTACGAAGGTCTTTGCGACTTTGTCTACAAATACCGTAACGCCTGTTGGGAAAATCCTGACGCTGAATTGAGTATATCACGATGAAAATTAAATTTGATAAAGACACTATGCCCGATGAATTATACAATGCGCTGTTACAGCATTTTGTAAATGAAGCCGTTGGGCTAGGTGTTGAAGTAAACAAGTTTACCCAATTTAATAACTGGGTAGTCGAATGTGAAGTGGACAAAAAGGAATCGGTCCACTAAGGAGAATAAAATGCCGTGGATTGAAAATGTAGCCGCTGATGATATCCCAAAAAGATTTCATCACGAGGCTGGTGAGAATAGTATGTTGATTAGCATTACCGATCCTGCCAGCTGGCGCCCAACTCCTGCCCATAAGTTCAAAGAAATTCATAACTTTGAGTTTTTGGATGTGGAGGAAAACGACAAAGTTTTAGAAGAAGAAATGAAGTGTAGTCACGAAGATGCCGCACGACTTGTGGCTCTTTTACAACACGCTTTGGCTAACAGAATGAATGTTGTTGTCCATTGCTTCGCAGGAATTTGTCGTTCGGGTGCTGTATGCGAAGTGGGCGTGATGATGGGATTTGAGGATACAGGGCGTTTTAGAAGCCCTAATCTGCTCGTTAAGCACCGTATGATGAAAGCCTTGGGTTGGACCTACAATGCGGACGAAAAGCCTAACATCGACGATTGGCGCACGTTTAAACCTGTCGTATAAAAACAACACTAGCCAGTAGCCGGTAATCTCTGGTTGACTGGCTAGCCGTTTGAGCTTATAATATGTATATAAGTTAAACAAAGGAGCGACAAATGAAACAAGATTTTACAATGTATATCTACAAATTGGACAAGCGTACCAAAAGTGGTGAGCGACTTGTTTCAACTACAGTTTGGGCAAACCGTGATGAAGAAGGTATGGCACGTGAAGTAAAAGAACTTCATATCCATCACTACCCACGTGGCTTGTTTCGAATTGAAGCGTTGCCAAAAATGAAAACAGTTACCAATTTAATGACTGGTAAAGAAATCCAAATTGAAAGCGACACACCCCGTTGTTGCGATCCTAGCTCGGAGCTCTACTGGTCAATGTAAAGGAGATCAGTATGATGGTTGTTGCAAAGTTTAATGGTCGCTGGGTACGCATCGTTAAGTTCTCCCGCGATGTTGCCTTCAGCACAGAAAAAGAATGGTTTATGGTTAACTTTGACTTTGAAAAGGCTAACCGTAAGCGTGAACAATTTAAGTGGATTCCTGCTTCAACTCGTTTTGAAGCTGTTAGAGAATTCGTAGGAGAATAATATGAAGACTTGGATAACAAGTGACTTGCACTTTGGGCATAAGAACATTATGAAGTTCTGCCCACAGACAAGAGCACGATTTAGAGATGATGTTAGCTATATGAATAGCGCAATGGTTGAAGAATGGAACGACAAGGTTGCTCCAGAAGATACCGTTTACATCTTAGGTGATGTAGCATTTATGTCGGGCAGTGATGCCGGACGTACAATGATGCGTTTGAATGGCCAAAAGATTTTGATTGAAGGCAATCACGACAAGAAGACTTTGAATGATGTAACTTTTCGAAATGCTTTTAAGGAAATTCACAAGTATTTGGATTTGACATATGATGGTCACAAGATTGTTATGTTTCACTATCCAATTGCCGAGTGGGATCAAATGCACAGAGGAGCTTTGCACTTTCACGGACACTTGCACGGAGGTACAAGCGGATTGGAAAAGTACCGTGCGTTAGACGTAGGTATGGACTCAACTGGAGAAATTGTAATCTCTATGGAACGTGCTATCAATCGGATCAAAGATAACGAAGTAAAAGGACACCATCAGAAAGGGGATTGATATGAATACGCATATGGTAAAACAGACATTCTTTCAGTTGAGGCCCGGTGACTTTCTTACTTTGGTAGGAGAGTCTCAAACACAAATGTTTGGAGAGCCCGAAAAGCTCTTCAAAGATTTTAAAGGCGACTTATGGAGTGTTCCTGTCAGCAGAGTGGAGGCGTTATGAATATTAGCAAGTACAGCAAGAAGAAGTTTTACGAAGGTATTGTACTTTGGAGGGTAGACGATGAGTTTGCCGATCCTATGTTCAATTACCTAATATATGGATTCAGTCCAGGTAGCTTCTTTACGTCTGTGCTGGCTAATGATTTTCTAGGTGCCGTGGCCCGTAGTCATCCGTCTAACACTATCACGGCCCTTAAGGCTCTAACAGGTTGGATACAGGATTGTATGCCACGGAGAGCGTTTGGTAGTTACGAGGCTGTAAAAGAATGGCTTGATATGGATGAAACAACACGTCGTGAAATCCTTATTATGCACAATTTGATATGTACTCCAAAACAAGAAACGTTCTTGGAGATTAAAGGAGAAGAATATGAGATATGAAGATGAAAGTCATCTGCCCGTAGCAGAACAAAGCCTAGTATTTCGTTTGTATAAACGGGCAGAAATACGTAGACAGATTCCCGATAGGTTAGCAGTCAAAGAAGGGAAACCTGATAGGATTGCTAATCTGTTAGAAGAAGCCGCCTTACGTATTCAACAGTTAGAAGCAACGTTGGCATATTTAGGTTCCAACACAAAAGGAAAGGACAATTTTCAGCCGTGAATAAGTTATATGTATTAATAGGAGTACCCGGGTCTGGAAAGTCTACTTGGGTTGCTAATCAAGATTGGGCCAAGGATTGTGCATATATTTCTACCGATCACCACGTGGAACGACAAGCTAAAATTGAAGGCAAGACCTATAGTGAAGTGTTCACAGACTTTATGCCTACTGCTGTAAAAATGATGGCGGACGATGTTGTCAAGGCTCGTGAAGCAGGCAAGGATATCTTATGGGATCAAACTAGCACAACTCTTGCTAGTCGTCAACGTAAGTTTGTAATGTTGCCTGACTACTACAAGATAGCGGTAGTATTTCGCACACCCGATCGTGACGAACTGGATGTACGTTTGTCTGGTCGTCCAGGCAAGCACATTCCAAAGAAAGTTGTAGACGATATGATTGCCAATTGGGATGAGCCAACCAAGGACGAAGGGTTTGACGAAATCTGGTATACCTGATATAATAAATACAAGTATGAAAGTACAAGATATTATATCAGAAGACGAAGAACAGTTGGACCCAGAAATGCAAGAACCGCAAGCGGAGGAACCTACGGCAGTACCCGATCCTCAACAACAAGTCCAGCCTGCACCAGAACCACAAGCTGTACCTACACCAGTAGCTCAACCCGTATACGCAGATAATAAGCAAAATAATGCAGCCATTGCCGCATTACAAATTGGTTTACCGCACGGCAATTTTAAACAACAGGCCGCAAGTGGTGCTAAAAAAGTTCGTAGCATTCGTGCTAGATCTGTTAATTTAGCAGAACTTAGAACAGCTATGACCAACTGGGGAGCAACTCCGGCGACTACAGATGGTAACCAAGCTACAGCAAGTAGTAGTTTTCCCGCACACAGTTTTAAGAAAGGCGATGTTTTGTACACGATTGTTATCGGTATGAAAGGTCAAAAAGAAGGCGATGATACTAGCACTGGTATTGGACGTAAAGAACTTACACCAGCAGGGTTAGGTATTAATGGCGGCATCTTTAATAAACAAGAGCTAATCGATAAAGTTAAACACGCAGTTAATCAAAAGTTTGGAAAGCGTGATCCATTGCTTGCATCCACATTGATTGCCCTAGTGGACAACGCAGATACCGGAGGACAAACTCCTTTACTACCTGAACAAGCAAGACATATTGCCAGCTACTTAGGAACAGTTAGCCAAGACTTCGGCGAAATTCTTGCACCCATTTTAATTATGAAGCCCGAGGATAAAGCAGAATTACCCACAGGCAACAATCCTTTAGTAGACGTTAAATTACCAGGAATGAATATGAGCGTAAAAGCTCTAACTGGATCTGGAACTAGTTTTAGGGCTATTCACGATCTAATGGACAAGTATGAAAAGTCTATTAGTAACGATAAAAACAAGAAGGCCAAGTTCAAAATTTTAAAACAATTCCACCCTACTAACGCTGGCAACAATAAAGATAAAATCATTGCGGCCGCAGCAACAGCAAAGATTCCAGAATATAAAAAGCTAGTGGAAATCGCAGGTATCAGAAGCATACCTAACTTTCAAGTTATGACTGTGGCGGTTGCTAGAATTTTAGACGAAACTACCGAAGATTACACTACGTTTTTAGCGGCAGTATATCCTGCTATGATAGCTGGCGACTGGGGCAAACCAGTTGGACTTCCAGCAGACGGTGCTTACTATTTAGGTATGAGAGAGAACGTAAAGCAGGCCAAAGCCGCAGGAAAACCTAGCTTTGATGCAGATCCAGTAAACGGCGGCGCAGACATTCTTACTTACGTACTAGGTGTAGGATTGTTGAATTACATTACTAAGGGCAAGCATTCCGATGAATACAAGGAAATGATGACTAGTATTGTTAAAGAAGCTGATGCTGTAATTGGGCATATTACTATTAACGCTGATGGCACACTAAAGCTAAAAACACGCCCATTTAGCGATATGAAGTTTGAATTCCAATATCACGCTCCTAGCCATATTCCAGGTAATAATTTACCAGGATTTATAGGAATTTTAGATTAACCAAGGGCCTTAGGGCCCTATTTTTTTGGCTCTAGCATCTGGTACATTCGAATAAATACACTATATTAATCAGTGAATGATTACAGAATAACGGAGATAGCTTATGTCGCTACGTATTAGACGCGGAACAGATACAGAAAGAAAAACTAAATGGTATGATCAAGGCGAACTTATCTGGACTACAGATAACCAAAGATTGTATGTTGGCGATAGCACACCTGGTACTACTGACGGTACACAAGGTGGTGTTAACATTTTAGCTAATTCTGTTCTAGCTGGATCTGGATTAAGTTTTAACGTTGAGCAAGATGCACTACAATTTAATATTTTAGAAGCTACAAACTTGTCATCTCAAATTGTTAGCGAAACACAAACAACAACATACACAGCTTCAGGTAGCGTAGGACAAACACTTAAAGTAGCCAATTCAATTGGTATTGTAGCTGGAATGACTGTACTACACAACGGAACTCTCGTTGGCACTGTAGCAAGTGTAAGCCAAGCAGACAGCGTAACAGTTACCCTAACAGCAAGCCCAGCAATTGGTTTATCCAACGGGGATTCTTTAGTTTTCCAATCTGGCAATTTATATTTTACAAAACCAAGAGCTGTCAGTGCAATAATAGACGCATTGGGAGAAGGCACTCAAACTGGATTGAGCTACACTAGCACATCAAACAGTATCAGTTTTACAACCAATGTATTACCAAATTATACAACTATTGAAATCAACGCGATGGAAGGAATGGCTTTGGGAACTATGGTATTTGATAGCACTCTCAATCAATTTAAAGGTTGGAACGGCACGAATTGGGCTACATTGGGCTAATTCAGCCATTGACTTAACAGCCTTTCTACGTTATAATTAGTACGTGGACGTGAGTGTAATTTGGTAAACCTCCTCCTAGTAAGCTACCCCCAGCTGAACGGAGGGCAAGGGACTTGGTCTTAGACTGTCTTTGTAGGTTCGAATCCTACCGCCCACACCAATTTTTAACAGGCACAGAAAGGCACGTATGAAAAAGGCAATAGTAGTAGTAGCACTAATGTTAGCAACCACTAGTTCATTTGCATATTATGAAGATCCCCATCAAGAATTTGATATGACACACAATATGTCTAATCAAACTACTATCACATTCCGACCTGTAAAAAATGTTCAGGCCGAGTGCGAGAAAGAAAGTCGCAGTCGCGGTCTTGGAGGTTTTGGCTTTGGAGTCGAAGCCTGTAGTTTTTGGGATCGTAGCGTATCCGGACCAGACACTTGTACTGTTATTACAGCAACTCACGCTAACTTCCATACCATCGGACACGAAATCCGGCACTGTATCCAAGGCAATTTCCATAAATGAAAAAAGTAGCAAGTAGTCCAGAACGCCACACCTTTCAAAAAGAAGGGTATATCAAGCACTGTGAGGAAGAAGGCAAAGACCCTAATCCAGCTTATGTTAATATGTATAAGACTTGGCGTGAGCAAGATGAAGAAAATCTAAAAGATCCTGCTTGGCAAAAGAACAATATGGAATACGATTTGCGCAGTTCCAAAGAACTATGCAACAAAGTCAAAGCCAGTGATAGCTATGCTCAAAACTTATATGCGGCTATGTGTAATATGACTTGGCAAAGTAGAGAGTTTTGGCAAGAAATGAAAGGTGAAACTTGGAGTTGCTCTTGGAGACACTCTGGTGGTATAATTGCTGATATGCGTGAACAAGGTGACTACATCGATTGGTATTGTAGCGGTATTGGCGGAGGCCTCGGCAATGGGGACGAAGAGGGTAATAAAGGCTATGTGCCAGAAGGTGTAGTCACTGAAGAAATTGAATTGGACTTAAACCGTTTAGGCTGGAGACCAATTCCTTATAACGATGACGAATAACTGAGTAAATAATATTATGACACATTGGACTGTAACTGTAGAAGAAGCAAATGATGGTAGCGGAGATATTGTTCTGCCCTTACCGCAGGAACTACTAGACTTACAAGGCTGGAAAGAAGGAGACATATTGGAATGGACCGATATGGGCGATGGCTCGTGGACTATTGCAAAGGCAAAGAATGGCTAAAGACGATATTATTGAATTAACGGGCACAGTTGAAGAAGTACTTCCTGGCAATATGTTTAGAGTGTCAGTTGAAAATATGCCTAACCCATTGCTATGCTACTTGGGTGGCAAATTAAAACAAAACAAGATTCGCATTATCCTAGGAGATAGTGTAAGGCTAGAAGTCAGTCCATATGACCTCAGCAAGGGTAGAGTAACTTATAGGTTATAAAGATGAACATCATTCTCGGCCGTGTATATGACGTTTGTAAAAGTGTTCGAGATGAAATTTCAAAACCAACTAATTTCAAACAGTTAATAAAAACTACTCGCAAGACATTCAAAAATCACAATTTTGATATTGCAATTAAAACTAAAAAAGACAAAGACTTAGATGCCGACAAGTGGTATGTTATGGCATACTACGATTCCGAGAACGATTTTAATTTAGAAACAGCCATTGAAGTTATTGTCTATCATAATTTAAATGGCACTGAAGAATTAGGTGAATTACAAATTAATTTATTCCTAATGGAAATTTATGACGCTACTGTACACGAGTTTCGTCATCAATATCAAAGTATGCGTAGGGATCACAACGAGTACGCAGAACCAATAAACAGTCCTTACGAAGAATATCTTGCAACATACGACGAGCTAGATGCGTATGCTTTTAGTATTAGTATTGAGTTGTTGCGTACAATGGATGCTCAAAGAGCTAAAAGAAATCTAAGTAGAATAAGTGTAATGTCCAAAATGCGGACGGGTGCGACTTACTCAAGTCCTACCCTAAGAGCATACATTGGGCATTTTGGACTAAATCATTTAACCAAACGTCTTGCCAAAAAGATATATTTCCATTTGAACACGATTGACAAGAGATACATATTCGTGTAAAATACTTGTATATTAACTAATTCGGCGAGCGAGATGCAACCAAAAGAATTTCCTACACAACAAATATTAGAATTGGCCTGCGCCGCCCAACGTACTAATGGTGCATACCTTAAAGAACAAGAAGCCGTCTATGCCAATGATGGAGTCTTTATGTACACTAAGTATCCAAACAAAGTTCTAATGCTTTATACTTTGGATGACAAGATGATTATCCCTGATACTAAGGCACTTAAAGTTGAACCGGAAGATGTTGCTCGAGCAGAAGAAATTCGAAAGTATTACAAGAGATTGTTGTTTGCGGCCATTGACGGCGAAAATGAATTCCTTACCAAAGTCAATTCGATCCTTGGTAGCGATACAGTAAAAGAAAATGAATTTGGTTGGGTAGCTTGTTTACCTAGTGTGCAGGCCAGAGATGTTGTACACAACCAAATTAAAAAAGTTGCAAGACAAGTCGAAGAAGGATACTTAGGCAACGTTGGTGAACAGCTCAAAGACTTAGACTGTGAGATACTTGAGGTAATTAAGTCAAAACAGTTTGAAGCTTTCAACGTTTGTGCTATAATACAAAATAAGATGGCGTCTTGGATGAGCCAGAAAGAATTGAAAAGGGGACCGTGCGTCATTGTTAAAGCTAAGGTAAAGCAACATAGCAAACATTGGAAACACGGTAATGATGAAACTAGACTTAACTTCGTAAAGGCGGCACAATAAATGGCAGGTACAGCAAAATCGGTTTACTTAACAATTGCCAAAATTGGCAGTTACAAGACAGAGTTCACTAAGGTATTTTTTAGTGCTAAAGAATACAATGACTATGTTAAAACAGATGAGTTCAAAGCCAAGTGGCCCAAAGAAGAGTATGTTATAAACAAAGAAACTTATTAAAATGAGCAAAGCTAAACATAAACCCTATCAATGGATCGATGGCGAAACTGCGGACCGTATTACTAGTCTTAACTTAAAAGACTATCGTGCGTATCTTAAGAAAGAGTTAAAGCAATGGAAGAAGAATCCAAAGACTGATAGTAATCCAGATGGCTATTGGATGCACGAAGGTGATGTAGCAGGCAATATACGTACCATTGAAGCACTGGATCTAATTATTAGCCATTTCATAGAAACATCGGATGAGATAAAATGAAAAGAGAACTAGACGAATACCTATGTAAGGTTTACCCAAAGATGATGGTTAACCGCAACAAGTCAATGCAAGAAACTTGTATGTGCTGGGGCTTTGAATGTGGTGATGGTTGGTTCCAGATCCTAAATCAGCTTATGGGTAATATCCAACATCACATCGATTGGCGTGAACGTCAGCGTGAAGTTGTTATTAAGTTTAACCGGATAGCTGAACAGCTTAAGGCTGGTGACTCTACGCTGTTCGATGAAGAATATAAGGATCTAATAGGGTTAGACTTTAAAGAAAAGCGTAGACAAGAAATGCTTGAACGTGATCCGCAAACTATCCCAGAACCTATCACACAAGTAACATTGGATCAGGTTAAGGAAAAGTTTGGCACACTGCGTTTTTATTACTCAGGCGGCGATGATTATATTCGCGGACTAGTTTCTATGGCAGAATCGATGTCAGGCGTTACTTGCGAAGAATGTGGTAAGCCCGGAACACAAACACCTGGCGGTTGGATTAAGACAGTATGTGTAGAACACGGTGGTCAAGACTATGATACACCAGAAGAGGAATTAAATGAGAATCAAATTAGTTAGCGATCTCCATTTGGAGTTCAGTGACATCAACATTCAGAACGACGACAACTATGATGTGTTGATCTTAGGCGGCGACATTATGATCGCACAGGATCTCCACGACCATCCTGAGCTCGTTAATACTAGTGATCAACGGGCTATTGCCAATGGTACCGGCTTGGGTCGTAGACAAGAACGTGCTCAAAGATTCCGTGACTTTTTGAAGCGTTGTAGTTTTCAGTTTCCGCATGTGATCTACATCATGGGTAATCACGAATTCTACAATGGTAAGTTCTATGCTGGTATCGATTATATGCGTGACGAAGTTGCCAAGTTTCCCAACATCTATATGTTAGAACAGGACACTAAAATCATCGATGATGTCGTGTTTGTAGGTGGTACACTTTGGACTGATATGAACAACCGTGATCCGCTGACCATGCATGCCATAGAAGGTATGATGAATGACTTTCGTATCATCCGCAATGACTTTAGAAGCTATGCTCCTATGAGTGCGCTGGATGTTGCCGTTCGTCACGATAAGACTCTTGCCTACATCAAACTGATTGTTGAAGAACACAAGGATAAGAAGTGTGTTGTAGTTGGACATCATAGTCCTAGTTTCCAAAGCTGTCACGAACAGTATGGTAACGACACACTGATGAACGGTGGCTACCACAGTGACTTGAGTGAGTTTATTTTGGATCATCCGCAGATTGTGTTGTGGACACATGGACATACTCATCATCCGTTTGATTACAAGATTGGTGAGACTAGAATTGTGTGTAACCCACGTGGTTACGAAAACGATGGTTACAGCGAAGATACTGGCTGGAACCCAAATATTTTATTGGAGATTTAAATGACAGAAGATGTAAAAGCAGTTAGTGAAATGGTACGTATCACTGCCGAGAACAATGCCGAGTTTATGAAACAAGTAGCTGACCATATTGAAAAATTGGAAGATGCAGTAATTCAATTACAAACTCGCGTAGCTGAATTGGAGGCCACTAGTGGCAACAATACTCAGGCACAGTGATACTTGCCAGATTAAAATGGCTAAGAGTAGTAAACTGACCGAAGCAGTCGTTCAGGATTTTGAAGAACACCGGATCCTGAACGTTATTGTTGGAAAGGCAGTTAAGATCAACATGAAATGGAATGGGCGTTGTTACGAAGGTCGCAATGCTGGTATGGACTTTGAAAGCGCAGGACCAACAGTCACTCGCACATCTACGGGAAGATAAAATGAAAATTGGACTTAGTTATAGTCGTTGCGTTCGAGACATTGTCGATGGCGAGATAGACATCGACGATGTTCTCGTTGTTATTAGCCGTACAGATTTTGATCCTCGTAATGATGTACAATGGGCAAGTATTTGGGGAGGCTATCACGATCCTTATGGATTGAGTAATCCAGAATGGGCGGCATACCCAGACGGTGATGAAGATCGTTTTCGTAGTGTAAGCATTGAACTTTGGGAAAGAGGCAAGTTACATCAGCCTAGACAGTTTGGAGCACACCCTACTCGCCGTAGAGAAATTTGGCTAGAAGCTGTACTACCAAATAGCGAGCTAGCCAAAAACCCTGCCGCTAAAAAGGCTTTTGAAAAGTTCCAAACTATTGCCGGACTTTCGAGCGTCAAACTGGATGACAAATATCAGTAATGGTTGTATAATACTAATATCGTAACAGTTATTAGGAGCAACTATGAAGTATGCCGTATTGCTTACAGCATTACTGCTAGCCGCTTGCGATCAAAACGCAAGTGTATCAGTCCCTGAGCCAAGAAAAATAACCTATCAAGAATTGATTGACTATCCGCTAGATTGCGAAAAAGCGGATAGCCAATTAGCCGAGCTTAGAGCTATCCAAGAAGGATATAATTTCGAATCGGATCCAGATTTGTTAACGCATGATGAACGAGCTTGGAATGCCATAATTAAATCTGATATTTGGTGGTTTGCTTACAGGTGCAATAAATCATGAAAAAATATTTACTATTATCACTGTTAACGGCTAGTCATTTTGCCGTAGCCGACTGTAATCTGAAATCGGCTAGCATTTTGGAAAACGAACACAAGGTTGGTTCAGTTACCAATTTGTCTAAAACATTCGATGGTAATCTAGGGCGTTGTGCCGTATCTTATCAAATCAATGTAGACGGCCAAGATCATAATGTTACATATACAGCTTCTGGATCCGAAAAAGAAGAAGTGTTGTGTGCATACGCAGTCGAACGCAGTCGTAGAGAACTACTGTTAAATTTGGGCGGACAATTTAAAACACAAGCTAGTTTGGTTTGCCAAGAAGGTACAAAGCCAAAAGAAAAAATTAAAATTGGTGATACTATTTTGGAAAACGAAGTAGGAATAAACAATAAATTGAATTTCTACTGGCCGTATAAAAATTATTCAAAATGTCGCATATTTAAAGAACAGTATGTTTGGGATAAGGCTCCAGTTGAATATCACGGTGTAATTTGCCAAAAGCAAGATGAAAACTGGATTGTAGTTGACAAGTGGTAACAAAGGCAGTATAATTAAATTTTAAACACACAGAGAGGCACTTATGAAAGCATTTATAGCAGGCACAATCTTTGGACTAATTCTAGCTACTGTTGGTTTCAGCGGTATTGCTCGAATGTTAGATAAAGGTGTAGACACAGTTAAAACACAGAGTACGGAGTTAGCAAAATGAAAATTGTTTTGACATTGATTTTAGTAACGGCCCTTGCCGCTTGCTCAACTGTAGCAGGTGTAGGTAAGGATATTCAATCGTCCGCAGAGTGGACAAAAGAAAAGATGGGTGGTTCAAAATGAAAAAGTTTTTAATGTTAGCTCCTTTGGTTGCCGTGCTTGCGGCTTGTGGTACAACTGATGTTTATCAGAAACGTGCAGACAATGAACGTGAACGTCAAGAACGTTATGTAGAACGTGCAATTGATCAAGCGCCTAAGTGGTTCAAAGAACCTCCACTGAGTAACAGTGCAGTTTTTGAATCTGGTACTGCTGTGAGTGCAGATTGGTCTATGGCTGATATCAAAGCCAAAGCTGCCGCTTATGGAAAAATTTGTATGGCCGCTGGCGGTACTGCTAGCCAAAATACAAAAATCTATCGTGCAGATAATGATTCTGCAAGTTCGGAATTCAGTGAAATGGCCTTGCGTACTAGTTGCAAGAGTGTTGACTTAACTGGTGTTGAAGTTAAGGAAATTAAACATATCGGTGAAGGCGGACGTTTCCGTACTTACGTATTAGTTGCATTGCCTACTGGTGACGCTAATGTATTGCGTAAGGCTAAAGAAGCCGCTAAGACTCGTGAACAAATGGCTCAACGTGCGCCAGAAGCACTTAAAGAACTTAACTAAGGAAAAATATGTTTACAATCGTTGTTGGGGTATTATTTGGTATTGTAGTCTTGGCAGGGCTTGCCTTGATCGATTACAATAACAAAACCAATTATGAAAACGCTATTGAGCGGGCACAGCGTATCAAGGAAGATACAGATAGTATCAAAGCACATCCAAGTATGCTTAAACGTCTTTGGGTATTGTCTTTGTTGCCTGTAATCTTGTTTACAGCATTTGAATCATTTACAATCGTTCCAGCAGGTTACATTGGTGTACAGGTTACACTAGGTACTGTTAATCCAGAAACATTGAGTGAAGGTTTGCATTTTGTAAACCCAATCAGCCAGGTCAAGGAAGTTGAAGTTCGTGTTGTAAAAGCAGACTTGAAAGGTGCCCAAGCAGGTACTAAGGACTTGCAGGTTGTGCATACAGACATTGTGGTTAACTATCGTATTGATGGTGCTAAAGCGGCTACTATGTACAAGGAGTTTGGTTTGGATTTGGAAAACAAGATCCTGTTGCCAGCTATTAACGAATCATTCAAAGCTACCACTGCCCACTATAACAGTGAAGAATTGGTAACCAAGCGTGATGAAGTTAGCTCTGCTATCCATACTGAACTACAAAACAAAGTAGGCAAGTATGGATTGGACATTAGTGAAATCAGTTTGGTTAACTTTGGATTTAGTCAAGAGTACCAAGCGGCTGTTGAACAGAAAGTTATTGCTACACAGAACAAGCAAAAGGCTGAACAAGACTTGGCTCGTATCAAAGTAGAAGCTGAACAACGTATTGCTCAAGCAGATGGTGAAGCTAAGGCTATTGCTATCCAAGCGGCGGCTATCCAATCTAACGGTGGCGCACAATATGTTCAGTTACAGGCAATTGAAAAGTGGGACGGCAAGTTGCCTAGTACAATGGCAAGTGGCGCAGTTCCATTCTTGAACTTGGGCAAGTAATATGAAATTGTTTGACCGCACCGGAGGACATTGGCTCTTCTGGAGCGGTCTTCTTTATCTTAGTGTAACCGTATTGGTTGCTCTTAGTCCTTACAGAGACTATACTATGCTTGTAGAGTTAGTATGGCTTGTTATGGTAGCTTTACCGTTAGTATGTAATCCGCTGGCTCGCTGGCTTAATATGAAAGAGAATCATATGTTTGATTTGTTTAAGAAGAACAAAATGCCCAAAAATGTAGTACCGTTTCCTGCGCCGGCCCCAAAATTGGTAGAGCCTCCTCCTGAACCTAAGAAGCCTCCAGTTACCTATTACACATTAGGAATGAACAGTGATAATAGACTAGAGTTTAAAATGGGCTATAGTGCTATTAGTATGAACTATGGCGGTGTTACTAATTTGATCGAACAATTAGAAACATTTAAAAAACAACTTGCCGAATATGAAGGCATCGAGGAAAAAGAATGATTAGAGAATTTATAAACATTATAGAATCTATGCAAGGTATTACAGACGAATGGTTCAAGAAAGGATCATTCAAAACATTCAAGCATCCCACACCTATCCATTATAAAACCGCTATTGCTAGTGGTACAGTTGATACACTTGAAGGCCCAGTAGATTATCAAGCTGGACATAAAATCATTACAGGTCCAAAAGGTGAACAGTATCCAGTGGATCCAAAAAAGTTTGCCGAATATTATGACGATAACGGTGACGGTACTGCTACTCCTAAGAAGATACATAAACACGCCAAACTGGCAGACCACGATGGTGTGGTAAAGGCATCTTGGGGAGATTTAAATTATAAAGCAGGTGAGGACTACATTGTACGTCACGGTCCAGGTGATTATGGTGTGGTGAAGAAAGATATTTTTGCTAAAACATACGACAAATCACATATTAAAGGATAACAATGCCAAATTTAGTACCAATGGTAATCGAGCAAGAAGCTCGCGGAGAACGCAGTTATGACATTTACAGTCGCTTGCTCAAGGACCGTATTGTTATGCTGGATACAGATGTAAATGAACATTCAGCAAGTTTAATTGTAGCACAACTACTATTTTTGGAGAGTCAAGGTAATGAAGACATTAATTTCTTTATTAATTCCCCTGGGGGCGTTGTTACTGCTGGTATGGCTATATACGACACTATACAATTTATTAAGCCCGATGTTTCGACTATTGTAATGGGTCAAGCCTGTAGTATGGGTTCTTTGCTTGCTACCGCTGGGGCTCCTGGCAAACGGAAAATGCTTCCAAATGCTCGCCATATGATTCACCAACCTAGTGGCGGCGCTGGTGGACAGGCTACAGATATGGAAATCCAAGTAAAAGAGATTTTGAAGATGAAACAAAATCTTACTCAACTGTATGTTAATCACAACAGTAAGGGCAAGACATTTGAAGAGTTCTATAATGCTATGGAACGGGATAACTTTATGAGTGCAGAAGAAGCATTAGATTTTGGCTTGGTTGACGAAATAGTTACCCGAAGAATTTAATTTTTCTTCTTACAGTTATCACCGTGGTGTTGGGGAAAGTTGTTGCTTGCTACTGTTTTATTACAGTGAGGGCATACAATTCTTTCCAACACTTTTTTATTAGGACCACGAATCTTTCCAGTTTGTCTTAAAGATTGAGCTTTCTTAAATTCTTCAGATTTTGGTACGCTGTTCCAAGGTTTTAACTTACCAGTATGAGCTAAAGACATTTTAAGCCTAGTTTCTTCACTATGTTTAGATGGTCCATAGCCTCCGCTAGCCAACTGATTAATAGATCTTTTTTCTTTTTCTTCAACAGTTTGAACTCTTCCTGGCTTGCCTTTTTTAGATAAACTTAACTTAATTTTATGTTGTTCAGTTTTAGACACGCCTTTCCTAGCCTTAAACCGTTTTTCTCCTGTTGTAAGTCGATATTGTTTGTTTAAGAGTAACGGATTATTCCAATTTTCTGCTATTAAATTTTGTTCAAAATCATAAGCATCGTTTCCTGATAAAAATTCAGCGATAATTTTCCATTCAAATTCGTTAAACTTTTCTTTTACTTCTTTAGACGAAGTTTTATAACTTGGCAAATCAATGTAGGAAGGCATAGTGTTTACTTCTCTATATCCAATATAAAATTTACCAGTTTTTAAATGCGTACATTGATAAACATAAGGACATACTTTAATTGATGTCATACAAACCTCCATTTAATATATTTATCTAGTTGACGAAATCGTTACAAAACGCCCATAAAGTACGTATATAACTGAATACCATAGTACACTATAAATAGCTATGTCTAGGAGTGTACTATGGCCCAAATACCGTTTGATTGGTCAAAACTTGATAGAAGTACCTTGTATTCTTTATTCTATTCACTTAACGGTGAAATCGTAGGAAAAGAGCTATCTCCTAACCAAATACAAAAACGGATCAATAAACATATCAAAGCACACTTGCCCGTCAAGTTAAAAAAATGTATACACGCACCCACTACCAAAGGGTTTGTGTTTATGGGCGGTGTTTACTACAGCCTTTTGGACAAAGTTGGCAAGCCCGCAATTGAAGTTAATTTTAACTATAATCCTACGGACTCTAAATTAAAACTAACGCACCATCGTTTTAAACGTATGGCTGTTCGGTTTGCAGATGTTGTGCTACACGAAATAGTCCATATGCGACAATTCCGTGCTAGGAACTTTAAATCAATTCCTGGCTATCAAAGCACAGCAGAGTTAACCAAAGAGCGCAAACAACAAGAATACTATGGCGACACGGACGAAATGGGTGCTCACGCTTTTAATACAGCCTGTGAATTGATTGATCGTTTTGGGTATGCTCCAACAGAAATTCTTCATTACTTAGATTCAAACCAGTGTCGCAGACACAAGAGTTCCACTTGGGGTGATTATTTAAAAACATTCAATTGGGATCACAATCATCCGATTATACGCAGAATGAAAAATTTGATTATGCGCCAATTGGAAAATGCCTATGAAGGCAAGCCATTTAAGACCACAAACCACTTGACATACTGATAATTACTCTGTATAATATACACTTGTACAGTTAATCATTGGAGTCAATATGAGTGTTTGCGCTAGTCATATCTGGAGTTTGGAAAGTCATCCAAGTCGTCTTAACAAAGAAGCTATTATCGAACAGATTGCCCAGGAAGGGTGTGATGAATTCTTCGAAGGTTGTCGCCTTGCGCTAGACCCAATGATCACTTTTGGACTTAAACAAATACCGGAGAAGAATGATGAAGACGGCCCTGGCTTACCTTGGGATAGTTTTACTCTCGCTCTTACTGGCTTTGTCACTCGTAATGTCACCGGTAATACAGCACGTGATATGATTCAAACGATGATGAAAAGTGCCACTAAGGCAGAGTGGAATGGATGGTATCGTAGAATTTTAATTAAAGACTTACGCTGTGGTGTAAGCGAAAAAACAATCAACAAAGTAGTAGAGAAGAAATATGCTGACTATGCTATTCCTGTTTTTGGGTGCCAGCTTGCTCACGATTCCGCTAATCACGAGACTAAGGTATCTGGAAAGAAACTTATCGAAGTCAAACTTGACGGAGTACGAGTTATTACAGTTGTCCGTGCCGACGGTCGTGTTGATATGTTTAGTCGTAACGGCAAAGAGCTTAACAATTTTCCACATATTGTAGAACAAATTAGCTCTGTAATTAAACAAAAAGGTTCTAGCAAGAGTATGGACGTAGTTCTAGACGGTGAGATTATGTCTAGCAGTTTCCAAGATTTGATGAAACAAGTGCATCGCAAGAGCGATGTTCAAAGTGAAGATGCTGTACTTAATTTGTTCGATGTGTTGCCTTTGGAAGATTTTGAAAAAGGTATCTATAATAAGGATCAAGAAACTCGTAGTGAGATGGTTAAATTTTGGGTAGCAACAAATAAAGATCTATTGCCCAATGTGACAGCTTTAGAAAACGAGTTGGTTGATTTGGATACCGAAGAAGGCCAAAAGCGTTTCAAAGAAATCAACGCACAGGCCATTGCTGGTGGTTACGAAGGTATTATGATTAAAGATCCAGATGCTCCGTACGAATGTAAGCGTAGTGTTGCTTGGTTAAAATTGAAACCATTTATTGAAGTTAGTCTCACAGTAATCGATACTGAAGAAGGCACGGGTAAGAATGTAGGCAAGATGGGTGCGTTGGTATGCGAAGGTATAGACGATGGTAAGTTGATTCGTGTTAATGTTGGTAGTGGATTTACCGATGAACAACGTGATGATTTTTGGAGTTGCAGAGTTGACGGACAGATAGTTGAAGTTCGTGCCGATGCTGTAACACAAAATCAAGACGGATCCTATAGTTTACGATTCCCTCGCTTCAAAGGATTTAGAGGATTTGTAGCTGGTGAAAAAATTTAACTGGACAAAGTTTAGACAGGTATTTTGGTTCTTAGCAGCACTAGTAGTAGTGTTTGTTCTGTGGCCATTTCAAGATACTTTTACGTTGGGAGACGATACCCACACCCGCAGGTTTTGCGCTTACGGACAAGTGTATGTTGAATTCCAACAAGGTAATAAAATATGGGGTACTACGTTTTTAGATGATCACGGCCGTCCGGTTAGTTGTACTGACGATGACGTGATTGAAAAAACTACAAAATTAAAGGAAACAATATGACTAACGCATTTCGGTGATAAGTACTTGTATGATCTACTTATACATTAAAACCCACCGAACAACAGGACTGAAATACTTAGGCAAAACTTCTCGCTTGGATCCATATTTTTATCCGGGATCCGGTAAACGATGGAGAGCACATTTGGACAAACACGGGTACGAATTTGATACAGAAATATTGCTAGAAAGTGAGGATCCTGCTAAAATTAAAGAAGCAGGGTTACATTATAGTAATATGTGGAATATCGTGGAAGACCCTAATTGGGCAAACCTTAAACCAGAATCTGGTGACGGTGGACCGTTTAATCATACAGATGAAGCTAAAGTAAAAATAGGTAATGCGTCAAGAGGTAAGCCAAATCCTTATAAAGGTATGTTGTATGAAGATATACAAAAAGATCCTGCCAAAGTTGCAGAAAGAAAAGAAAATCATAAACAATGGATGAAGGAAAATAATCCATATAGAGGCAAAAAACACTCGGATCAAGTTAAAGAAAAAATGAAAAATTCGGCATCAAAGAGAACAACTCTGAGCGAAGAAGAAAGAAAACAAATCTGGGGGCATCTTAAAGGAAAACCCTGGTCAGAAGCACGTAGATTAGCACAAGCAAATAGAAAAAAGGAAAAATAGTATGAATCCGTTTAGGGA
>Ga0208497_1000276_pt1 | contig 26445 bp, 23 predicted proteins | sample CryBogCBE25Aug07_FD_184555 | JGI IMG/M metagenome (GOLD analysis project Ga0208497, IMG submission 184555) | Freshwater microbial communities from Crystal Bog, Wisconsin, USA - CBE25Aug07 (SPAdes) | ecosystem: Environmental > Aquatic > Freshwater > Lake | place: Crystal Bog, Wisconsin, USA...
CAGTCTACTCTGAACCCGACCTGCACTCCCTTCACGTGCAGTTTGCCAACGAGGCAATCTGCATAGGACCCGCAGCGGGTAGCGAGAGTTACCTGCGGATCGACCGCATCATCAGTGCTGCGGAAATAGCCGATGTGGATGCCATTCATCCCGGATACGGATTCCTTGCTGAGAACGCCCATTTTGCAGAAATCTGCGCCTCGGCCAATATCGCCTTCATCGGCCCATCTCCCGATTCAATAAGACTGATGGGTGACAAGAATAGTGCCCGTGAATGTGCCAAAAAGGCCGGCGTGCCCATCTCTCCCGGAAGTGATGGCGTTGTTCCTGATGAAAAGGAGGCCATCAAGGTCGCCCGTAAGATCGGCTATCCCGTGATGATCAAGGCGGTTGCCGGCGGCGGCGGGCGCGGGATGCGCATGGCCCATAACGAGGGTAGTCTTGTCCAAGGATTCCACAGCGCGCGTATGGAGGCTGACAAGGCATTTGGAAACCCCGATGTCTACATCGAGAAGTTGATCGTTAACCCTCACCACATCGAGTTCCAGGTCTTTGGCGACAAGCATGGAAAGATTGTTCATCTCGGAGAGCGTGACTGCTCTCTCCAGCGTCGCAACCAGAAGATCCTGGAGGAATGCCCCTCCCCGCTCATGACGGAGGACCTCCGCAAGCGCATGGGAGAGGCCTCGATTCGTCTCTGTGAGACTGTCGGTTATTACAACGCTGGAACCATCGAGTACCTCGTTGACGATGATCTCAACTTCTATTTCATGGAGATGAATACTCGCATCCAGGTGGAGCATCCAGTAACCGAGGAGGTCTACGGTGTCGATCTCGTAAAACAGCAGATTCAGGTGGCCGCCGGTGAGCACCTCTCCGACTACCTGCTCAACGCCAAACCACGACTCCACTCCATCGAGTGCCGCATCAATGCTGAGGATCCTGAAAAGAATTTCATGCCCTGCCCCGGAAAGATCGAGGCCTATTATGCGCCGGGAGGGCGCGGCCTGCGCATCGACTCACATGCCTACGCGGGTTATCCGATCCCGCCAAACTATGACTCGATGATTTCCAAGATGATTGCCACCGCCTCGACACGCGAAGCCGCAATCGCCCGCATGTCGCGCGCCCTTGGTGAGTATCAGGTGATTGGAATCAAGACAACCATCCCGCTTCACCAGGTCATCATGCAGAATGTTGATTTCCAAAAAGGTAAGTATCACACCGGTTTCCTGGAGCACTTCCTCAAGGATGGAGTTCCTGTAATGAAGGAGTAGGCTCTCATTCCCCCCTTTGAAGAGACGCGGGGATCTCAAGAACGGCTTACTCCTTTTCATCCTGAGGGCATTCGGATCATCTTCATGAAAACGCTTAATGAGTGCTACCTGTACGGAATTATAGATGCCGGTTATATCGTCAGGGAAAGGCTCCCCACCATCACAAGCCAACTCCTGGAAGGTGGCACTGATATCATTCAACTTCGGGCCAAAGGACGCTCGCCCCGGGAGGTTCTTGCCATGGCCATTGAAATCGCACCACTTTGCCGTTCATCGGGCATTCCCTTTATCCTGAATGATCATCCGGAACTGGTTCGTGAGGCCGGTGCGGACGGCGCCCATGTTGGACAGGATGATCTTTCGATATCCGAGGCCCGCCGTCTTGCCGGACCGGGCGCCATTATCGGAAAATCGACCCATTCTGTGGAGCAGGCCATCGCCGCATCGACCGAAGCACCTGACTATATCGGTTTCGGCCCCATCTTTGCAACACCCACAAAACCAGATTACCCTCCCATTGGAACAGAGGGAATTCAGAAAGTTCATGCCCAACTTTCGCTTCCCATTTTCTGCATTGGTGGAATTAAACTCTCCAATCTTCGGCATGTTCTGGATACGGGTGCGCGACGCGTGGTAATCGTCTCCGATCTTTTGCTTGCTGACGATCCCTCTGGCCGGGTCGCCGATTGCAAATCCGTGCTGAATTCCAGTTGGCGTGCCTGACCTTCTTTCATTCCTCCTCACATTGCAGGAAGAGCATGGCGGAGCCATTCCCTTTGAACGCTTCATGCGGGAGTCCCTCTACCATCCATATTTTGGCTACTACTCGGCGAATATCAACGGGGTCGGTAAGAGAGGTGATTTTTCCACGAGCGCTTCACTGGACACTTCCCTCGGAGGAGCAATCGCAGCTTGGATAAAAAGTCGGGCATCCTTTCATGGTTGGAAACAAATCCCGATCCTTGAAGTGGGAGCCGGGAATGGAGATCTGGCACGAACTGTCCTGCATCATCTGGGCTGGAAAGCCCCATGGACAACTGACTACATGATTCTGGAGTCTTCTCCTCGCCTAAGGGAGCTACAGAGAGCAACACTCCAGTGGCGTGGCGTTCACTGGGTCTCCTCACTCAAGGAAGCCTTCGAGCACTGTGGTGGCAGGGCGCTCATTTTCAGCAATGAGTTGGTGGATGCATTTCCCTGCCGACTCTTTGAAAAAGAGGCCATGGGATGGAGAGAACTCGGCCTACGCATCTCCCCATTTGGATCCCTTGAAGAGACCCTCCTTGGGTCTTTTCAAGAGGATTCTTGGTTTACTCAATTCGATCATCTTCCAGTCGGTCAACGGGTGGAGCGCATCGATTCCTTCCGTGACTGGATGAAAGAACTGGACTCCTTATGGAGCGAGGGGGAGATGCTTACCATCGATTATGGAAATACGGCCGATCTCCTCTACAACCGTAGGAAGGGTGGTTCGGTGCGGGCCTATTGTCGTCATGAATGCTTCATGGGGAATCAGGTGTATGCGCGCTTCGGCAAACAAGACCTGACAGCCGACGTAAATTTCAGCGATCTGACTGGCTGGGGAAGCAGTTTGGGCTGGAAAAATCAGCCCCTTCTCACACAGCGGGAGTTTGTGAATCAATGGGAAAACTCCAAAACAAACAAAGGAGCTTCCAACCGTTTTTCAATTCCCGGCGAGGCGGGGGATTGTTTTCTCGTGCTCGAGCAATCGAAGAATTGAAACGAAATTCTTGAAAAGATCTAGGGAGCTAAAGGACTTGAGCCGGCTTGGGATGCAGGACTGAAGGCAAACGGAAGAGTAATCTGCGGGAGATCCTTAAGCGTCATACTGAGAAGGGCTCCATATTGGGTCTGCTGTGCTGTTGTTCCATAAGCCTGATTGTTACGAACCTCTGCTCCGAATGAAAAAATCCAACTCGAGAGATCCCGGTTGATCATGTAGCGCTGGTAGATCAGGGAATTAGGCTGTCCGGCCTGCACGTTGTAAATTTCCTGGGCACTCACAGACCAGTGATCATTAGCCCTCCAGAAGACATTGAAGGGGTACTGGTTACCTGTGGCCGTGGAGGCCGTGCCGAGGCTATTGGTACTCGCCACACCCGTGTAGTTGTTCAGGTATCGGGTTCCGAAACCGAACTCCAAATTACGAGCAGGCATGACCCTGATGTCAGAGTTGAGCTCGGTGAAGCCTTCGGAACAGAGCGGAACCTGTGATCCTATCCCGAAGTTCAGCCAACTGACAGGGGCAACAGTGAGACGGTCATTCAGGTTGGAGATGGGGCCATTCACGTAAGGGTTGATCCCGTTCACGTCGGCAAAGGTATCCAGAAAGATCCAGTCGTAGGTCTCCCCATCACGACGTGTCTGGAGACGATTCCTGAAACCAAGTCGCCAGATGGCCCAGGTATCGATGGAATCAATGGCCGCGAATTGAGGGAAGTCGAGTGGCTCCAACTGGGTGGAACTCGGTTGGTAACCCGACTTGGTTTTTGCAGCCGGATTATTCGGTAGAAGACGGTCAAACTGGAGAACCTGATTCGCGCTGGGCCCACCTGCATTGACATAAGAGAGATCACTGTAGGGCTGGAAAACGTGCCTCAATCCATCCAGTCCGAGGAGACTGGACTGAACACCCTCAAAGTCGCGTGAAATTTTGAATGAATTCTCCAACCCAAGATTAAAAATGGGACGAACCACATTTCCGGTGGTATGCAGGGAGTTTGGTGGAGTCGAATTGGTGGTGACGATCTTTGTAATAGAATTCGTTACCGTAGTGGTGTTTGGGTTTGCTGAATAAGGGAAGGGCGTGATGGCATTGTTGCTATCTATATAATTACCGCCTTCGCTGTAGAAAACTCCACGGATACCAGCTGTCGGTATTGTGGAGAGCCACCCAAATAGATTAAACGGAGCACTGATCTGATGGAATGTATCAAATCTGGTGGCACCATAATCAATTTTGGAAGAACTGAATGCGGTATTGATCGCCGTATTGGTGTATCCTATCGGGGCATTCGTTGAGAATTTCCTATTCAATTGTCCCAGTGATGTGGTGCCATCGTAATAGATGGGCAGCCCGAACAAGGGCTCCTGCTTGAAATCATAGGCGGCCTCGGGCAAGCGCTCCGTGGTCTCCTGAAACTGGTTCATCTGCCACCTCGTGACAAGCGACAGGCTGTAAATATCATCCAACTTGGTTAGAGCCACGTTGTTGTCGGGCTGGGGATTGACTCGGTTTTCCGCGGGGTAATAGTCCTGCATGAAATTTGCATCGCTAAGCTTGGTCATGTCCAGGGTCGCGTAGATATCATCTGTCAGGAAGACGTTCCCTTGGTACCCGACGCGGTAGCGACTCGGGTCGGTAGTGGCCGGCAAGGCATCCTTGAACTTGGCTGGATTAATGTCGTTGGCGTAGTAGGAGATGAACTTCCCAACATTCCTGTCGTCCTTCCCAAACTTCAGGTTTGCATCAAAACCTACGGCATAACCATGAAGGGTGCGATAATCGGACCGAATAGTGGCCAGAAAATTATCACCCGTGCCGAGCGCCACCGTGTATGCGCTTAACAAGAAACCACCCCACTGGGAGTCATAGCCGGGTGAAAATTGCAAACCGTTGTGGTTCAGACTTGAGAAGGCGTAGGGCACCCACATCACGGGGATCTTGCCCACATAAAGAGTGGTATTGAGTAAAACCACCCTGTCGTTTGGATAGATCCGGATTGTTTTGGCATGGACATGCCAATCTGGCATCGAGGAGTCGGATGTGGTGATGTCAGAGTCACTCAGGCGGAATTCCTTGGTTCCGAACCCCCTGGCAGAGAGTGAACTGAACTTGAGCGGATCATGGCTACCGTCAAATTCAAGAGCCCGGGTCTGCTTGGTTTCCAGGTTGTAAAACACCCGTTGTCCATTGAAGAGATCCTCTCCACTGTAGATCCTGACATTCCCAACGAGCAGCACGTCGCGCGTGTCGGGATTGTATTCAGCATGGTCCGCGTAGATGGAGATACCGCCATAGTGTATCTGAACATTGTTATCCGCAACAGCGGTTCCGTTCTCAAAACGGGTATCCCCATCGGCCGTTATTTCAACGGGCTTATCACTGAAATTTCCAAACTGGGCACTTAGAGGAGCACAGAGGAAAACCAACAGGGAGAAAAATAGGAATAAAAATCGCATTGAAAGGAACCCGTAAAGGCTAAGTCGCACCCCCCCTCGTTCAAGGAGAAAATCGCCCGTTGGCACCGTTAAGAGGAAAGGTTCTTGAAACGCTTATTTCCCGAGATGGCGGATATCCTCAGCCCTGACTGCAAAGACCACATCCTCGGCAATGTTAGCCGCATGGTCGCCGATGCGCTCGAGACACCTGCTGATAAAGATCATGTTCAGGAAGGCGGGAAGGTTCCTGGAATCATCCTGCATCCGGTTAATCAACTCATCGGTCGCTTCCTTATTCAATCTGTCGAGAATCTTGTCGCGGGCCTTAAGTTCAACGGCCAGAGATGCATTCCGTTCGGCAAAGGCTCTGATGGCATCTTCAAACATCTCAAGGGATAGCTTGATCACCTGATCAAGAAGGTGAAGTTCATGCAACTCCGGATGCTCGTTGAGTTTGCGGGCACGGCGGGCGATATTAACGGCCTGATCTGCTACCCTCTCGATATTGGCGCCAATCTTGATGGAGGAGATCACTTCACGAAGGTCTTTTGCAACAGGTTGAAAACGACTCATCACGTCAATGCCCTCCCTGTCGATCTGGATCTCAAGAAGGTCGATCTCCTCGTCATCAGCGATGGAGTGGTTACAAAAATCGTCATCGCGTAGAAAAAGACCTTGGATGGAGTTCTGAAGGTTTTTCTTCGTCAGGCTGGCCATCGTCAAGACGCTACCCCGGAGTTGATCCAGAGCCGTCGTGAAATCAGTCAGGGTGTGGGGGCGGGATGGTTCGGTATGCATGATAAGATCAGCCAAAACGGCCTGTGATATATTCCTCTGTCTGAAGCTTGGATGGGTTTGTAAATATTTTTCGCGTCTCGTCGAACTCAACAAGATTACCAAGATAAAAGAAGGCAGTGAGTTCCGACACACGACTGGCTTGATGCATATTATGGGTCACGATGATGATTGTAAAATTCCTCTTCAATTCGATAATCAGCTCCTCCACCTTTGCGGTCGCGATAGGATCGAGCGCCGAACAGGGTTCATCCATGAGAAGAATTTCAGGCCTGCTGGCAATGGCACGAGCGATGCAAAGACGTTGCATTTGTCCTCCTGAAAGACCCAGGGCACTCTCATGAAGGCGATCTTTCACCTCATCCCAGAGAGCCGCGGAGCGGAGACAGCGTTCCACTGTTTCATCAAGCATGGATCGATCCCCTTGGCCGGCGATCCTCAGGGGGTAGACAATGTTACCGTAGATGGACATCGGAAACGGATTTGATTTTTGGAAGACCATACCGATCCTCCTGCGAAGGGCGATAACCTCGACGGAGGGATCAAAAATGCTTGTCCCGTGGATCGTTATGTCACCTTCATGGCGAACTCCTGGGATGAGTTCGTTCATCCTGTTAAAATTTCTTAGCAGGGTCGACTTACCACATCCCGAAGGTCCAATAAAGGAGGTGACCCGGCGGGAGGGGATCTCCAGATTTACGCCGTGCAGGACCTCTTTTTTACCATAAAAGAACCTAAAATCATTGACCTTGATGAAATTAGTTTCACTGGGGGGTACCACATCCGTTAATTCATAAGGGAGCGCAGTTTCATTAGAGACCTGAATCGGGTGTGCTTCGGAAGACGTGTAGTCGTTGCTCACGGATTTATCGCTGTTTGGGACTGAAAATCATTTGGGACAGAATATTGGTAAGTGTGACAAGCGTCACGAGAACAAGTGATGCAGACCAAGCCAACTTGATGTGATAGGCGTAGGGTAGTGATGCAAAATTATAAATCAGCACGGAAAGGGAAGCTGTCGGTTCAAAGACTGATGTAATCCAGTTCTGGCTGAACAACGCGGTGAAAAGCACCGGGGCGGTTTCCCCTGCAGCACGGGAGACAGCGAGCATAATCCCCGTCATGATCGCGGGCATGGCATCGGGAAGCACGATGCGCCAGATTGTCTGAAAGGGCGTGGCCCCGACGCCATAGGAGGCCTCGCGGTAAGAGACGGAGACTCCCATCAGAGCCTGTTCGGAGGTAAGCAGGATGATCGGCAGGATCAATATCGCGAGCGCCACACCTCCCGCTATGGCAGAAAAATGTTGGGATGTCATGACAACGGCGGCAAAGGCAAACACACCACAAATGATCGAGGGTATGCCGGTCAGAAGTTTGGCAACAAACCTGACAGCCGAGGACACTGGTGAAACGGGAGCATACTCATTGATATAAACAGCCGATAGGATCCCGAGTGGAACCGCGAGAAGAAGTGAAATGCAGACCATCACAAGCGTTCCCATAATGGCATTACCAAATCCTCCCCCTTCCAGTCCAGGGGCTGGAGACAACTGAGTAAAGAGGTTCATGCTTATAAGGGGCAGGCCGTTACGGATCACCAGAATGACGATAGAGATCAGAGGAAACAGAGTCAGAAGCGACAGGGCAATGCAAAGTCCCGTCAGGAATCGATTGCGTAACATCCTGTAAAAAGATGTTTTCCCCTTTGGGCTTGAAAAGAAATGTCGCGATTCAGGCTTCATCATGGCTAATTCATTAACGCAATACCGAAGTGGCACGCTGCGTCTGCCTGAGCACCATTTCCCCGGCAATGTTGACAACAAGAGTCAGGGCAACAAGGAGGGCCGCTGCATACATCAGTGCGCTGATCTGGATTCCATCCGCCTCCGAAAACTGGTTTGCCAACAGCGCGGAGAGCGTGTTGGAGGGAGAGAGAAGCGACCAGGAGAGTCGTTGACTGTTGCCGATCAGCATAGCCACGGCCATGGTCTCACCCATTGCCCTTCCGAAGGCAAGGATAGCGGAGGCCACGATACCAGGGGAAGCCGTGGGAAGAATAACCCCCAGGATCGTCTCCCACCTCGTGGCTCCGAGGGCGTAGGAGCCCTCGCGCAAGGAGTAGGGTACTACTACCAACGAAGATCGGGAAATCGCGGTGATGGTTGGAAGCACCATCAGAGCCAGCACAAGGCTGGCCGTGAGGAGGCTATTGCCATAGGCTGGTCCGGCAAAGAGAGGGAGAAAACCGAAGTGATCAGACAGGATTGTTCCGTACTTCTGGACAAGCGGAATAACGACGAAAACACCCCATAATCCGTAGACAACGCTCGGGATAGCCGCGAGTAATTCAACCACAAACCGGATGAATTGACGCAATGAGTTGGGCAGGAAATCCTCACTGATAAAAAGAGCGATGGATAGACCAAGAGGAAGCGCGACCAAGAGGGCTAAAAAACTACTCTCAACAGTTCCGATCAAGACAGGAAGGACACCGAATACCCCCCGGTTAGGACTCCACTGTGTTCCAGTGATAAATCCAAATCCAAACTGGTGGATCGCCGGCCATGCCTTGAGCAGAATCTCCCCAAAAATGAATGCCAGCAGGAGTATCGTCAGGATACAGGCCAATTGACAGGCGCCCTTAAAAAAATCAGGGTTGCGGCGATATTCCGGCGTCAAGGGGCTCAATGTTCCGGTATTTAAGATAGGCACACCTCCAATTCTTGTTCTCATGAAGGTTTCAGGCGAGACCTATTTGACAGTGTCGAGAGTAGCTTGAACTTTAGCCACAACTGAGGGAGGGAGTGAAATATATCCCAGCAAAGGGGCTGCATCCTGCCCCTTGGTAAGTCCATAATTCACGAAATCCTTTATTACTGTAGCTTTTTCGGTGTCAGGATAAGTTTTCTTCACAAGCAACCAGGTGAAGGTGGCAATAGGGTAATCGTCGGCGCCATCAGGATCGGGAATAAAGGCCCTCAGGTTTTCGGGGAGAACCACCGAGGCGAGAGTCGCGGCACCACTTTCAATGCTTGGAAAAATAAAGTTGCCAGCCCTGTTCTGAAGATCGGCCATCGTAAGTTTATTATTGTTGGCATACCCGAACTCCACATAGCCGATAGCCCCGGGCGTCTGTTTGATAAGAGCGGTCACCCCATCATTACCCTTTCCTGCAAGACCAACCGGCCAGGTGACGGACTTACCGCTGCCCACATTGGCTGCAAATTCGGGACTCACGGCATCCAGATGAGCGGTGAAAACAGCCGTGGTGCCGCTTCCATCGGAGCGAGTGACTACAGTGATCGGGAGGTTTGGAATTTTTAAGCCGGGGTTATCCTTGACAATCAGGGGATCGTTCCAGTGCTGAATCTTTCCGAGGAAGATGCTGGTATAGTTCAGGCGTGAAAGTTTGAGTCCTGCCTGAACACCGGGAATATTATAAGCAAGAACGATGGTACCGCCCGTGACCGGAAGCATCAGGACATTTCCTCCCATCTTGGCAATCTCGGCATCCGTCATGGCGACATCACTTGCACCAAAATCAGTGATTCCATCACCGAACTGCTTCACACCAGCACCGCTTCCCACCCCTTGATAATTAATGCTAACCGTGTTGTTAGCCTTTCCAAAATCAGAGGCCCAACGGAGATAGAGTGGCGCGGGAAAGGTAGCTCCAGATCCATTTAATGCCGTGAAAGCCTTAGCTTCAATGAACAAGCTGGCAAATATAACGGCTAAAAGGATAGATCGTTTCATAGTTGTTTCGTAGCGGATGGGTGAGCTGTTAAGTCAGCGATATTACAGCAAGAATGACAAACCCTTTCCTGTCACATTCTGGTCATGAGGGGCTCGATGCCAGACCGATCGCAAAACCCGAGGAGATTTTTACCTCCGCTCGACCCATTCCGGATTCAAATACCGGCTCTCGGCAATTCTTTCCGCATCAGTCAACACTTTGCCATCCAATGACTTGAGGGTGAGTGAACCACTGAGTGCCCCAGCCATGGACCGGGGATCCAAACTCAGTGCATGCGGGAATTGGAGGCTTCCCTGATAGAGTAACCTTCCGTGACTACGCCTTAGTGCTCCACCCAGGATTTTACCTCCATCCATCATGAGGTCGTCACAGGCAGGCGCAGAGAAGCAGGAAGCACCTTCACAAACCTCTACTTTGCTGACCAACCGCACTTCGGTGGGAAGCAGAGAGGCAAGCCAAAAAGCGAGTCTGGAATGCAATGATTTGTAAAAAAGAGCAGACTGCATGGAGGCCACATTGTCTGGACGAGGAATCATTAACGAAAACGTTAGATCTACTCCATGGAGAACCATTCCACCTCCAGTCCAGCGTCTGAAAGAGGGGAGTCGGGGGTGGGTAAGTTCAACCTCAGATCGTTTTTGAAAATACCCGAATGTGACGCATGGAGAGTTCCAACGGTAAAACCTCATCGTCGGCGTCTCCACAGAGAGAAGCAAGGCCTCGTCCAAGGCCATCTGCATCGCCCCATCGAAAGCCTCTTCAGGTGGTATAAAAACAAGGCTCTGAAACATTGGAGAAAAAATGCTGGAAGAAAGTCTCTCAGGAAAGCTTTCAGTTTGATCATCCGGAAATTCGGTGAAGACAAGCATCACCCCCCATAACCTTTTCCTTCCCCACCTCTTGAGGACTGCTCTACGCTGGGGGACATGGCAAAGTCAGAACATGGAAAGAGTGAGGGTGAACCAAACGCGGGAAAAAGCCTCGGTAAGGGGCTTGGAAAAGGTTTGGGAAAGGGCCTAGGAGCCCTCATCAATGCACGTGTTGCCGCACCCATCCCATCAGAGGAGCACGGGGAGCGAATCCAGATGATCCGACTTGACCAGATAATCCCGAGTCCGCTTCAACCAAGGACAGAATTCCCCGCCGAGCATCTTGTTGAACTTGTCGAATCAATCAGGCAGCGTGGAATCATACAGCCGCTGATTGTCCGGCTTGCGGGAGGAAAATACGAACTCATTGCCGGGGAGCGCCGGATGAGGGCTTCCCTCGAAGTAGGTCTTGCCGAGGCGCCGGTCATCGTGCGCAAAGCCTCCGATCAGGAGGTTTTGGAATTAGCGCTCATCGAGAATCTCCAACGCGAGGGGCTAAATCCAATTGAAGAGGCGGCTGCCTATCAGCGCCTTTCCAAGGAGTTCCGCCTGACCCAGGAGGAGATTGCCAAACGCGTCGGGAAAAGCCGCTCAGATGTCGCTAATGCGATGCGACTCATGGAGCTGGACGAGGAGGTTAGAACCCACCTTATCCAAGGACGCCTCAGCAAGGGGCACGCCAAGGTCCTTCTTGCCATCAAGGATCATAAGGAACAAAGACTACTTGCGGAAAAACTCATCCGATCGTCAGCATCGGTACGCGATGCTGAACAATTGGTCGCGGCTCATCTCGCAGGGACCAAACCACGAAAACCTGGAGACAAGGGTTCGCGCAAAACGCCCGAACTCCCGCCCGCGCTGAAACATATCGAAAACAAGCTCCAGCATCGTTTCTCCACGAGGGTCTCACTGACCCATGCCGAGAAAAAGGGTCACATCTCCATCGAATATTACGGCTCGGATGATCTCCACCGCCTTCTTGGAGAATTTGGGATCTCCTCCGACTGACCCATGGGGGCAATCATTGTAATTTAAGCTCAGTTTTATGATGAAGAGCCTCGCCAACATCATTCGTTTCATCGACTCCGATTACTTCCCCCGTGGAATCGAAGCGACCAAGGCGATGCCGGAACAAATGGAATGGAGTAGGGCCCTCCCCTTCATCGTCCTTCACTTGGGCTGCCTTGGGGTTTTCTGGGTTGGATACAGCCCTATCGCCGTTGCGGTCTGTGCTGTGCTCTATGTCGTACGGATGTTTTTTGTCACCGGCATCTACCATCGTTATTTCTGTCACAAGGCATATAAGGCCAATAGGGGTGTTCAGTTTCTATTTGCCCTACTCGGCCTTCTCTGCGTGCAGCGAGGAGCCCTCTGGTGGGCAGCGGTTCATCGTCATCATCACGCGCACTCGGACGAGGAGGTCGATGTCCACTCACCACGTCAGAAGGGCTTTCTCTGGGCGCATATCGGCTGGATGACGAGCAGCAGGAATTTTCCCACCGACTACTCCCTGATTCCCGATCTGGCCAAATTCCCCGAACTCGTCTTCCTGAACCGCTTCGATCTCATCGGCCCGCTTCTTCTTGCCATTCTGACCTATGGCCTTGGAGCATTGCTCTCCATTGTTGATCCCGCCCTGCACACGTCCGGCTTCCAGATGCTGGTCTGGGGGGGATTCATCAGTACTGTTCTTCTTTTTCACGGCACCTGCTGCATCAACTCGATGGCCCACGTCTTTGGAAAGCCCCGTTACGAAACAGGGGACGATAGCAAAAATAGCTTTTTGCTCGCGATCATAACCCTCGGGGAGGGATGGCATAACAATCATCACCGCTACCAGTCCTCGGCAAGGCAGGGGTTCTACTGGTGGGAGATCGACCCGACCTACTATATCCTTCGACTCTTAGCCTCCCTGCGCCTTATCAGCAATCTAAAGCGCGTTCCCGAGAGCGCGTACCGAGATGTCAATACGATCAGGCATGGAACCTAGATCCCTCCCTCGGGTTGCCATTATAGGAACCGGCGTCTCCGGACTCTCTTGCGCATGGGGCCTGAGAGATGTGTCCGAATTGACTCTCTTTGAATCGGCAAATCGTCCGGGAGGACACAGCAACACAGTGACGATCTCGGAGGATGGAAAGGAAATCCCGATCGATACCGGCTTCATTGTCTTCAACAAGGTCACCTATCCTAATCTCTGCCGCCTCTTCAAAGAACTCGGTGTCATCATCAAACCGAGCGAGATGTCCTTCAGTGTTCAACACACGGCAAGCGGTCTTGAGTACAATGGCATGGGATTGAATAAACTCTTCGCTCAGCGCCGTAATCTCGGCAGCCTGCGATTTCTGAAACTCATTGCCGAGATCATGAGGTTCTTCCATGTCGGCAAAAAGTGGCTGCGCAACGAGGCTGACGGTGACTCCTCGGAGGAGCAGGCAGATTTCGATCGGGAGGACTTGGGGGCCTTCTGCAAACGGCATGGGTTCGGGAGCGATTTCCTCGATCTGTACTTGGTGCCGATGAGTTCCGCAGTCTGGTCCACGGAACCCGGCAGGATCCTTGGATTTCCAGCCGGCACCCTCCTCCATTTTTTTCATAATCACGGATTTCTTGGAATCACCACGCACCATCCTTGGTTCACTGTCGAGGGAGGTGCCCGCACCTATGTCAGGAAGATGCTGGACGTTCTCGGAGCACCTCGAGTTGGCGACCCTGTTACCAAAGTGGAAGAGACTGATGATGGCGCATGGGTGACAACAAAATCGGGATCAAGGGAGCTCTTTGATATTGTCGTTCTGGCTGCCCACGCCGACCAGAGCCTGGGCCTCCTCAGCGCCCCCACATCACAACAATCTCGCCTTCTCTCGGCCTTTCACTACCAGCGCAATGAGGCATTGCTACACACCGATACATCGGTGATGCCGAGGAGCTCCCGAGCCTGGGCCTCCTGGAATTTCAGGGCGGAAGAGGGACCTGATGGTCATCAGCGCGCAGCCACCCATTACTGGATGAATGCACTTCAGGGAGTCTCCCAGAAAAAGGACTATTTCGTCTCGCTCAACAGCAGTGAGAAGATCAATCCGGAAAGGGTGCTCTACTCCACGGAGTATGACCATCCGATCTTCACCTTGGAAGCGATCCGGGCCCAAAGGGAACTCCCAAGTCTCAACCACGAAGGCCGTCTTTTTTTCTGCGGGAGTTATTTTCGCTACGGATTCCATGAGGATGCCTGCAAGTCGGGATTCGATGCAGCTAAAGCAATCCGGAAGTCCCTCATCTGATGACCCCTCACATGAACTCGTGTCTCTACGAGTGCACGGTCTTTCACCGAAGACTGGCACCAACGACACATGAATTTCTCTATAAGGTTTTTTATTTCCTGATCGATCTGGACGAACTCCCATTGCTGGTCAATTCCCTACGCCTCCTGACGGTAAACCGCCCGGGCCTTTACAGCTTTTGTGAAAGCGATCACATCAATCATGGTTCCGCTTCAGCAAGGGAAAATATACTGAGCTTTCTACGGGATCACGGCATTACCGAACCAGTTGGTCGCATTCAACTACTGACCCTCCCCCGCATCCTCGGTTACATCTTTAACCCTATCTCGATTTATTTCTGCCATCACATGGATGGCTCCCCAATGGTTTCGGTAGCAGAGGTGGGCAACACCTTTGGGGAATGGAAACCCTATCTGGTCCCCCTACAGCGGGACGGCACTTTTCACACGCGTGTGGTGAAGCTTTTTTATGTCTCCCCGTTTTCGGATCTCGATCTGGAATTTGACTTCCGCTTTCATCTACCGGACAAGCAACTGCGGATCTCAATCGACGATTACCGTGGCGAGAAACGTGAACTGATCAGCCTGTTGAACGGAAAGAGGGTTCCCTTAAGTGACACAAACCTCCTTCGGTTTAGTTTCAAATACCCATTGCTCACCCTGAAGGTTATGTTTGGCATTCACTGGCAGGCTCTTCTTCTCTGGCTCAAAGGGAACAAGGCCCGGCGCAAGGAGGCCGATCCGAATCTCCAACTGGGAGTCCACAGACCTCACAAATCACTCGCCAATCACCCCACTTCCTGCGCCCACTCCGATAAGTCACTTTTTTCAGATTCCATCGCATGATCACCTCCGATTCCGACGCCACCAACGAATTCCTCAAGAACATTTCCCTCAGCCTGAAGGGAATTCATAACTCCCTCGAGCAACTCACGGCGGCCGTTGAGGGAGTCGCCGAGTCCATCGAGAAGGCCCATGAACCCGAGGGTGATCTCGGTGTCCATCTGGTCAGTTCGCTCAAAGAACTCACCTCGGCACTCCACAAACGCGCCCAACAGGAACGAAGTTTTCAACCTCAGAAGGTCCCCCGCCAGCAGAATCAAAACCACCAGCAAGGGCGCCGTGACGAACGACAGCAACAGCGTCACCACCGCCAGGAGAACCTCCCTCCTTATCAAGAGAATGATCATCCCGTCGAAGATCTACCTCCCGGCGCGACTTACGATCAACCGGATGAACCGACAGGCTACGCTTTCGAAGAGCAGATTGAGGTCAGGACGGGAAATCACCAACAATCGGAAACCGCTTCCTCGAGTGAGGACGAATCACAAGTGGAAACGGCACGAAAGGACTCACGTCCCCGAACAAACCGCAGACGCCGCGGGGGAAACGGTGGTGGCAGAGCAGGGAAAGCTTCCGAGAAGACTGCGCCAAAGCCGTAAAAAAAGTGTAACTACCCCCTCGGCGTGATGCTCCGACACGCCTCGACGAATCGCCGGACCTTCTCCGGGTCTTTGCGAAAGCGGATCGGTTTACCCGCCGAGTCCAGCAGGTTGGTGGCAGTGCAGGTATCGGCACCCGCAGACAGAGTGAACCGCAACCCCTCCGCAACATTCTCGGGTGACAATCCTCCGGCAAGGATCACAGGAATGACGCTTTGGGCAACTAACTGCCGCGCCACTTTCCAGTCGCAAACCTTTCCGGTGATGCCGACATGACCGGCCACAGGTTGATCTTCCCCTTGCACCAGGAGCGTGTCGGTCAGGAACCAATCGCTCACTGAATCCAGAAGTCGTGCTATCTCCAGGGTTGGCACGCAATCTCCCTGGGAAGGGGGAGCAATCGGGATGGTTCTCATGATCTCGATCCCCGGAAATCTTTCCTTCACCCCCTCCTGCAATGAGACAGCAGCCCTGATTGCCATATCATCGACCGCCGCCCCAACGTTAAGGCTATTGCAGAAATGAATGATATCCGGTGCGTAATACTCGATCACCCGGTGGATGCTCTCCGGATCGGCAAAGAGGGGGATGATACTGCTCTTTCGACCAGCATGGCGGATCACCCCTACCGATTCCCTGAGTGCCGGAATCCTCCATTCCTCAGGGGTGAGAATCACTCCCCCGATGTGATCGACGCCGCATTCGACCATCAGGGCAGCTTCCTTGGGTTCCTGTATCTCGTATATTTGGACGATCATTCATGAATATTAGGCCAAAACTCCGATCCCGGAGAGTCCAAACCTGCATATGATCAAAAAAACTAGGCAGTTCCCCTTAACGGTGTCTTGCGATCAGTAAGATCAGAAAACCGTATTCAGCCAAGGTGATGCTAACACCCCAGCCTACCGTCTTGAAGAAGGCTTTCCATGTCGGAAATGACTCCGGAATGACCTCTTCTTCAATTGCCCTCGGATTGTGACGGACCGCCGAACCACTTACTGTGCTTAGGTTTTCCATGGCCACAATCTCACTGATCTCCTCATGAAAAAAAAGAGAAATGTTACAATATTGTAACTCTTTTATACTTGACATATGAAAGCTTTTATAACCCGAAAGCATTTTCTTCCTTATTGAAGAGCAATCATCGCCAAATAGCACCCGTCAGGAGTATGGGTGAATCATCCTTCCATGAAAGGCCCAACCATTTCTCACCCTATCCGTAAAATCATTCATATCGACATGGATTGTTTCTACGCCGCCGTGGAGATGCGTGAGCGCCCAGATCTGAAAGGTCACCCTATTGCGGTTGGAGGCGGAGGTCATCGGGAAGTCGTGACCACCTGCAACTATGAAGCCCGTCGATTCGGTGTCCACTCGTCCATGCCAGGGTTCATGGCTCGGGAGCGGTGCCCTCATCTCGTCTTCCTGACTCCTTGTTTTGATCTTTACCGAGCAGCGTCGCAACAGATCAGGCAGATCTTCCATGAATTCACCCCGCTCGTCGAAACACTCTCGCTGGATGAGGCCTACCTGGATGTAACCGCCTTCTCAAAAGATGGCCGTTATGCCTGGGATATCGCCAAAGAAATCAGAGCGAGGATCCTTAAAGAGACACTCTTGACTTCTTCGGCTGGGATTGCACCGAATAAAATGCTGGCAAAAATCGCCAGTGACTGGCGGAAACCGAACGGTCAGTTTGCCATCTTGCCGGAGCAGATTCCCGGATTCATGACTTCTCTACCAGTCCGCAAAGTCTGGGGTGTTGGGCCCCGAAGCGCGGAGCGTTTCGCCCAAAGAGGCATTCACACCTGCGGTGATCTTCAGACCATGACAAGGATGAAATTGGCAATTGAGTTTGGAAAATGGGGGGAAGAGCTTTATCACTTGTGCCGAGGAGTGGATGAAAGAAAAGTTCACCCTCATCGCGTTAGCAAATCATTAAGTAATGAAAGTACTTTCAGTGAAAATCTTGCCTCTCTTGGGGAGTGCAAGGACGCCATTACGAAACTCTCCGGCGAGTTGTTGGATGAACTGCGCATGAAAGCGCCGACGAGAAAAATCCGTAAGGCTTTTGTGAAGATAAAATTCTCGGACTTCACCCGGACGACGAGGGAATGTCTTTGCAACGTGCCATCCGTTGATATTTACCAGACTCTTCTAACAGAGGCTCATGGTAGAAAACAACTTCCCGTACGGTTACTGGGAACAGGAGTAAGATTTGATCATGGAACCATTGAGGAGGCCGATGAGATCGTGCAACCCGAGCTTTTTGAGAACAGCCAATGACGCCTGTTTTTTGATGAGGGGTATGCCCTGCGGCCCCCTTAATGAAGGGGCATTAGGAAATTTTTTGGGGAAGTTTGAAGGAATAGAGCACTTCGCCCGTTCCGGCAATCAACCGCACATCCATGGCCTCGGATTGAAGAGAGGCCGCCATGAAACCGGGTTGGGATAATGAATATCGGGATTGAGGCGTCGACTTGACGGGACGGACCGTGGAACCAGCTCCCACGCAGAATAAGTTCAACCCACCAACCTGAAGATGCTGGAGATCGTGGTCATGACCGCAGATGTAGGCCTGAACTCCATGGCGGGTCAGCAATGGGAGTAATTGATCAACCAACTCCGGCGTATCCCCGTGTTCTCCACCAGAATAGATCGGGTGGTGTCCGATCACGATCTTCCAGGGAGCTTTCGAGGCGGAAAGCTGCTGCTCTATCCAAGCGAGTTGTTTGCCGCTATCCTGGGAGAGGATCTCCTTGCCCATGAGTTTGTCATGGGCGTATTTGGCAACAAAGGGATTCGTGTCGATATAGATCATATCAACATTATCCCCCCCGGGAAGTTGCTCGGTCTTTTGATAGTAGCGGGAGGGCATTCCCCAGCGAGGACTCCTTCCTGAATAGTCGATCTGGGCCTGGCAGTTGCCACGGTAATCGTGGTTACCCAAGATCAAGCGCCACGGAACCTGAAGCGAGGAGGCCGCATAGACATCCTCAAAGGAGGCCTTGAACTGGGGATCATCAATAGACGATACACCGTAATCATAAAAGTTATCCCCCACCGAGACAATGAATGGAGCCCCGATCTGTGCGGCCGCAATTCCCATCTGGCGGGCCACATCAAGCTGATCCTTCTGCCCCTTCCTTCCCCAGTCTCCGACCATCAGGAAATTGAGCCCCCGCGAGGATGGATCGGCGGCAAAGAGACCTCTGGTCAGGAGAGGTCCCGAAAGGGCCACCTGGGCGGTCGCGGCAAAAAGTGTCTTAACAAAGTCCCTGCGGGTGGAGTTCATTGATTCTGATTGTTTCCGAATATTGTTGCCCCCTTATGAGGGAAGGCTCGTGCGTCTATCATAAAAATGGCTGCCCCGCATGGATTCGAACCATGAATAATGCCTCCAAAGGGCACTGTGTTACCGTTACACCACAGGGCAATTGAACTCTGTTTTTATTGCCTGAACGTTTCCGGGGCAATGAGAAACGATGCTGAGTTGCGAATGAGATCCTATCACAAGCTCCTGATTAGCCTTCTCATTCGTCCCTCTCTTTAGTTGAGTCTTGATTCTCAACATGACAATGAAACTTCGTAATCGGCTGATCGCTCTGGTCTGCCTCTCCCTCTTCTTAGCACTGGGAGCTTTCCTGCTCCTGACTTCCTCAACAAGAAAGCCTTTTGCCATCATCCTGTTTGTGGGGGATAACATCACCTCTCCCGTTCTGGGGGCTACCAGAATTTTCAACGGCGGCGCTGAGGCTCGCCTGCAAATGGAGGAACTCCCCTACTCCGCCTTGAGTCGCAATGCTGCCAATGATTTCTCGATTCCAGATACGGCTTCCGCCTCCACGGAGATATCCGCCGGAACAAAGGTGAACAAAGGGAGCCTCTGCATTGACCCAGCGGGACAGAAACTCTCCTCCCTGCTTGAGTTGGCCTCGCTGAAAGGCCGTGCTACCGGCCTGATCACAACCGGTGAAATCACCGGAACGACGGCGGCCAGTTATTACGCCAAAACGCTCAACGGAGATAATCGCTCGGACATGGTGCTTCAATTTTGCTCTCATCCTCCCTTTGACTTTGTTGCGGGTGGAGGATCGCTAGATTTTGAAACACCTGATGCTACCTCAACCGATCTCACCAATTCAGTCGTTACGAATTCCCCTGCACAAGTCGTTTCCGGAAATCCAGTAAAGAACATGAAGATCAATGGCGTCTCGGTACTTCATTCAGTGGCTGAACTTGAGAAACAACCTTTTTGGAAAAAAAACCCACTTCTGGCTCTCCTTTCCCCAGGGCCTCTTTCCCCACTTTCCGCTACCGGAAATACCGATGGGGATCCTAATGGCCCCTCTCTCTCCGATCTTGTCCGGATAGCAATCCGCAACCTCCAGTCTAACGGACACGGATATCTGCTTATCGTCGATGATCCAATGATCGCCCAAGCCGCCAGGTCAAACGATGCCGAAACCATGTTTCAGAGAATCCTGTCCTTCGATAAGGCCATCTCGACAGCCCGTCGATACGCCGGGGAAAAGGCACTGGTGGTGGTCACTGGCAGGGAGACATTGGGAGGACTTCAACTCAATGGGTACCCATTCCTCAGGGACAAAGGGGTGGCTGTATTAGCCATCAATAACCAAGGCTACCCCTCCCTGAGTTGGTCAACGGGCCCAGGATTTGATCCTGACAAGGGGGCCGATCTCTCCCATTCCAAGAAAACAGTTGGAGCGAATGGCTCGGCAGGGATTCTTCTTCAACCCTCTGCCACGAAGCTTCCGGCCGGGTTGGGTGTCGGAGGTGACGTACTGACGCTGGGCGTTGGTCCCGGTTCGGAAAACCTCCATGGTTTTCAAGATCTCACACAGGTTCATCAACTGATTCTCAACGAATTGTAATATCCACACCGATCTCTGGAATCTACTCAAGACCACTCCCATTCTAACCCCTTGGAGAGAATCCGCCCTACTGAAGGAGATGCTCGAGGGAGGAATCGGGTGGGGATCCAAGTTCGATGGCCTTTTTATAATGCTGCTTGGCCATCATCTTGGCCGGGGGTTTGCCCGTGGCGTAGATGACTGCAAGATTGAAATGGGCATCAGCGTACTGGGGATTGATCTCGATCGCTCTCATGATTTCACTCTCGCCGGCCTTTCCTTTTCCCGAGGCTGCCAGCACGATCCCAAGATAGTTATGGGCCGTGAAGTCCTGATCATTGATGGAGATTGATTTCCTCAGCACTTTTTCAGCATCCTCATATCGTTGTTGCCGGTAGTGGACAATACCAAGCGTGGTGAGGGCAAAAGAACTCTCCTTCGACTTTTCAGCAGCTTTCTTAAGCGATTCCTCAGCCTCATTCATCTTGCCCAACTGGAACTGCACGACACCGATGTTGGAGAGAGCAAAATAGTCGTCCGGAGAGATTTTTAACGCTTCTTGGAAAGTATTCTCGGCCTGAATGTAATCCTGCCTGTCAAACTGCTCCTTGGCCTGGGCAAGAAGTTCCTTAAACTTTCCCTGCCAGACCATTCCGGTGGCATTCGTTGCTTTGTCAGTGCTCTCCGGATTTTCCTTGGTGGATTTATCCGCGGACACGGCATCAGCTTTCTCCTTATTTGTTGACTGAGTGATTGGTGCCGCAAGGGAGGCCTGTAGTTTTTCAGGACCACCCTCACTCACCATCAGATCTGCATCCTTGAATAGGGCCTTCTCATCGGGAGAGAGCGGGGCATTTGGAGCGGAGAGGATGCTGATTTGGGCCGTAAGGGAATCAGACTGGACATTGAGACGCTTGAGTTCCTCCTCCATCAGTCGGCGTGCCTGCTCTTTCCTAGCCTCCTCCTTGATCTGCCTGAGCACGATTCCCCGGAGGAGGGTATTCTCGTCCATGGTCTGCTGATCAGAAGTACCTGATTTTCTTTTCTTCTTGAGAAGGGCTATCTGTGAATCCTTCGATGCCAACTGATCCTGCAAGTCCTTGAGTTGGTCTTTTCCTTGGGAAAATTGTTTCTGAAGGGAATCCACTTTTTTGTTCGCGGCGGCAAGTTCTCCCTGAATGCCGGCAGCCTGGGCACGGGCATCTGAAAGTGCCTTCTCCTTTTCCTGTAGAGCCTTGCCTTGATCGGCGCTCAACTTCGTCAGGTCAGCGATCTTCTGTTGGGAATCGGCAAAGTTTTTGGCATTGAGATCAACTTGTCCCTGCAGTTTTTTTAATTGCTCCTGCAAGGCAGTGGCATTCTGCCCCTGGTCGATCTGAGAAGCCATGCGCTCAAGGGCCGACTTGAGTTGATCCTGAAGGGAGCTGTTTTGCTTTTGGAGCATCTGCTTGGCTTCATTGGCTTCGAGGGCCTTGCGATCTGCTTCGGCACGGTTTGATTCTACAACCTTGGTGCTTTCGGCAATTTTCGAGTTAGCCAGATCGAGGGCCTTCTGATTTAGGGCAATCTGAGATTTGAGATCTTCATTCTCCTTGATCAGAGGAGCGGTTGTAGCGGCCTGCTGACCGAGCGTGGAAATTGATTTAGCGGCCTGATCCAACTTGCGAAGCAGTTGGGCTCGTTCCTCCTCGAGCACTGCACGGTCCGAGTTGGCGACAGCGCGGAGTCTACCCTCGGATTCCAAGGCACTTTGTGCCGCCTTCTTTGACTGCTCAGATTCATCACGCGCCTTTGCGAGGTCCTTCTCACCATGACTGAGTTGATCCTTCATTGAGGCAACCTGTTTTTTTAACTCTTCGGTCTGTGACTCCAATCCCCTGACTTTGGAGGCTTCCCGAGCAGCATCAGCAAGCCGTACCACCTTCTCCTCAAGTCTGTTACGTTCCTCCTCCACAACCTGGAGATCTGCTTCGGAATTTTTAGATTTCGAGTCGGAATCCTTTAATCTAGACTCAAGATCCTTGACCCGCGCTTGAAGGGGAGCGACCTCCTGAGAAAGCTTCTTAAGGTTTTCGAGCTGGCCCAACGTCTTCGTGACTTGTTTCTGAAGTTCCTCGTTTTGCTTGGTGGAATCGCCGGCCAATTGCTCGGAGTGTTCCGCCCTGACCTTGAGTTGTTCAAGCGATTCCTTGTCTTTTTCGACTTCCGCGGTGAGTTGTTCGATTTTCTGCTTTGATCCGGCCGTAGCAACGACCTTTTCCTGAGCATCATGTAGCTTGGCTGTGAGAGAGCTTGTCTCATTGGCTGATTTTCTGGCGAGTTGATCATACTGCTCGTCAGCAGCAAGCTTGTCGGCCACGGCATCATCCAGCTTCTTCTGGAGGTTTTTGAGATCCTCTGCCCAAGAGGCACGAGCTTTGAGATCATGCTCCAGATCAGAAATCCTTCGTTTGGCCACATCAAGCTGATTGGTGAGTTCCGATCGCTTGGCGACCCAGTCCGCATTCTCAAGATCACTCTCCCTTTTTTTCTGAGAAGAGAGGGTCTCGCGAGCTTCCTTGAGTTCTCTCTGAAGCTCATTGATCTGCCTGCGCAGATCACGTGTTTCAGCAGAAGTATTGAGCCCAATGCTTTTAGGGGATGGTTCGCTTCCTGAAGGAGGAACGATCGTGATGCTGGGTCCCTTGACCGCAGGGACTTGAGAACCGGTTGGCTGGTCTCCACGAGTATGGGACATGGTTGACGTGATATCGCCATCACTGCTTCCGTTTCCCAAGCCTTGAAGCCGATCGACGGACTCCAGGGTTTTTTTCAATCGGTATTCAACGACAGGCTTCTGCCAAGAGGGATCGTTTTTGCTGATTTCTTGAAGAAGACTTGCTGCAAACTGGTATTTCTTGAGGGCCTCATCATTGCTTCCCTGCCGCTCGAGTTTCTCGCCTTGCTGAAAGCTCTGGTAAGCATTCAGGAATTGGTCCGAAGGATCCGCAACACCGGCAAATCCGATCAACCCTAAACAGAGGAATGTGAAAAACGGTAACAAGCGTGGCATGAAGATATAATAGTGACTAGTTCACTAGACTTTGCGGGAGAGAGATTAAACACCCTCTTTCCTACCATGGGAAGAACGCTTTCCCTCTTTTAAAAGCATGGTGACGAAATTTTCACCAAGCGGGAATTGACATACCCTCCCCTCGAGTACCTAATGCCGTCAGCAACCCCTTTTTCTAAAATCAACATATGGAACATTTGCTTGATCAGCCGGTTTTAGTACTCAACAGGTTGTGGCAGGCAATCAATACATGCTCCGCACGCAGGGCGATGACACTCCTTTATCAGGGACATGCACAGGTTGTGGCAGGCGATGGTGGAAACAATTTTCTCACTCATGATTTCAGGAGTTGGAGCGATTTTTCAAAGATCAATCCCGAACCCCGCATGCTCCAAACAATCTCTTTCAGGATCAGGGTACCACGCATCATCGTACTTTGTCTTTTTGAGCGCTTACCAAAAAAAGAGGTGAAGTTCACCAGATTGAATGTCTTTGAACGGGACAAAAACATGTGTCAGTATTGCGGTAATCTTTTTGACCGGAGTAACCTGAACATCGATCACGTTCTACCACGCGACCGCGGAGGGCAGACGACTTGGGAAAATGTTGTCTGCTCCTGCATTCCCTGCAACACGCGCAAGGGCAACAGGCTACCTCACGAGGCGAGGATGCAGTTGTTGAAAAAACCAAAACGCCCGAAATGGAGGCCTTTTGTGAACATCACCTTCGCCGGTGGCGTTGATGAGAGTTGGAGCCATTTCATTGATCTCGCCTACTGGAACGTGGAGTTGGGAGAATAAGGAGTCAGGTTTTCTTCTCTTTGCGAGTGCTTCGCAGGGTCAGGCCGTGATAGCTTTTACAAACTCCTCGAAAAAAGGAGCGGCGTCACGCGGACCGGGTGATGCTTCCGGGTGAAATTGGACCGCCCTGACGGCTTTTGTCCGATGACTGATACCGGCAACCGTTCCGTCGTTAAGATGTCGATGCGTCACTTCAAGATCGGAGGGCAGCCCCTTTTCATCAACGGCGTAACCATGATTTTGGGAGGTGATGAGCACGCGGCCATTTCTCAAATCCATCACCGGTTGGTTGGCTCCACGGTGACCGAACTTGAGCTTGTAAGTGGTCGCACCGAATGCAAGGGAGAGAATCTGATGACCGAGACAGATCCCGTAAACCGGTTTCTCGTCGGCGAGGAGACGGGCTGTTTCATGTGCCGACGTGAGTACGGCCGGATCGCCGGGACCGTTCGAGAGGAAAATACCGTCTGGATTGTGTGAAAGGGCTTCCGCAGCAGTTGTTGCGGGAGGAACCACGATCACGCGAACCCCATGGGCGCGAAGAAGTCTAAGAATGTTCCTTTTCACTCCGAAATCGTACAGAACGACAAGCGGTTGCTTGGCCCCTGCTCCCAAGGGTGCCGATGAGGTCTTCAAACCGGGCGATTCATTCATTTCAGGATCCCATTCGTAGACCTCCTTCGTGGAAACCTGACCCACAAGATCGAGTTCCTCCAGTCTAGGCGCTGTTTGTGCAGCTTTGATGGCTGATTCGACACTGCTTCCATCGGCACAAACACAAGCCCTCATGGCACCTTGGGTGCGAAGATGACGCGTCAGCGACCTAGTATCAATGCCGGCGATTGCAGGAATTCCATGTTGCTTGAGATAGGAAGACAGGTCATCCGTGGAGCGCCAACTACTTTTGATCCGTGAAAGCTCTTCGACCACAAAACCGCTCACTTGGGGATGCTCGCTCTCCACATCCCAGGAGTTGGTTCCGTAGTTACCAATCAAGGGATAGGTCATGGCGACGATCTGTCCCCGGTAGGATGGATCGGTAAGCACTTCCTGATAACCGCACATGGAAGTATTGAAGCAGATTTCCCCCAAGGCATTGATTGGTGCTCCAATGGAATGACCATGGAAAACGCGACCATCTTCTAACGCTAAAAATGCAGGGAAATCGAGAGGTGTGGCAGTCATGAATCGTGTCTGAGAAATCGGTGTTTACTTCAGCATGCCTCCGTTGTCCGTGCAACCAGATTACAACGGCAAAATGAAAGGTGAGGATTGCGCCATCGTGGCGTGTTTCCTAGGCTCGAAAGCCCGTGGTGAAGATCTCGCTAATATTACCCCTCTTGGTTCTGCTGACACTGTCTCTGACCCTGGCTCCGTGCTCCTGCATCGCCCAGGCGATTTCCAAGACAGCCGATGGCTTTGATCTGCCCGTGGCTCCCCCGATGGGTGCCGGATTTTACAAATCACGGGGATTTCGCAGTGGCGGTCATCTTGGTGAAGATTGGGTCACCGATGGAGGGAGCGCCAAGGGCTTTCGACAACCTGTTCACGCGATTGGTAACGGCATTGTTGTGCTCGCTCGTGACATCCATGTCGCCTGGGGAAACGTTGTCATCATCCGCCATGCCTGGATCGAGAACAGGCAGATCCACTTTGCCGACTCCTTGTACGCACACCTAGACAAGATTAATGTCAGAGAGGGACAGCAAGTCGGCAAGGGACAGCAACTAGGAACGATCGGGACCAATCACGGCATGTATCCACCACACCTTCACTTCGAGATCCACAAAGACCTCGGTATCGGGGTCAATCATGCTGCAGGAACGCGCGATCTCAGGAGTTACTGGCTACCGAGCGATTTTGTCTTGGCCCGTCGTCACCTGGCAGGTGGGGGGCGTAACGTTCCTACCCCAGCCGCCAACTTCCTTCTGCCAACAACAGAGCATCCTTGGTACCTAGGACGCTTCTGGCATAGTCCGAAGAAATCGACTCACCCGAAATCCTCGAAATCATCGGCCTCCCATCGCTCGTCAAGCACTTCTCAGAAGCACTCCTCCTCCAACAAATGGAAGGTCAATCGTTACACTGATCCCTAGGATTTTCCCGGGGGGCCC
>Ga0208497_1000282_pt1 | contig 26275 bp, 39 predicted proteins | sample CryBogCBE25Aug07_FD_184555 | JGI IMG/M metagenome (GOLD analysis project Ga0208497, IMG submission 184555) | Freshwater microbial communities from Crystal Bog, Wisconsin, USA - CBE25Aug07 (SPAdes) | ecosystem: Environmental > Aquatic > Freshwater > Lake | place: Crystal Bog, Wisconsin, USA...
TTGTCAAAATACATTATGTGATCGGCATTTGGAAGATTTTTCATATCCAGTTTATAACATTTTATTGTGACAATTGATATGACTTGACAAAACTGAGTATAATGAGAGAATAACAATTCCAATTTTTAAACTTGCAAGGAACAAAAATGGGTTACTACAAAATGGAAAAAGAGCCAAAGGGCGCTAAATCTAGCGACACTACTGGCGAAAAGAAACTAGGTCCAACATCATTTAACAAAATGACTGGCGTAAACAGCATGAAGGGCACTAAAGGCATGTCGGGCGAGAAATTGCCTAAAGGCGCTGATTCTGCCGATACATCTGGTGAGCGCAAAATGCCCCTAGTTGGCGGTGTAGCACTAGGTAAGGCTGATGGCATCGGCATGCGTGAAGCAAGCCATATGGGCAAGCAAGACGGCATGGTCGGTGAGTGCAAGGGCCACATGGGTGAGTCTTGCGTTTATGACCACAAGCGTGTAGAGCACGTCCAAGATAGTATGTAAAAAAGCGAAACCCCATTGATCGGTAAATCTTTGGGGTTTCTAGCCAAATTAAGTAAGGAGACTTAAAGTGGATAGTGTTTATTGTAACGACTGTAGATATTTTGATCTACAAAATAATAGTTTTCAGCTTGGTATCTGTAAAAGGTATCCAGCGTACCAAAACCGTTCCCCTAAAGAATGGTGCGGAGAATTTGCAGTTGCCCTAAAAGCAACTTTGGCCTTGGTGGAACCCGCCAAGGTCTTTTCTGATTTGCCTGACACAATAGATAACCTGGTTGCAATGGCTGAAGAAACAGAGAAACGCAAGCCAGGCAGACCTAAGCTCAGTCGGAGGCAAATACCATGAAACCATTAAACGACAGAATCATTGTTAAACCAATTCCAAGACTTGTATCCACATTGTATATACAGACGGCAGAGGTTGATACAATAGGGCATATTGTTGCGGTGAGTGATGAATCCGCTGAGATGGGCCTTGCGGTAGGTGACAAAATATATTTTGGTACACTTGCAAAAGAATACAAAGACGAGTATCTTAAATACCAAGAATTTAAAGATAATGACGAGCGTTTATTGGTAATGTCTTGGAAAGACGTTTTATTTGTGGAGGAACCAGATGGCGAGTAAACCAGGGCTATATGCCAACATCCATGCTAAACAAGAGCGCATCAAGGAAGAAAAAGCCAAGGGCGAAAAGGTAGAACACATGCGCAAACCTGGCAGTAAAGGGGCGCCAACTGCTGCAGCGTTCAAACAATCTGCCAAGACCGCTAAAAAGAAATGAGCAACTACATCAAGAAACAGCTAGAGGTAAGTGAGCAAATGTTTCTTTTGATGAAGCAGGATCATGAGGAGCGCACCAAACAAAACTTTGCGTGGGTCGAGCTGAGTAACAGTTTGATGCAAAAGCTCAAAGATCGTGACGAGGAAATAGTTAAATTAAAAGCCATTATTGCGGGGTTTCAATGAAAAAACACGACAAACCTATTGAGCATAAGACAACTGGCAAGAATAAAACGTACAACCCTACAGAAAAGGGCGCAGGAATGACCGCTAAAGGTCGTGCTGAGTACAACGCAAAGAACAATGCAAACTTAAAACCGCCTGCACCAAATCCTAAAACAAAGAAAGACGAAGGCCGTAAAGCATCTTTCTGTGCAAGAATGGAAGGTGTTGTAAAGAACGCTAAAGGCCCAGCGGAACGGGCCAAAGCATCACTAAAGAACTGGAACTGTTAATGCCACTTATTAAATCAAAACTACAGAAAAATGTAGGTAAAAACATAGAAGCTGAAATCAAGGCTGGTAAACCGCAAAAACAAGCTGTTGCAATTGCGCTGAATGTAAAGCGTGAAGCAGAAAAGAAAGCTAAAAAGAAATGAAAGCCAGTTTAGCTGTACACCTATTGATTGCTATGGGCATGGACGAGAATTTGTTTATGAAGTGGCAAGCAGGCAAGAACTTCAAGTCAACCAAAAAAGGCCCAGGTCGCAAACATAAACAGTGTAATAAATAATTAAACAAGGTAACAAATGAACTTTGATCACGAAATACAAGACGTAAACTTAATCATTACTGCGCTCGAGCATAAGATTAGAGATATGCAATTGCTAGTGCAGAAAATGATAGCTAAAACTCAGGAGCAAATGCCTGCGGTAAAGGCTGAGATAGAAGCACAAACCGAAAATGCAAATACAACAAGTTAATATTAAGGATTTAATTCCTTACATTAACAATTCTCGCAAGCATTCTACAGAGCAGATTGCGCAAATAGCAGCATCCATTAAAGAGTTTGGCTGGACAAATCCCATATTGGTTGATGGGGATAAAGGAATAATTGCAGGGCATGGTCGGCTATATGCTGCTATAAAGCTCAAAATGAAGGAGGTGCCTGTGATAGAACTGGCGCACCTTACGCCAACCCAGAAAAAAGCATTAATCATTGCAGACAACAAATTGGCATTAAATGCTGATTGGGACACCGAGTTATTAACAATTGAGCTAGATGAATTATTGGCAGATGGATTTGCTTTAGAAATACTGGGATTTAATAAGGACGAATTAGATGCCTTATTAGCGCCAGAACAAGTTGAGGGGCTAACAGATGAGGATGCTGTACCTGAGATACCTGAAGAGCCTAAAACCAAGCTAGGGGACATTTGGGCGCTTGGCAACCACAGGCTGATGTGTGGGGATTCCACAAGCATTGATGCGGTCGACACTTTGTTGGAAAACCAAAAAGCAGACTTAGTATTTACTGATCCACCATATGGCGTATCTTATGAAGGTGGTCATAATCAAAAGAAACGTAAAGGAATCATTGCTGATACTTTAGAAGGCGATGATTTAACCGATTTGTTTTATGGTGCTTTAATGGCAGCTGTACAAAATACGAAGGATGGCGCTGCTTTTTATATTTGGTACGCCTCTGGTAAATCAATTGAAACTTATGCTGCATTATCCAAACTGCCTTTAAAATTAAGAGCTGTAATACAATGGTATAAAGTTAAGTCAGGTCTAGGAGCATTTATGTCTCAATATATACCTAATGCTGAACCTTGTATGTATTTACATAAGGAGGGATGTTCTCCTGCTTGGTATGGGCCAACTAATGAAAAAACAGTATGGGAATTAAAAAAAGAATCTAAAAATAATTATCATCCAACTCAAAAACCTGTGGAATTACCTGAAAGAGCCATTACAAACTCATCAAAAGCTGGAGATACAGTTTTAGACTTATTTGGTGGCTCTGGCAGTACATTGATAGCTTGTGAAAAAATAAACCGCCATGCTAGATTGATGGAACTAGACCCAAAATACTGCGATGTCATAATAAAACGGTGGCAAGACTTTACTGGGAAACAAGCCATACATACTGAAAGTAATATAGAATTCAGTAAACTGTAAGTATTTGATATATAAAGGTTAGTTTGTAATCATAAATTACTATTTACCGACAATAAAAAGATGAAAGAACACGAGCCAACAGAAAAGACTAGAGCGCAGGTGCAGCAGGCATCAGGACTTGGCTTGCCTCAAGAGCAAATAGGTGCGTTGATTGGCATAAACGATAAAACATTGCGCAAGTATTACGGAACAGAATTGGCGTTGGGCAAGGCTACGGCATCGGCTACTATTGCCAAGTCTTTATTTAATAAGGCGGTTGGTGGTGATACAACGTCAATGATTTGGTGGACCAAAGCACAAATGGGCTGGGGCGAAACCAACACAACTAAAATAGCTAACCCAGACGGAAGCGCTGTGGAAGGATTCCAAATCATATTTAAAGATGGAACCCATGAGCCTGGCACAAGTTGAATTCCCAGTTAAGCTAGAGTGCTTGTTTAAAAAAAGCAGATATAAAGTATTGTGGGGCGGTCGTGGAGGCGCAAAATCCTGGGGTATAGCTAGAGCATTGCTTATATTAGGGACAAAAAGCCCATTACGCATACTATGCGCCCGAGAGTTTCAAACATCAATTAAGGATTCAGTACATAAGCTATTGAGTGATCAGGTGGTTGCGCTTGGTTTAACTGATTTTTACGAGGTAATTGACAGAACGATTAGGGGCAAAAATGGTACTGAGTTTAATTTTGTTGGCCTAAAAAACAATGTGGCAAACGTAAAAAGCTATGAAGGGGTTGATATTTGCTGGGTGGAGGAAGCACAAACGGTAAGCTCAAGATCTTGGGACGTGCTAGTGCCAACTATTCGTAAAGAAGGGTCCGAGATATGGATCAGCTTTAACCCCGAGTTGGAATCGGATGCGACTTACCAGCGCTTTATATTACATGCGCCTAAGAACGCAATAGTGCAGAAAATCAATTGGAATGACAACCCTTGGTTTCCTGAAACGCTAAACATGGAACGCCTTAACTTGCAGGCTAGAGATCCAGAGGCCTACAACACGGTCTGGGAAGGATTGTGCAGGCAGACTGTGGACGGTGCGGTCTTTGCCAGGGAAATGCAGAGCGCAGAGCTAGAGGAGCGCATCACTAAGGTGCGTTACGATCCTACTAAGCCAGTTATTGCAGTCTTTGACCTTGGCTGGGCAGACAGTACATCTATTTGGTTCGTGCAGTTTATTGCGCAGGAGATAAGGCTAATCCGCTACATTGAAGACAATCAGCAGACAATCAGCCATTATTTGTCGCTTATGCAGACTTACGGTTACGTTTATGATACTTTATGGTTGCCACATGATGCACAAAACAAAACCATCGGATCAAACGGACGGTCCATTGAGGAAATTGTCAGAGCTGCAGGATTTAAAACAAAAATTATCCCTAGAACGCCTATCGCAGATTCTATTAATGCAGCAAGAACTATATTCCGCAACTGCTACTTTGACAGAGATAATTGCTATGATGGACTGCAATGCCTCAGACATTACAAGTACGAGGTAGATCCAGACACCAAGCAATTCAGCAGAAATCCGTTGCATGACCAGTATTCGCACGGTGCGGATGCGTTTAGGTACATTGCGCTGGGCGTGCAGGAAACTAGACCAAAACGAGCAAAACAAGTAAACTATGCACCACCACAGAGCTGGATGGCGTTGTAAAGGAAACACATGGCCTACGATTCAAATACGCAAGATTACGATCCAATAATTGATGAAGCTAAACAGTTTCTAAAGTTTGCCAATGATGCAGACACAATGAACCGTCAAGAAGCGCTTGAGGATTTAAAGTTTGCATCTGGCGGTGACCAATGGCCTGTAGACCTGCAGAACAGTCGTAATTTAGAGTCTAGGCCAGTATTGACCATTAATAAACTGGATGGTTACTGCCGCCAGGTTACCAACCAACAACGTCAGCAGCGCCCCAGGATCAAGGTCCATGCGACAAATACGACTGAGGATGCTGCAGAGGCCAAGGTTGTGCAGGGCATAATCCGCCACATTGAGGTCAATTCAAATGCAGATAACGCCTATGACAATGCCTATAATTATGCAGTTAGAATGGGTTGGGGATATTGGCGTATTGATCATCGCTATGTGCGTGAGGATTCTTTTGATCAAGAAATCTTTATTGACCCAATTGATAATCCTTTTACCGTTTATCTTGATCCTAATTCAATTGCTGTTGATGGCTCAGACCAAGAGCGTTGTTTAATAACTACAATGATGCCTAAGACCACATTTAGGGAGCTATACCCTGACGTGGACGAAACATCATTCCTAAGCCGTGGAACTGGAGACACACAAAGCGAATGGATTACCAAAGAAGACATAAGAGTAGCAGAGTATTGGTACACAGTAAGAGAACCCGCAACGCTATATCAGCTCTCAGATGGTTCCGTTCGGTTTGCAGACGATAAAAACTTCTTTAAAAGAATAGAAACTGCGGGTCTATTTGTCGTTAATGAACGTAAATCTATTAAGCGCACGATTAAATGGAAGAAATTAACCGCGGTATCGGTGCTCGAAGAACGTGATTGGCCTGGCTATTACATACCAATCGTGCCTGTTTACGGTCGGCACGTCGTAATCGGTGACAAGCGCAAAAAGTTTGGTATGGTTCGCCATGCAAAAGATGCCCAGCGCATGTATAACTTTTGGGTCACGTCACTCACCGAGTCTGTAGCGCTTGCACCAAAGGCCAAGTGGATTATGGCTGAAGGTCAGGACGAAGGGCACGAGCTAGACTGGGCTGCAGCAAACATCAAGTCTATGGCTACTCTGCGCTATAAGCAGACTGACATTGATGGCAACCCAGCGCCTCCGCCAATACGCCTGCAACCTGAACCGCCTCCAGCTGGTGTGATGGCTGCAGCGCAGGAAATTAACTCAGACATGGCAACGATCATTGGGATATATGATCCTAGTCAACAACTGCCAGGCAACATGTCTGGTAAAGCGCTGAACGGTCAGCAAATGCAAGTTGATCTGACAAACTTTGACCTATATGACAATTTGACCAAATCTATTGCGTACACAGGCAAGGTAATATTAGACCTAATTCCTAAGATTTATGATACTGAGCGCATCATGCGTATCATTGGAGATGACGGAAAGCCCGATCTAATATCAATTAATGAGCGCACCGCAATTGGTAAAGTTAAAAATGACGTGACTGTTGGCCAGTACGACGTGGTGATGGAAACTGGACCAGGCTACAACTCTAAACGCCAAGAAGCGGTCGAAGCCATGATGCCATTGTTACAGGGCAACGAGCAATTGTTTAACGCTGCAGCAGATCTGGTATTCCGCAACATGGACTTCCCTGGCGCAGACACCATTGCAGACCGTTTGGCTGCTATGAATCCAATGGCGCAGATTGACGAGCATTCAGACATACCTCCGCAAGCGCAGATTGCAATTAAGGCAGCGCAAGGCCAAGTGCAACAGCTTACCCAGCAGATGCAGGCAATGCAGTTGGCTATGAAGCAGCGTGCAGACATTGAAGGCGTGAAGCAACAGGCTGAGACACAACGTGAATTGATGCGCCAGACAAGCAAAGCGCACAATACAGAGTCTATATTGCAAGCTAGGGTGCATGATGCCAACACCAGAGCCATTACAAGCCAGAATAGGGTAGAGATCGAAGCTATTGCAGACTTACTATTGCACAACATGGACACGGCACGATTAGAACGTGAAATTCAGATGCGCAACCGTGAGCAATATGCAGCCATGCAAGCAGCAGATCAATCTATCATGCCAAATAATCAACAATAATTGACAGTATAATTACTTTCAGTTATATTGACTAAACCTTACCTGTGAGGTACGCAGGGCAAATTCTTAGGGAAAACCTATGTCTAGTGAAAGAGAAGCATCGTCTGTATTGACGAGCGAAAATTCGGGCGAGTTTTATGCTAATAAACTTGGTTTAGCTACGGAAGCTCCTACTGAGGCGGTCGAAACCGAGCCAGTAGTCGAAGATATACCGCAGAGTGAACCAGTTGCAGACGAACCCAAACCAGTAGAGGAAGGCGAAAAGAAGCCGAATCCGAAACTTGAAAAGCGTTTTTCTGAATTAACGAAGCAACGAGAGATGGCACGTCAGGAAGCTGAACGTGAGCGCTTAAGGGCTAGTGATTTAGAGGCACGTTTAGAGGCGCTTGAAAGAGGGTCTAAGCCTGCAAAGGTTGAGGAGCCTAACAGAGAGCCACAGCCGAGTGACTTTACTGATGCGTTTGAATATGCAAAAGCATTGGCAGAGTTTTCGACTGCTAAAGCACTTGCAAACAGAGACAAACAGGAAGCTGATCGCAAAGCTAACGAAGAACGCCAGAAAGTTATGACCTCTTGGCAGACAAAGTTAGAGGCAGCGAAAAGCGAACTGCCTGATTATGAGGATATGGTTGCATCAAGCGATGTGGTTGTATCAGATCAAGTCAGGGATGCTATTTTAGATAGCGATGTCGGACCCAAGATTCTTTACCATCTGGCTGAGAATCCCGAAATAGCTACTAAGATCAGCGGATTACCTTTGTCGAGTGCTTTAAGAGAGATTGGAAGATTAGAGGCTAGGTTTGAAAAGACCGCAGAAGCGCCTAAGCCTGCTGTAAGAAAGAGTAACGCACCAGCGCCTATCAATCCAATCAGAGGCGGATCTAACGTAGATGTACCTATGACCGCAGAAGGCGAGTTCACAGGCTCAATACATCAATGGAAAGAGCTGCGTAAGGCTGGAAAGATTAGGTAAACAATTTTTAATTAAAAGGAAATCGAAAAATGGCAAATAATCTGCTAACGATATCCAAGATCACTAACGAGGCGTTAATGGTTTTGGAAAACGAACTCACTTTCACAAGTGAAGTTGATCGCAACTATGATGACCAATTTGCAGTGGTATAAACGCCTGCCTCTGCTTTTACTGTGAATTTTGCGTTGAGGTGGCAAGATTGGTAACACAGTAAACGTCCGTAAAAGATCAGGTATGCGGACGAAAAAGTTTCTCTGATTGACTTGGAAGCCTTGAGGAAGGCGACAAGGGGCAAGCGAAAGCAGCCTGAACGACTAAGTGAGAAACCCCGAAAGGGATGCGATAGTCTGAACAGCGATATAACCTAAAAGAAGTCGCTGAGTTTGGATCGAAGAATCCAAACCGCCATGAAAATGGTCAGTAACCGCAAGGTGAAAGTAACAGAATGAGACCTGGAAGATTTGTAGGTACAACTGGACCAGCATTGAACGTAGAAGACTTTAACGAGACATCAGTCCCTGTTACATTGTCAACTCAGTTCCACGTTGATACTCAGTTCACAACTCAAGACTTAGCTTTAAGCCTTGATATGTTCTCTGATCGTGTATTGAAGCCTGCCGTTAACAGTAGCGGCCTAGTTCATTAAGAATTAGGAAAACTGTCCCTGATTGACTTGGACGGCCTGAGGAGGCTAACAAGGGGCAAGCAAGAGAAATCTGTGCAGCCTGAACGACTAAGTGGGATGGACTCGAAAGAGTATGCGATAGTCTGAACTCCGATATAACCTAAACAAAGTCGGAGAGGGTAGATCGAAGAATCAACCCCGCCAGAAATGGTCAGTAAGGGAAACCTGAAGTAACAGAATGTGCTGCAATTGCGAACAAGATTGACCGTGACGGTTTAACAATGGCTGCACTTCAAACTGCAAACATTGTTGGTGTTGCTGGTACTCCTCCAACAGGATTAATCACCTACTTAACAGCTGGTGCTTATCTTGATGCTGAAGGCGCACCTAGAGACGGTCGTCGTGCTTGTATCGTTGAACCCTTTACATCTGCAACAATCGTTGACAGCTTGAAAGGTTTGTTTATGCCCCAAGAAGCGATTGCAGAGCAATACCGCAAGGGTTTGATGGGCCGTGATTCAGCTGGTACAAACTGGAAATTAGACCAAAACGTGGTTTCACAGACTTTTGGTTCTTACTCTGGTAACACATTGTCTGCTGACACAACTGCACAAGTTGGTTATTTGACAAGCGGCTGGTCACAATATTCCACAATTCAGATCAAAGCATCATCTTCAAGCACATTGAATGCTGGTGACGTGATCCAGATTGCTGGTTTATATGCAACCAACCCACAAAACCGCCAGGCTTATGGTTCAGGCAAACTGCGTAATTTTGTTGTTCAGGCTACTACAACTGTAGGAACTGGCGCAACAAACATTCAAGTTTCACCTGCAATCATCATCGGTGGTCAGTTCCAAAACACAATCGTGATTGGTTCTACATCCACAACAGCAGTTGTAACTCCTTTCAACAACACAGGTACATTGTCTCCACAGAACATGCTTTTCCACAGAAACGCATTCACTTTGGCGGTAGCGGACTTGGAGTTGCCAGAGGGCGTTCACTTTGCTGGTCGTGCATCAGACAAAGAAATTGGACTTTCCATGAGGGTTGTAAGGCAGTACACAATTAACAATGATAGTATTCCTACCCGTTTAGACGTGTTGTACGGATGGGCACCTTTGTATCCTGAACTTGCCTGCCGTATTGCAGCCTAATTAACTTATTTAAAGGAAAACATAAAATGAGTAATCCAGGACCAGCAACCACAGTATCGGCACACCCTAGTAATGTCACAACAAACCAGACTCTGCGTTTGTTGGGCGTTGCAAAAGGTGTTAACTTGAATGCCGTTGCCTTTACACCAGTACCAGTAAATAACTCTACAACGTACTTGCCACAGACTATGTTAGTTACCAACGTCAACAATGCAGGTTCTGCAGTTGCATTGACAACTAGCACAGCTATGAGCATCACAACTACAAACGTAGGATCACCAACAGGTTTGTTCCCAGCGCTGACAACGACTCAGATCGCAGCATTGGCTACAGCACCACTTGGCGTTTCATTGTCAACAGCATCAGCAAATACACCAGCTCTACAAGGTCAAACTTTGTACGTTGATGTAACTGCTGCATCTGGCGCAACTGGAACAGGTGACGTTTATGTCTATGGCTACGACTTCAGCTAATCCAGGCTGAAATTGAGAAGGGTCACCCTCAAAAGGGGTGACTTTTTCTCTTTTTAAAGTACAATTAACCTATTTCCAAAGGAAAAAACATGTCTAGCACCACAATTGCAAGAGGTAACATACTTGAACAGTTTGTTATTGCTCCTACTCTAACGCCTGCAGCGCTAACCACATCTTCCACACAATCTTTGCAAACATTTGCAGTTTCTGGTCTTTTGTCTACAGATATTGTGACTTTATTGCAATATCAAGGTAATCAAACCTCAAACATAATTGTTTCTAATTGTGATGTGGCTACTGCTAATGTTTTAACAGTTCAATTCCAGAACACATCTGGTGCTGCAACTGCTATTACGCCTGCTGCTGGTGTATATGATTTTAAAGTTCACCGTGTAGAAGGCTTGCCAATAGCTGTTAACGCTGCTTAATCATGGCAAATACAAGCGTATTTAGACCAGTTGGTCCATCTTACGTTGTTGCTGTTTCGACAACCGCTTCAGCTGCTTTGACTGTTACGCCTGCAGGTAACGATCAGATCAACTATTGCGGTTTTCTTAACACTTCAACCAATCCAATTGCATTAACGATTGCAGAGAATAACGCTCTCAATTCGTTAACGGCTCCAGCTGCGGTATTTCCTACTGCTGGAACTCCCACAAACACAGTAATATTAGGTGTGTCAATGTCAACGCCAATGGTGATTGCAGTTCCGTCTAACGGATTCTCTGTAAGCGCCATTACTTCGACATCAACGGCTAACCTGTATATTACTCCTATGGCAGATCAATCATGACAAACCAAGTAGCTAATACAAATACACCTAATACGGTGTTACTTAGCACTTACTCTACACAACCAGTTATTGCAAGCGGTTTTGGTACTTCCCCTACGCTTAAAGGCGTGACACCAAATTGTTTTGCGGTGACTGTTGGTAGTGGTGGTGCTGCATCAGGCACTTTAACTTTACCAGCTGCGCCAAACGGTTGGATGGTTTTAGCTAATGATGTGACAGCTGGTTCAAGCCTATTTTTGCAACAAACTTTTAGTAGCACTACATCAGTTACAGTAACTGGTTACGGAATTACTACAGGACTTGCAGCAAATATGTCTGCTGGTGATGTGATAGTCATGACTTGCATCCCATACTAATGAATGCCCCTGCCTCAACCGTTGATCAGAATATACTGCCAGTACAGGCATACTTCGATGTGTTCGGAAACTTTCAGACGTTTTTAGGCCAGGGGCGTCCTTTTTATGCTACTTTTAATCCAGTTCAATCGGGTCTAACAATAACAAACAGTACGATTGATAGTACCGTTATTGGTGGCACAACCCCAGCGAATGCTACTTTTGTAAATGTAGCTACAACAACAGGCTCGATTAGCACGGCCCCATCTAATTCTACAGACATAGTAAATAAAGCCTATGTAGACATGTTTGTGCAAGGGTACGCAATCAAGGCCGAGTGCCAGGTTGCTACAACTGTAAACATTACTTTATCTGGTTTGCAGACAATTGATGGCTACACAACTCTTTCTGGTGACCGAGTATTGGTTAAAAACCAGACTAACCAGGCAAACAACGGTATTTATGTGGCTGCAGCAGGAGCATGGTCCAGATCACCAGATGCTAACACCTACGCCTCATTGGTCAGCGCATTTGTATTTATTCAAAACGGCACAAATCAGCAAAACTCTGGTTGGGCTTGTACGATTTCTGCAGGTGGTACATTAGGTGTAACACCAATTACTTGGTCGCAACTTGCAAGCGCAACTGCATATTTTGCAGGAACAGGGTTAACATTATCAGGATATACGTTTAGCATTACTGCGGTCGGCACAGCAGGCACTTACGGTTCTGCCAGTAGTGTTCCAGTATTTGTGACAAATTCGTCAGGCCAGGTCACATCTGTCACGAACACGTCAATTTCTATAGCGCCCAGTCAAATAAATGCAACAATTCCTAATTCTGGGTTAACCAATAGCTCAATCACAGTAAACGGATCTGTTATTTCACTTGGTGGGTCTGCAACTGTAACGGCAAACACGACAAATGCATTAACCATTGGCACAGGATTGTCAGGCACGTCATTCAACGGCAGTTCAGCGGTAACGGTCGCAATTGCAAATACTGCGGTATCTGCGGGAAGTTACACATTAGGTAACTTTACGGTGAATGCTCAGGGTCAGCTCACAGCTGCTTCTAGCACGTCAACGACTGGAACTGGTAACGTAGTATTGGCTACAAGCCCAACGCTTGTAACGCCTGCTTTGGGTACGCCCAGCGCACTTGTAGGTACAAACATTACAGGTACTGCAAGTGGATTGAGCATTGGCGGTAATGCTGCAACTGCCACATCATCAACAAATATTGTTGGAGGATCTGCTTATGCCTTTCCGTATCAAACGGCTGCGAGTACGACTGCGTTCCTTTCGGCAGGCACTTCGGGCCAAATTCTACAGACTCAGGGAACAGGCTCTGCACCAACCTGGGTAAGCCAGTCTACGTTATCTGTTGGTACGGCAACTAACATTGCTGGTGGTTCGGCAGGCGCAATTGCTTACAATAGCGCAGCAAGCACAACCACATTCTTAACGCTTGGCACGTCTGGTTACGTTTTGACCGCAGGCGCAAGCGCCCCGCAGTACGTTGCACAGTCTACTTTGTCGGTCGGGACTGCAACAAACCTGGCTGGTGGTATTGCAAGTCAGATACCTTACCAAACAGGCGCAGGCGCAACATCTTTTATTGCAAACGGTACAACTGGTCAAGTTTTAACGTCCAATGGCACAAGCGCCCCATCATGGACAACGCCTACGGCCTATGCAACGGTGACAGATGACACAACAACCGCAGGGACCAGGTACATATTGTTTGCAAACCAAACAAGTGGCAATTTAACAACTGAATACACAAGTTCTACAAAACTAACTTATTGGCCTGCAACTGGCGCATTGACGAGTGGTTTAAATGGAGGTACTTTTTAATGGAAATTACTTGGAAAATATTAGAAATTTCTGCTGAAAATGAGTTAATTACTCATGCTAAATACTTTGTAACAGCAACAGAGGATGATAAAAAAGTGGAAACAGAAGGCAATTGGTGGTTTACAAATCCAGTTATGACCGTTCCTTTTGCGCAAGTGACTGAGGATATGGTCGCTAAATGGGTAGAGAGCGACACCTACAAGGACGGTGTAAATTTAATTACATCTAGACTCATAGAACAGTTAAAATCTCTATCTAAGAAAGCCGTTGTACCGCCCTGGAAACCTCAAGTTTTTACACCTAATATTTAAAAATGGCGCAAACAAACTATACCCCAATTTACCTATATAACAGCGGAACGGCTACTAATACGCCTCTCGCTGCTAATTTGGGTGCGGGTGAATTGGCTATCAATTACACAGACGGCAAACTGTTTTATAAAGACAACAACGCTGCAATACAAGTAATTGGTTGGAAAACAACTCCTACAACCGCAGGCGGTACAGGATTAACCAGTTACACAGCTGGTGATCTGCCCTATTACGCCTCTGGTTCTGCATTATCTAAACTTGCGATTGGCACAACTAATTACGTTTTAACATCTAGTGGTACTGCGCCCCAGTATGTAGCGCAATCTACGTTATCTGTTGGATCTGCAACAAACGCAACAAATACCGCAATAACTGACAATACAAGTTCTAGCGCTACTTGGTATCCAACCATAGTTAGCGCAACAACTGGAAATTTACCGCAAACTACATCGAGCACAAAACTTAGCTTTGTGCCAAGCACAGGAACTTTGACTGCAACAAGTCATGCTGGTGCATGGGCAGGTAGCACAATTGGCACAACTTATGGCGGTACTGGACTTACTTCATTTACTGCTAATGGTGTTGTTTATGCAAGTAGCTCAAGTGTATTAGCTACTAGTTCTGCTTTTACTTTTGATGGCACAAACGTAGGATTTACAGGAAACTTAATTCCTGGCACAGCAGCTAAAGGCGTCAATTTCACTGCTAACACTTCAGCATCGGGTAAAACAAGCCAGTTGCTTAATTGGTACGAAGAAGGTACTTGGACACCTGTTGTTACAGCGGCTGTTGGTTCAATTACAACAGTTGGAACTGTTACAGGTCAATATACAAGAGTTGGAAATTTAGTAACAATTATTTTTAGAATTTCAATTACAGTCAATGGTACAGGTAGTTCAATTTTACAAGTGGATGGTTTGCCGTTTACGCCAGGCGCATATTACAGTTGCGGTGCATTTAGGGATTTTGGTGGAATTACATCCAAAATGGGTTCTGTTGGAATTGTTGCCAACAATACAAAATTCAATATGTTGTATTACGATGGAACATATCCTGGTGCTAATTTAGTTTATTTGGCTGGTAGCGCATCATATCAAGTTTAAGGAATTTAAAATGTCTCTTACAAAAGTATCTTATTCAATGATCCAAGGCGCTGTAGTCAATGTTTTGGATTATGGCGCTGTGGGCAATGGTACTACTGATGATACAGCGGCTATTCAGGCGGCTATAAATTCTTTGTCAACAACATCATCAGCAAGTGCTACTGGAGGCGGAACTGTTTACATTCCTGCTGGAAAATTTAGAATAACTAGCACATTAAAAATTGGATATGGCATTACCTTACTTGGCAACGGTGCAGGAGGTTATCCATTTATTGGGACAAATGCAAAAATATCCGAAATCTATGCTGATTTTGGTAGTTCAACAACGCAATGGGCAATTGATAGCGCAACTTACATGACTTCTGGTGGTTCAGCAGTTGCATATAACGCTTATGTAAATGCAAATATTGATACTGATTACAATTCGTTGCATAACGTAGCTATTAGAGGTTTATACGTTATTGATGCTAATGCTTCATCGCAAACCAATGTGCCTTGGGGCGCTATACGTTTAGTTGGTTGCCCAAACGCAATTATTGAAAATGTAACTATTTTGGGTTTCGGTGTAGGCATTCAATTAAATACTTCATTTGGATCTTCAGTTAAAAACGTAACTAGCATGACAAACTATTATGGTTTGATGTGTTACAACTCAAATAGTGCAATCAACATTCAAGCACAATTTGACAAAATAATTTCTCCATCTAACCTTACTGTGCCAGTTGCAAATATTCCTTCATGGATGCCTTTATCTTCTGATTTTACTGGAACATCTTTTTACATGAATGGTAGTCACTACCAATCAAGTAAAGGCATCACAATTGCAGCAACGCAAGCTATTGGTTCTAATGGGGCAACAGTGCATTTCTTGGGTCAATATTGGGGAGATGTTGCTTTCTTATACAACAGTTATGCAACTACATTTACTTTGCTTTATGCTGAAGGTTCAGCCACTCAAAATATAATTGCTTCCTGTTATGCTTCATATACTGCTCTTAATATCCAAAACTATACAAATTCATCTTGTTGTGTAATTGATGCTGGGTATCAAACAATTGGAGAAATAAACGTAGGTGGTAACAACTTATCTACTGTGTTTGCCAGAAATATTTGGGGTAGTGGTTCACCTTCTGATCCTACAAACGTAGTTGTACATAATAATAGTCAAGGTTCTAATCTTTCTTTAGTACCAAGATTAAATTTTGTATATTTTCAAGCACCTTGGACTCCAGTAGTTACATCTGGAACTGGAACAATTACAACGGTTGGATCAGTTGTTGGAATTTATACATTAAATGCTGGTATATGCACAATTCAATTTGATGTAACAATTACCACGAATGGAACTGGTGCTACTAATATAGTTATTAGTGGATTACCGTATGCACCTGCTAACGTCCCTTCTGGTTTTGCGTACTATAGTGCATCGGGCGGTAGAAATTCTGCAACAAATAAATCAATAAATATTACTGCACAACCAGGATCTTATTCACTTGCATTGTTTAACTATGATGGAACATATCCTGCAGCCGATGGTTCTAGGTTAATTGGATCAATTAGTTATGCAATTTCTTATTAAATAGGAATAAAAATGTTATTACAACTTTTTAAATCTAAAACAGTTTTATTTGCTTTATTTTTGGCGGTATTGTCAATATTGCAAGGCTATGTAGGAATGTTGCCACTAACACCTATACATCAAATGTTTATAGGAATTGCAATATCTATTGTCGTGACTTTGCTAAGAATAGTTACAACTCAACCTATTTCTGAGAAATAAAGATAAGGATAAAAAATGGCTGTATATCTTTCTTCATTTGGTGGTGCAGGAGCACAATTTTTTGATAATAATGGCGTTCCTCTTGCTGGTGGATTAATTTATACTTACGCTGCAGGAACAACAACGCCACAAGCAACTTACACGTCAAATAGTGGATCTATTGCACAATCCAATCCTATTGTTTTAGATGCTAGTGGTAGAGTTCCTAGTGGTGAAATTTGGTTAATTCAATTATTGCCATATAAATTTGTATTGCAAACTTCTAGCGGAGTAACCATAGGTACTTATGACAACATCAATAGTATTGCTGGTTCAATTCCTGTAATATCAGATTTTACAGGCACAGGAAGCCAAACAGTTTTTACACTTTCAATTTCTCCAGTAAGTTCAAGTACAGTTAATATTTATATTAATGGAGTTTATCAAAACAAAAATTCATATTCTATTTCTGGAACCACATTAACATTTACTCAAGCTCCTCCTGTTACTTCTTTAATTGAAGTAAGTTATGCTTAAAGGTTAAAAATGACAACACCAAATGACATTATCAGCAGAGCATTAAAAGACATTGGAGCTTTAGAGGCTGGTGAAACTCCAACTGCTGAAGCAAGTCAAGATGCTTTTGATATGTTGCAAGACATATTAGACCAATGGTCGAATGAGGATATGATGGTGTTCTATAAGAACGAAATCATATTCAATGTCACACCTGGTCAAACACAATACACAATCGGCCCTGGCGGTCAAATTGGATCTGTTTTTACTGGTTATATTCAAAACAATATACTAACTATTACCCAGTTAACGTCTGGTGGAATATCAATAAATCAGACTGTTACTGGTTTAAATGTGCCATCAAACACCACAATAACACAAATGTTATCTGGCGCTGGTGGGCAAGTTAACGAGCTTGGCACATATCTTTTAAATACAACTTTTGTCAATCCAACGCCCACATTTACGGCCTCTATTTCTGGAACTACTCTAAATGTAAGCGCAATTAGCCAGGGTACGCTTGGAATTGGTTGCGTTATTACTGGAACTGGTATAACTTCAGGAACGACAATTACAGCGCTTGGATCTGGTTCTGGTGGTACAGGCTCATACACTATCAGCAATAGTTTAACAATCAGCAGCGAAGCAATGACAGCTACGCCAATACCTGTTAACTTTAATTCATATTATCAACGCCCATTAGGACTAAGATCTGCATTTGTTAGGGTTAACACTACTTCTAACGGTGCGCCTATAACTGGCGGTGGTCTTGATTATCCAGTTGCAGTATTAAATCTAGAGCAATACGAAATGATTGGCCTTAAAACGCTAAACGGTCCGTGGCCTAAAGCGATTTATTATGAGCCAACTGAAACGCTTGGTAATATTTATTTGTGGCCTAATCCATCACAAGGGCAGATGCACATTTTTGTAGACCAGATATTTTCTAGGTTTACGACTATGTTTGACAACATCAATCTCCCGCAAGGCTATAACATGGCTTTGCGGTGGTGCTTAGCAGAACGCTTAATGCCCATGTATGGCAAAGCTAGTCCCACACAGATACAGATGATTATGAAATTTGCTGCGCAAGCCAAGTCTACTGTTAAACGGACAAATATGAACCCAGCAATCACATCAACTTACGCAGATGCGCTATTAGTTGGCAGACAAAAAGATGCTGGTTGGATACTCAGCGGCGGTTTCTTCAGATGAGCGATTTTGGCTTTGTTGGCCCATCTTACGAAGCAGCATCCATTTACCAGGAGGCTCAAGAGTGCATTAATTTCTACCCTGAAATTGATCCTCTAAAACCGCCTGGTAGTCGGGGCGTGGTGGCTCTTTATCCAACGCCAGGACTAACTTCTATACTTCAATTAAATAATGCGCCTGTGCGTGGTATGCGTACTCTTAGCGGGGGTAAATATTTAATTATTGTTTGTGGTTCATCTGTTTATTCTGTAACTTATGGAAGTGTATATACATCTACACAAATAGGTACGTTATCAACTAGCTCAGGTTATGTGTCTATTACTGACAATATTATGACCAATACAGGCTTAAATGCTTATATTGTTGACGGTGTAAATAGATATTATTGGGTTGCAAGCACAAACAGTTTCAATACTTTGCCCAGCACAGATGGTCCGTGGCAAGGCGCAAATGTCTGTGATGTAGTAGATAATTACATTATTTATAACCAGCCTGGTACACAAAACTGGGCGGCTACAGACTTGGGATTAGTCACATCTACTAATGCTTACTACGGCACAAAAGATGGTGCGCCAGATCCGCTTGTATCTTTGATTGTGGATCACAGGCAAGTATTTTTGCTTGGTGAATTTACGTCTGAAATGTGGACGGATGTGGGTAACGTAATCCCTGGCATTATTAGTTTTCCTTTCCAACGGGTATCTGGTACATCTGTGCAACATGGTATTGCTGCGCCTTTTAGCGTGGCTAGGTTTGGCGAACAGTTTGCATTTGTAAGTCAAGACACCAGAGGACAAAACATTATTGGTGTAATGCAAGGCTATTCGTTCAAAAGAATAAGTACCCATGCAGTAGAACAGACTTTAATGAACCAGTATATTGCGGATGCAGTGGCCTACACATATCAGCTTGATGGGCATGAGTTTTATGTGGTTACATTCCCTACAATAAATATTACATGGGTATTTGATTTAACGACAGATATGTGGCACAAATGGTTAAGCTGGGACGGTGTTCAATTTAATCGTCACAGATCTAATTGTGGTGCAATATTTAATAATGTTTACTTAGTTGGCGATTACGCCAATGGTCAGATATATCAGTTAGACAATTCTGTATATACAGAGGCAGGCAATACAATCCGTAGACTAAGACGTTGCCCACATTTAGTTACTGATTTACAACGGCAGTATTTTGCAGAGTTGCAGATCCAGTTTCAGCCTGGTGTTGGCTTAGAAGTAGGCCAAGGAAAAAACCCACAAGCTATGTTGCGCTGGTCAAATGATGGTGGCTCAACGTACTCTAACGAACATTGGTGTACGATTGGCGCAGTTGGCAAGTATAGGAACCGTGCTATTTGGCGCAGATTGGGCCAAGCCAGGGACCGTATTTATGAGGTTAGCATTAGCGATCCAGTAAAGGCGGTAATAGTAAGCGCTAACCTGAAGGCTGAAGGTGCTGAAAACTAATGGCAACCACAAATTCAAGCTCTAGCGGTAATATTATTTGGCCTAGAGTGCCATTTATTGACCCTACTTCGCAGCAACCTGCTTTGCCTTGGCTTTTATGGCTACAAAGCCCTAATTTTGTTAGTATGAAAACTGGTCAGCAAACAATTCAGGGTAGTCAAGAAATAACTGGAAATTCAATAATTGATGGAAATGAGATCGTAAAAGGCACTTTGACGGCTCTTGGTGGTATTTCAGGAGGTACATTTTGACCGATTTAGATATACCTAATGTGCCGACTTTAGAGCAAATTGAGCGTTTGCAGGGCGAAATGATGCTGATGCCACAGGCAGAATTGCAGACTGAGCATTATTTTTCTGGTGGAATGTATTGTCGCAAACTAACCAGGTCGGCAGGCACATTGATAGTTGGCAAGGTCCATAAAAAAGACCATTTTTTCTTATGTGCCAAGGGTGAGATTATTGCTTGGAGTGAGGGCGGGATGCGCCATTTGTACCCTGGTGATGTAATTTGCTCAAAGCCAGGCACAAAAAGGGTTACTTTAGCGGTTACGGATGCAATTGGTATTACTTTTCACAAGACTAACAAGACTAATTTAGATAAAATAGAGAAAGAATTAATTGAACCAGATGAATTATCTTTGTTTGATTCAAGCAACAATTTAAAGGCGCAAGCCTTAGAAGGGAAATAATATGTCATGGGTAGCAGCAGCAATTGCAGGCGCAGCAATTATCGGTTATTCAGGAGCTTCTAAACAAGCGAGTGCAGCTACGAGCGCAGCGGATACGCAAGCACAAGCGGCAGCTGCTGCTCAAAATAGATTGCAACAAAATTATCAGACTTTAGCTCCTAATTACACACCTTATTTACAAACAGGTCAAGCAGGCTTAAGCGCATTAAACGCTGCCATGCCTGGTCTTACCCAATCATTTGGGCCAGAACAATTAAAGTCTAATCTTGCGCCAAACTATCAGTTTATGCTTAACCAGGGTTTAGGGGCGCAAAATCAAGCATTAAATGCTAGTGGTGGCGGTTCTAATATTGGAATTGCAGGAACTAAGTTTGCCGAAGATTATGCCTCTAATGCATACCAAAACGCATTTAACAATTACCAAAATCAACAACAAAACATTTATAACAGATTATCTGGTATAGCAAATATTGGTCAAAATGCAGTATCAGGACTTTCTAACCTTGCCACAGGTAATGCAACAAACATTGCAAACCTTGGCGTTGGCGCTGCCAATGCTACTGCAGCAGGTCAAGTTGGTAGTGCTGCAGCACAAGCACAAGGATATAACAGTATTGGTCAAGGTGCAACTTTGGCGGCTTTATTGAACCCAGCTAATCAATCTGGAGCAACCAATTCAATGGGTAATGTACCTTATAACTACATGACAAATACTGGTGGTTTTAGTGGTACTTCATTAGGTAACTTCTATACTGGCACAGGAACAAGTGGAGATTAATATGGGAATAGCATCATTTCAACCGCCAGTAACAACGCCAGTTAAAGGTACATCATTAGGCGAAATGATGAACATGGCGCAGGGTGCGCAAGCGTTACAACAGGCAAGACAATTAAATCCTTTACAAATCGGAAAAGCTACAGCAGAGACAGCATCTGCTCAAATCAAAACCCAACAAGATCAAAGAATTAATGCAGAAAATATTGCTAAACAACAATTTTTTTCTAATCCAGACAATTTTTTGAATGAAGACGGTAGATTAGATTTAATTAAAATTAATGAGACTTTGCCTAAAATTGCGCCATTAACAGCTGGTGATGAAATAACAAAATACTCTACATTATACAAAAATCAAGCAGATGCTGAAGCTGCAAAAAGAAATTTAACTAAAGATAAAAGAGATATTATTGGTAGCACTATTGGAGCTTTGGGGCATGCTGGAGTTCAAGATCCAAGAATATACAAAGATGCTTTGGGACGTATTTCTGAGATGTATCCTGAAGATAAAGAAACTCAAAGATTAATTAAATCTTACCAAAGTACGTTAGATTACACACAACCTGGTGTACATGTTCCACAGACTGCTCAAGGTTTACAAAGAGAGTTACTTACTCCATCTCAACAAACTGAAATTAATATGCCATCAGTAATGGAAAATAAACTGGGGCAACCATTTTTGGTTAACAGGGCGACAGGAGAAATAAATGCTCCGAAAGTTTCAAGTCAAGTTAGCACGCCCACTACTCCAGGTGTGCAAAACTTCTCAGAATATCAAAATAATTTAACTTCAAGAGTTGCTGCTGGTACTCAAATTGACACACGCATTAACGAAGCTGAAAGTTTAATGGATCAATTTAAACCAGGCGCAGGATCTAGAACATACCAAAAACTTGGTGAAAAATTGCAAGCGCTTGGTGCGCCACAAAAATTAGTTGATCAAGTATCTGGTGGAGATCTATCTGCTGTTCAATCATTTAATAAATTTGTTGCACAATCAATTACATCTGGTGTTGGTCAACTTGCAGATAAACAAACTGCTGCAATGATGAATAATTACTTAGAAAACAATCCTGATGTTAATACTGATCCAAGAGCATTAAAACGGTTTTTTGATTTTGCACATCAACAAAACAACATGGCGTATGATGAGCAAGCATTTTTGTTAAACAAACTTAAAGACAAAACATTAAATCCTGATACACATTCTGCTGAAGCACAGCAAATGATATTGGATAAATATGTGCGAACCAAAAAACCTGAAGCGCAAATGCCACAACAAGTTCAGCCAAGTGCAATGCAACAAAGCCAACCAGCACAACAAAAACAAGCACCTAAATCACACGGAAAGATTGTAGACGAAGGCACTTATAACGGAAGACCAGTTTATAAATACGAAGATGGTTTCATAGGATATAAATAATGGATAATTTATATGCGTCTCTTGAAAGTCGGTATGAATTGCCAGAAGGCACTCTTTCTGCTATACAAAAAGCAGAAGGAAGTGGCGATACTGCTGTAAGCCCAAAAGGAGCTAGAGGCAGATTTCAATTTATGCCTACAACTGCTGAAGCCTATGGTGTAGATCCTAATGATCCAGTTAGTTCTGCTAGAGGCGCTGCACAATATTTATCTGATCTTACAAAACAATATGATGGTAGTTTAAAAGCTGCTATTGCTCATTACAATGGTGGCACTAAAGCTGGTCAAGCTGTTTTGAATGGACAAGATCCTCCTGCTGAAGAAACACGAAATTATTTAGATAAAGTAACATCAAATTTATCTATTGATCCAAATCAAGTTAAATGGAATAGTGCTTCATCAGAACCAGCAATTGACGCATCTAAGGTTCAATGGAATAAATCTGCAAAACAAGAAACTCCAAGTAATACAGAATTGTTTGCTAAAGGCGTAGGGGCTTCTGCTCAAAATACATATCTTGGTTTAAAACAAAAAGTTTTTCAAGTAGAAAAATTATTTGATGGTAAGACAGCTGCTGAACATGAAAAACAAATTAATGAAGAAATAGCAAAAGCCCGTCAAGAAAACGCTTCAATACTTTCTACAACTGCAGGACAATTAGGAAATGTTGCTGGAGAAGTTGCAAAAGCAGCCCCATTAATGTTAATACCAGGAGCAGGTACTGTTGCCGGAGGAGCTGCTATAGGTGGTGCTTTGGGTGCTTTACAGCCTACTACGCCTGATGAAAGTAGTTTATTTAATGCTGGGGCTGGAGCAGTTCTTGGCGGTGCAGGACAAGCGGTTGCAAATACACTTGGTCGAGTTGCACAACCTTTTTCATCATTTTTAAGTGAAACTGGTAAAAAAGCAGTTAAAGTTTTAGAGGATGCTGGTATACCATTAGACGCAGCGCAAAAAACAGGATCTAGTTTTTTAGCATCTGTGAAAGGACATTTATCTGATAATCCAATTACTCAAGATGCACAAGCACAATTTTTAGCAGGACAACAAAAATCATATAATCGTGCAATTGCTAAAACTATGGGTGAAAATACTGATGCAATTACACCTGATGTTATTGCTACTGCAAAAGAAAGATTGGGTAAAAATTATGATGATGTTGCAAAAAGAACTAATATTGATTTAAAACATGCAACACAACCAATTAATGATCTTTACAAAGAAGCAACTAAAGTTTTAAATCCTACGCAATTATCTACATTAGACAAAAATTTAGAAGATATATTTGCAAAAGGCCAAAAAAATGGCAATAAGTTAGATTTTTCTCAATATCAAAACGTCAAACAAACTCTTGATCGTTTATCTGCAAGTGCTGATACAGATTTAGCTAATTATGCTAGAGATTTAAAAGATGTTTTAAAACAAAGTTTAACTAAATCAGTTCAAGCTGCTGGTAATAAAGAAGATGCTTTATTGTTAAAAGAAACAAATAAACAATATGGCAACATGAAAAAAATAGAAGATGTTGTGCTTAAAAATCCTGAAGGAGATATAAGTCCATCATTGTTATTAAATTCATTGGCAACTAAAGCCAAACGTAATGCATTTTTTGCTGAAGATAAATCATTGGCACAATTGGCTAGTGCAGGTAAACAAATTTTGCCAGATAAAGTTCCAAATAGCGGAACAACCAGAAGATTGTTGGCTGCAGCTTTACCTGGCGCAGTTGGAGGAATAGGTTATGGTTTATATCAAGGTGATTTAGGAAGTGCTGCAGAGGGCGCAGTTGGTGGAATTATGTTGCCAAAATTGGCTCAGAGAATGATGAATCAACCAGGCGCTGCAGAATATTTGGCTAAAGGAATTAAACCAGGTTTGGCTGGAACACCTATTAGAGAATTATTAAATGCTCCTAAAAAAGGTGCTCAATATTTACCGCAAGCAACTTTTAATACATATCTAAATTCAATTCAGGGGCAACAATGAGTACCGATTCACCAATTGACATGTTTAAGTACGGCCAATTGGTCGCAACCGTTGAAACTCTTGAAAAGAAAATTGACAAACTTGAGGCGTCTGTTTGCCAACTGGTCGAGCTTGCCAACAGGTCAAAAGGTGGGTTTTGGGTTGGCATGATGGTCGTGTCTGGTGTTAGTTCATTGGTTGGATTTCTAACGCATTACCTTACGGTGAAATAATGAAACTTACCAAGGAGCAATTACGATCTTCTTGGCATGTAGGAATTATGGAATTACAACGTGTAATTCAAAATTGGTATAAAAAGGGCGAAATATGGATTGGCTAAAAACAATTGCACCTACAATTTTTACCGCCATTGGTGGACCGCTTGGTGGTTTGGCTTATGAGGCGGTGTCGAAAGTCTTAGGCGTATCGCAAGATGATGCCAAGACTATGCTTGAATCTAATAAGTTAACTGCAGACCAGATTGCTGCGGTGCAACAAGCTGAGATTGCACTGAAAGCTAAGGCGCAAGAGCTTAACTTAGACTTTGAACAATTGGCTGTACAAGACCGTAGTTCTGCTAGATCTATGCAAGTAGCAACTCAATCTTTCATACCGCCTGTTTTGGCTATAGGAGTTACAGGTGGGTTTTTTGGTATTTTGTATGGCCTAATGTATGGTCAAATTCAACATGCTCCGCAGATTGATATTATGCTTGGAAGTTTGGGTACTGCTTGGACTGGAGTTATAGCATTTTACTTTGGTTCTTCAGCAGGAAGTCAAAAGAAAGACGAGCTTTTACATCAATCAACACCAGTTTTAAAATGATTAATTCTAGAAATCTAGATGATTTACTTCCTAATGTTAAAACAAGAGTTGAAAATTTTATCAAGGCTTGCCAAGTTGCAGGCATTGATATTTTGGTCACTAGCACATACAGGGATAACGCTAGTCAGGATGCACTTTATGCGCAGGGGCGCACGACTGAGGGCAAGATTGTCACAAACGCCAGAGGAGGTGATTCTTTTCATAATCATCGGTGCGCTGTGGATATTGTGCCTTTGGTTAATGGCAAGCCAGACTGGGATGGTTCACATCCAGTTTGGGCCGAAGTAGGCAGGATTGGACAAGAAAACGGATTAGAGTGGGCTGGTGCTTGGAAGACGTTTAAGGAATTAGCGCACTTTCAGTACACAGGCGGTTTAACAATAGCACAACTTAAAGAGGGCAATGCAATAACATGAACAATTTTAAAATAGAAGGTAAAGAATACAAATCACCCAAATCGCATTATGTGGTTTTGCGTGAGCATGAAAAGAAAACTGAACACGAGTTGCATAGGCTTGAGGACAAACTAAAGAAGCACGAGCACTTGCCTATGGAAAAAGCGCATCCAGAGGCTAAATAAGGCTTTTACGGTAGGCTTTATAGGTATCGGGCACTGGCACATTCTCAGGCCACAAATTCGCCTCATGGAGCCTATAAATCGTTTTTAGGTGTGCTCTTTCCCAAAAGCGTTCCTTTTCTTTTTTGCTATAAATTGAGCCTTGGTCCAGGTCTGAATGGCAAATATGGCAAAGCGCAGCAATCATATTGTCATCTGCTTTAATTGCTTTGCCTTTACCATGAATGCCTTGGTTACTGTGCGCTGCC
>Ga0208497_1000292_pt1 | contig 25445 bp, 35 predicted proteins | sample CryBogCBE25Aug07_FD_184555 | JGI IMG/M metagenome (GOLD analysis project Ga0208497, IMG submission 184555) | Freshwater microbial communities from Crystal Bog, Wisconsin, USA - CBE25Aug07 (SPAdes) | ecosystem: Environmental > Aquatic > Freshwater > Lake | place: Crystal Bog, Wisconsin, USA...
TAGAGACCTACGTTACAGATAAAACCACACAAAAGAATCTAGTCAAGTTGCTTGACTCACAGGCCTCTTTTGCCAAGACCACTTATAAGAACAGCGTAGAGCTAGCTGAAACTGCTGTTAAGAATTTCAACGAAATCATCTACTCTAAAAAGGCAGCTTAATCATGACAATCGAAACACCAAAAATGCCAGAAGTTAAGTTTAGCAAGAACGGTTATGAAATCCGTACTGACGTGTTGGCCATGGCCAAAGACGCTGTTATGGACGAATATCATATGAAGTTCAAAGGCTGGGAAATGTCAGTTGCTCGTGATGAGAAAACTGGACAAGTTGTCAGCACAGTAGCCATGCCAGAGTTTCCAGGTTTGGAAAAGATCATGGAAGCCGCTGAAAAGTTCTATGGGTTCGTAAATACGGGCACAAAGAAGTAAGCATAGCTTGTTCGCAAGGTAAGCGTTATATCCAAGCAAAAAGGACCGTTAAGGTCCTTTTTCTTTGAGTGTGTTGATTAAATGCCGCCAGTGTCTGTGTTGTAGGCCGCATGTGTGCCATCGTTCCATAATGCTGAGCCAGCAAGTCCGCTACCATTCACTTGAATAACCACACCGCCACCATTTCCTGCGCCAGTTACCACATATAAAGGATAATAGTCACCAGCGGTTAAACTAATGGTATGAGTGTGATTACCAGCTCCTGTGATAGTGAATGTGGCTGTGTTATCACTGGGCACACCCCTAGCCACATTGCCAAACCATGCTTTGGTTACAGTTGTACCGGTAAAAGTCGTCGCTGTGAAAGTCACGTTGCCAGTACTGGTAGCTACAAAATAACCTCTAAACACCTCAGTTGCGGATGTACCAAAACCAATTTCTCCACCTACCAGTTGACTGTTGGTGCTGGTTTGACTGACTGTTTTGCCAGCAAACCATGCCTCTGTGCCGTCCCAAACATCATTGCTGTAAACATCTCTCCTAAATCCTGCTGCATGGTTAGTAGGAGCAAACCATACACTTGATTGACTAGTATCGTTAACAGTAATAGTAACTGTATTGCCCACTGGAGTTGGCGGGCTGGATGTAGTTGATAAGAAAATATTATAACTTTGTGTGCCACCCGCCGTAGTATTATCTGCTGATACGTTTTCAGTAAATGAACCCACGTTGCTGTAAATAGCGACTGCTGTGCCAGTTCCGTTGCTAAATCTCGAACTTATATCGTAAGTACCCGTACTGCCCACGTATACGTATAAAGTAGTGCCGTCTTCTACATTAGTAGTGTTAACGTAAAATGTTAGATCTGCTCCTTCGTCTACACTGGTCGCATTGCCTGCTACGGATAAGATATAAGTAGGAGCAGATGAACCTAGTGTAGTGGCCACAACAGCCGCAAATAATGCGCCGCTCATATTAACTTAGCCCCGCGCCTGAGATCATCCAAGTAGTATCGCCAATCTTGACCAAGGTAGCCATACCATAAGGTGCCAGGGTAAAGAACGCACTTGAACTATTTGATCCGTCAACTACAGTACCAGTTACAGCCTGTATGATTTGGTCAGCATCGCCTTCTTGAGCCCATTCCATCTTAATATAAGCTGTTGTGCTTCCACCAGTAACAATCATCATAGTTGTGCCCACAGGAAATGGTATGTCTGAGTTGCTGGTCATGTTAAACGTAGCTGTAGGACTATGAGTTAGATAAATGTGCTTGCCTTGGTCATAATTGTGAACATTATAAGTACCGGCGGTATAGCTGTGTTGTGGAAGGCCTAGATAACCCGCGCTGTTACTTACTGTGCCATTGCCTGGTGCGGGGAAAGTCAAATTACCGTTGTTATCAAACGTCCAAGTATAGCCACCGCTAGTACCAATAACCACAGTCTCGTTCCCAGCTGGAAGTAATAGATAATTAAAATCGTCACCAAAGAACAAGTCCACCAGCGTAGGATCTTGTTTCATAATGTGGAAGTGAGTATTACCTGTAGGCACACATTCAGGAGTGTTACCAAACTTTACGGTTCCACGGTCCGTGGTCATTTTAATACCATCCAGAGTGCCTCCGCCGCCTATGGTGAATTGTGTATCATTACGGCTGGGTAATGTAAGATACCCTAGGCTGGCCCCGCCGCCTACAGCTACTCCGCCGGCTGTGGCTCCATCGCTAATGCGTAGTGTTGTTGTGGCAGGATCCCAAAATAGTGTTCCCTGTTGTCCTACCCATGTGGTAGCATCGCCAAGATCTGTGCTGGCTACGATTTTGCTTAGTTGGTTTTGTGGCATGAAATCTGTCCTCAGAATGATTATTATCAGTATTTAGCCCAAACGTGTCAACTAACGCAAGGGCTATGGCGTTGTATGTATAAGCAGATAATAAAACTGCTTACTAACCAAAAGGAAACTTTATCATGAAATCAGTATTAGCAATCCTAGCCACAGCATTCGCATTGTCAGCCATGGCAGCTGATGCTCCAAAAGCACCAGAAGTTAAGAAAGAGGTCACAGCTCAGCCTGCGCCGCACAAAAGCGAAGCTCCAAAAAAGGAGCACAAGAAAGCTGACGCTAAAGTCGAAGTTAAAGCACCAGCCGCTAAGTAATCCTGAAGACACTCTAGTAGTAGATGACGATCTAGTACTAGGGCGTAATAGACGTGCTAAAGAGTTTGGAAAAGTTATACATGAACAGGAAATAGAACTTTCCGATTATGTAAAAATTAGACTAGCTCTAGCTAGGATGAAAGCGTTAGACGCTTATAGAAAAGCCCAAGCGTGAAAGCGTTAGGGCTTTTTTATTCTATAGCATCTTTTTCAAAATAATCAGGATTGCGCTTACCCCAATTACGCATGATAACTGCGGCTCGAGCATTTGCTTCATTTTCTTGTGGGCTACCAGTAGCGCCAGGATCTGGACCATCTAGTTCGTGATCCAAGTCTTGTTTGTAGTGTACAAGCTCGTGTGCTAATGTACGGCATACGTCCATAATGTGACGATTCTTAACTGTGATAGTTATATGCTCGCCGCCGTATCCGCCAAAACTTTTGTATTGTACACTACGAAAGTTGTCAAATCTAAAATCAAATTTTGGCAAAGATTTAAGTCCTAAATCTTCTGCGGCAAAGCGAATAAAATCTAATAAGATCTTATAAGTATCCTTCTTGTCTAATCCTTCTGTTAATATTTCTTTTACTTTCATACGATTATTTAGTTAGTCTAGATAACGTGGCTTCTAGTTGTTCTATACGGTCTAACAAGTGTTTGATAACTTCGTGATGATACGGAATAGCTTCCATGTAATTTAGAGTCAATTGGAACTTGTCTGGGCTGGTAAATCCATCAGCATCAGTTGATCCTTCTACACGATCATTTGGCACAGGAACAACCATATGATCAAACCCAGCTTTGTATACACCTTGAGCACTAAAACCTGATTTTAATCCTTCGTCGCCAAATCCTGGTTTCCAAGTATACAAGATACCATCTATTGCTCGAACAAATTGTAATGCCTTATCTAAAGGAATAGTTCCCTGTATGTTTTTTAATCGTTCGTCTGAAGGAACGTCAATTTCGTTACTTTGAATACGTCCACTACAATATAACGAAAAGCCAACAGTACCTGTGTTGCCGCCACTGCCAATACTACCTGCGCCACCGCCGCTCAAGTATCCGTAAGATCCGCTGATACTGTAACTGTTTGTTGAGTTAATACTAACATAGGCAGTTTGACTACCACCACCAATCAACATTTGTTTGTTAACTGTTACGTTGGTATTATTTAAAACCAATAATTCATTAAAACTACTACTGGATCTAAATTTGAATGTTCCGTTAGTAGTACTGCCAGTGCTGACGTCAAAGTACATGGTGCTGGCCACTGTGCTAGTATCACGTATAGCCATGTTGGCCGCTGTGCCTGCTGTACCAGAATCCAACTGTAATGCTACTCCGCTGACAAGACTAGCACCTGATGATATAAACGCTGTTGCCGCCGCACCTGCACCATAACTCTTTACAGCGCCTTGTACGTTCAATCCACCGCCAGTAATACCACTTGGCATTTGCGTGTTGATGTTTACTGCGGAACCGTCATTGGCATTAATCCAAACACTACCAGTCTTACTGGTAATGTGATAGTTACCATCATCAAAGATGTAACTATTGCTGTTCATAGCTATACCATTATTAATTGGTATTCCATTAGTGGCACTTGATGAAGCATTGATAGCAATAAATCCAGCATCAGTTACCGAGAACACAGTAGCGTTGTAAGCACTATTCAATATTTGTAATGTACCTACACTATCTAGACGGAATGTTTTAGTACCATTAGTTACGCCGCTGGTAGTATTGGTGGCTCTTAAGAAGTCAAAATATCCAGTACCGCCTACGGTATCTTTACCTGTAGCAAATATAGCTTGTCCTGTAGTTGAAGGTGGGGTGTAAGTTACATTTAATGAATTGCCTATTGCACTTGTAGTTACAGCTAGACTTGTTAGTGTGCCAACACTTGTTAAGCTACTAGACACTACTGTAGATTTTAACGTTGTGCCAGCTAATGAACCAGCGTTGGCTGTTATAACACCACTTGAGGCTGTAATACTTGTTCCATCAACTTTAACTCCGCCTAGTACACCCGATGTTGCTAATGGCAATCCGTAAGGAGTAAATGTAAACACACCATTACTATAAGATAATGAATCTGCTGTGCCTGCTGTGGCTGTATTTGATGTTATGCTAAACAAACTTTTGACTGCTGTGGCTGTGTAGGCTGTTGTCTGTATAGTAGTGTCTGGAAAAGTTAAATTACCGCTTGTATCAAATACCCAACTATATGTAGTCGTAGCACCACCAAGTATGCCTGTTGCTGTACCAATAGTAACATTACCAGATTGTGCGTTTACTACAGACTGTAAGGGTTGTCCTGCGCTACCAGGACCACTTACTCGCCAAACTACTGATGCTTGATTACTACTCCAAATAGCTACAGAGTTAGTTCCTGTGTTGATTTGATTACTAGGTAATGTTACTATTCCGTTACTGGCTACTGATAAACTATAACTACCGTTGACTATGCTACTAACTGTAATATCAGCACTACCATCAAATAACACACTATTAATGTTACGTGCTGTTTGTAATTTAGTTGCTGTTCCAGCATTACCTGTTACTGTGGTTTGATCTGCTTTTGGTGTAAATGTAAAGGTATTTCCGCTAAGGCTTAGAGCACCTGTACTATTTGCCGATGCGGTGCTTACTGTGTATGTTGGTATACTTGCCGGGGCAAATGTAAAAACAGCACTATTACCATTAGCATTATAACTTAAACTTCCTCCAGAACTGGCTGTAGTAGTATTAACAGTTATAGTAGGAAAAGTAAAAGAGCTATTGATTGGATCCCATGCGGTGCCGTTCCAAGAATAATTTTGATAAACTTGGCCAACTGTTGGGCTACTAGGAAAATTAAGTGTTGTCATGATTATCCAAACATATAAGAGTAGAAATATAGTGTGGCGTCATCTAGACCAATATTAGCTCTAGCTGTAGCTTGTTGTGTCGTTGTTAATGTCTGTACAGTACCATAACTTACAGCTTGATAAGGTGCCAATAAACTATTTCCATTTGAGTCTACAATGTTACCGCCTGGAGGTAATTTAATGTTACCGCCCGATGTAAAATAAAAACTTCCAGTAGCGGCTCCGACAATAAGTGTATTATAGTTTTGAGTAGTTATTGGTGTTTGACCATCGGGTAGTACTAGAGTTTGACCGTCTTGTGAAAGTAATAAATTACCAATACCTTCTACTACTAGACTTTGTGTGGTAATACTAGTACTGTTGGTAACCGATACAGAAGTTAAGCTAAGATTAGCAGGAAGAGTCGCCGTAGAGTTCACTGATCGAACCCATGTGCTATTATAATAGATATATAATTCGCCGCTGGTACTATTCCACCATAGTTGTCCTGTAGTAGCACCCCCCGGTGGAGTATCAGAAACCGTAGGTGCGCTACCACCACCACCGCTAACATTAGCCCAGGCTACTCCAGTTCCTGTACTAGTAAGCACTTGCCCAGATGTTCCAACACTGGCGGCGCCATCTGTTAAAGTCCCAGAAATTTTTACATTAGAAGCAAGACTTACAACACCTGAAGAACTTACTGTTATACTAGAACCAGCGGTAACTTGTTGTAGGGCAACAATGGAATCTACACCACTGGGTGATTTTTTAAAATAGAGTACACCGTCGTTGGTGTTAAGAGCCAGTTCGCCAAGAACTAAGTCTGTTGTTGCCGGTGCTTTGCCCGCAACCGCACTGCGTCTGATCTTAATCGCTGTTTGTTGTGCCATCTGGCGCCCTATCTAATCGCTATATAGCGAGGAATTCTGCGTGAGTATATACCCACACAGTATTTATTCGTTAGTAGGTGCCGCCGTCTAAGTCAGCCCAGACTGGGACTCCGCTAGAATTGACCTGCATTATCTGCCCTGTAGTACCAATTGACAGTTTGGATAATGTATTTGTAGCACTTGCATATATGGTATCACCAGTTGCGTATGTGCTAAAACCAGTACCGCCATACCCAGCGGTAATAGTTGTGCCATTCCAAACACCAACTGTAATTGTACCAATGCTTGACAAACTACTTAGGGTAGTTACTGCTGAGTTAACTAGTGTACCGCTAGTTGGGAATGTTACACTGGTATTTGCTGTTAGTGTACCAGTAAATGTATAAGCACCAGACAGTGTAACACTACCACCAATAGTAATAGTACTCGAACCGTTGTTTACACCAGTACCACCGTATGTGCTACCAATTACACCGCCGTTATAAACAACACCTGTACTTAGAGTCTTGTTAGTTAATGTTTGAGCAGTTGTTTTATCAACTGTAATATTTGTATCAATACTGAACGTATTACCAGTTAGTGCTAAACCATTACCTGCTAAGTATGTTCCAGTACCACTGAACTGTGTCCAAGTAACTGAATCTATACCAAGTTTAATTGTTTCAAACGGAGTACCAGTACCAATTGTAGTTTGTACCCAACCTGTATTCTTATAGTTAGTTCCTCTATAAATGAATACAAAGTCGCCTGGACGAACCTGTCCACTTGTGCTATTGTTAAAGTCTGTGGCACGAGTCAAGACCCACTTAGTTGTGCCTGCTACACCAACAGTAGTTAATGTATAGATACCATTGTATTTTGCGCTAGTACTTGTGAACGCATTAACTAAAACACGATCTCCCGATCCAACAGTATAGCCGTCAATGGCTAGTACTGAACCAGTTGTAGCATCAGTAAGTGTTGCGCCAATACCAGTTCCACCACTAGTATCGCTAGTGCCGTTTGAATATGTAGAACCTGTGATTGCTGTGTTTGTTGAATCAGCAAATACGTCAACTGAATCGTGTACATTTAGGCCTTGTGTGGCGGCATCAACATATCCTTTATTAACAGCATCTGTTGAGGCTGTTGGAGTAGCAACACTGGTAATTCTAGCACTGGCAACATCAACTGTACCAGTTCCTTGTGGAACTAAGTTAATGTTTGTGTTAGATCCGCCAGCTGTGAATGTTAATGCGCCTGTACCTGTAATACTACCATTTGTAGTTCCAGTACCACCATATGCTACTGCTACTGTTGTACCATTCCAAGTACCGCTAGTAATAATACCAACACTAGTCAAACTAGATGATGTTATTGTACTGCCTAGTGTTGACCCACTTAATACTGTAGTACCGGCAATTTGATAACCTTTACCGCTTGCTACGTTGGCATTGCCATTAAATGTAGTAGTACTTGTGCTTGAACCAATATTGATAGTGCCTGCGGCTCCACCAATGTTTAATGTTCCTGTTAATCCTGTATTGAATAATGCTAGTGTACCACTCGTAACACTTGTAGCAATAGTAGGATTGTTAAGAGTTAATGTACCTGAACTAGCACCAATAGCTGTTGTTGTACTAGCACCAGCTAAGGTAAATGTAGTTGGTGTGGCAAACGCTGTAAATGTTCCAGAACTACTGTCAATACTAGTTGTAATAGTTGGTGTGGCAATTGTTGGACTTGTAGCTAATACAAATGCGTTTGTACCTGTTACACTAGCTGGACTTACTGCTCCACTTGATACACTAAAATATGTGCTGTTGAAACTAGCAATACCTTTAGTACTTGTTGTAGCATCGCCAACACTAACTGTTACAGTATTACTGCCACCTGTGCCACTAATTGCCGCAGTAACGTTTGTACCGCCTGCGAATGTTAGTGTACCAGTTAATAAGTTTACTGTACCACTTGTCGATCCTGTACCAGCTAAACTTAGACTTGAACTAGAAGCCGCCCAAATTAATTGACCGTTAGCTTGACTAGTTAATACATAACCACTGCTTGTACTATCAACTGCTGGGAACTGATATGCCGCACCACTTCCAGGTGTGCCACTACCAAACTGTACTTTGCCAGTTGGAGCAATAATAATATTAGTACTGCTTGTAGTGTTACTAATAGTGTCTGTACTAATGCTGATGTCAGCAAGTTTAATTGTACCTGTTAGTGTTGGTCCAGCGGCAAGAACAACAGATCCTGATCCTGTTGTTGCTGTTATACTTGTACCGTTAATCTTAAAGCTGTTACCTGTACCAGCAGTGTCAAATGTCTTGTTAGTAAATGTATCTGTTGTTGCCTTACCAACTAGTGTATCAGTTGCAGCTGGTAATGTCAATGTGCCGCTTGCTGCAGCACTTGCCTGAACCACTGTGCTTCCGCTACTTGATCCATTGAATGTAGCACTAGTAGCAATAGTTGGTGTTGTTATAGTTGGACTAGAATCAAATACAAACTTGCCAGTACCAGTAGCGCCTGTTGAAGTAACACCTTCAACAGTAGGGTGACCGCTAATCGTCGGAGCACTGATTGTAGGACTTGTTGCCAGTACAACATTACCAGTTCCAGTAACACCAGCAAAACCTGTGTATTCATAGTTCCAAGCAGCCGCAGTATTACCGCTTGTTGATATAACTGTGTAACTAACCGTTGTACCTGGAATCTGTGTTAGAACCGCCGCTGTACTACTAGTTTGTACAGATAAATTAGCTGTACTGTTATTAGTAAGAATATATTCTTGACCAAGACTCAATCCGCTTGTGCTTGGTAACACAACCGTTTGACCTGTGCTACCAGTGAAATATTGAGCAGGAGTACTAGAACTTGTTAGTGTATAAGTTGTGCCACTAGTTACTGTAGTTGTATAACCGCCTGCGCCAGTAGAACTAATTGTAATTGTTGATCCGCTAACACTAGTAGCAATGCCAGCACCGCCAGTAACTGTTAATGTGCCGCCATTTAAATTAACTGATCCACTTGTTGCTCCGCCAGCTGCCAATGCTAGTGTAGTACTAATAGCTGTATTACTAATTGCAGTAATTAAACCTTTGGCATTGACAGTAATAACTGGAATATAAGTTGCACTACCAAAGTTAGCTACTACTGTACCAGCTACTGTTTGACTACCAGTAGTTGTGTTAGCATACTGTACCTGTGTAGTTGAAACCGCAGTTACAATATAAGTTCCGTTGTAACCAGTTGGAGTAACACCAGTAACAGTAATTGATTGTCCAACTGTGAACGGATTACTTGCTTGTGTTGCGTATGTAATAGTTGCTGTGGTACCATTACCACTTGCGGCCGTTGTTGCTAAGGATACAGCATTTGAATTAACATTGGCAAGTGTAGCTGATGTGGTCACATTACCACTACCATCCACTGAGCTAAAAGTTGCTGTGACATCACCAGTTAAGCTAACTGATATAGGCGCATACCATTTGCTACTTGTACTAGCATTACCTGTCAATGCCGCTGTAATTGTACCAGCACTAAAGTTACCACTACCATCTCGTTTAACCAGCGTACTAGGAGTATTACTACTTGTTGCGTTGTCAATTTGTGTTGTATAATACAAACCACCAATCTTAACGTGGTTTGCCGCATTACCTGTAGTTTCAGTACCAGTACCAATGTACAGCGTGTCACCGCCGTTGGAGCCATTATTGGTTAAGTATGAATATGCTAATTCACCTTGCGCCAATACCGCCGGATTTCCCGACGTTGGCGATCGTTTAATTCTAAAAGTTGTCATTCAATTCGCTCCGTTAATACTGCCCTGAATCCCAGTTCTCTTGGGTTAAATCAGTTTTAGCATCCCATCTATTTGTTGTTAAATTGTAAACTAACAACGATCCATCGGTTAAACCAGTTGAATTTACATTTGGAATGTCTTGTACTGTATTTATTCCAGCCCCGAATGGAACGCTGATCGTGCCTGTTGCCGGATCTAAGTTAATTCCGTTTCCTGGAATTACTCCGCCTGGACTATGGTTTGTTGCAATGGTTAAGTTGCCAGGATCTCCTTTAGGGCCTGTTGGACCTTCTATACCCTGTGGACCGATTGGACCTGCGGGTCCTCTGGGTCCTGGAACATTGCTAACTCCGGCGGGTCCTTGCGGGCCTGCGGGTCCTTGCGGGCCAACTACAGTTGCTACAGTATCTACCCAAGTATTGTTATATCTAATGTACAACTTGCCATCAGTACTATCCCACCATAGATCTCCATCACTCAATCCTGTTGTAGGAGCAACCGCAGCTACTTTGAGCGGATTTGCAACACTGATTTGACCAGTATTGCTGATGGTGATATTAGCACCAATTTTAACGCCACCTAACTGTGTACTAGTTGCAGGTGCAACAATATACGAAGTTGACGTGTTTAAACTGCCTTGAGCCAGCCATTTAATACCATCCCATGTGTAGGTAATATTGTTATCACCTATGTAAACTTGTCCTATTCTAGGACTTGGAGGAAAGTTAAGAATCATATTAGAATCCGTATCTTGTTTTTATTACATTAAAATTCTGTTGAATTTCTGTACTTGTCAAAGCGCGATTATAAATTAATACTTGTCCAATTTGGCCATCTAGATATTCGTTAGTCTTAGTTCTTCCAACTTGAACATAACTGTTATCTACATTAAGCCCACTGCTAGCTTGTGTTCCTTGTTGTACACCATTTGCCCATAGACTTCTTGTAGTGCCGTCCCATTGAGCTACTAGATTAAGCCAATAAGTATTGTTAGGATCGGTACCGCTTACATTGAAACTATGTGTAAAGTCATTGCTCCACCAATAATTTTTAAGATTGGCAAGGCTATCGCCTCTGAATTCGTTTACATGATCAGTCGTAAAATCGTTACCTATACCAACAAATCCTAAATTCCCCCAGTTTGGATGTGTATTGATCCAAACACTTAAACAATAAGGGCTTGATCCTGTTGGAACTCCAGTTGTAGTAGCTCTGTCAAAGTATCCGTTAGAAGTTAATGTAAAATATCCACCATTGATGTTTGTATAATTTATATTGCTGGCATTCTGCATTGTTAAATCGTTATGATTACCGCTTAGATCATACCATGTTGTTCCTGTACCAGGGTAGCTTAGTTGACTGGCGGCATCTAAGAAAAGTTGTAATCCAGAGGTAACAATCAGTTGTTTCCACGGACGGCCTTGAATCAAGTTAGCACCATTGCCATTGTTAACGGATGTATTTCCGCTATAACTTTCTGGTAATTCTGTAATAGTATAGGTATTATTAATTCTGTAGAAGTTTTTTGTTGTATCGGGTCCACTAGCAACACTACCGTCAGCGTTCAATGTATAGCCTTGACGCTTGTACTGAGCTAAGTTGAGTTTGGCTACTTGCTTGGCTTGTTTAGTTGATAAGTTTGATATTCCGTTGGCGGCCATGATTTGGGTCCTCTAGCAATATTTAGCTTAAATATGTAACTATGATCAACAAGCAACCTTTTGAAAAACTAATACAAGACATGAAAGACAACGGCAAATATCGTGTGTTTAACGATATTGTGCGCGAAACTGGCAAGTTTCCCCAGGCTATTTGGTATGGTCCGTACAACATTAAAACTATTGTTAATTGGTGTTCAAACGATTACTTGGGCATGGGTCAAAACAAAATAGTCTTAGAAGCCATGCACACAGCCCTGGACCATACAGGATCAGGGTCAGGTGGTACACGTAACATTGGTGGTACTAGTCATTATCACGTAGCCCTGGAGCATGAGCTTGCTACTTTACACAAGAAGGAAAAGTCTGTGTTGTTTAGTTCAGCTTATGTTGCTAATGAATGGACCTTAATTGCCCTAGCTAAGATTATTCCCAATATCGAATACATCAGCGATGCCAACAATCATAACTCAATCATTGTGGGCATAAGTCACAGTCGTGCGGACAAAGTCGTCTTCAAACACAACGACTTAGATGATCTAGAACAAAAATTAAAGATTAGTTTCGCACAAGGTAAAACTCCTTGCGTAGTATTTGAAAGTGTCTACAGTATGGATGGTGATGTTGGACACATCGAAGAGATATGCAAACTAGCAGACAAATACAAAGCCATTACTTACATCGACGAAGTACACGCTGTGGGCTTGTACGGTCCTACGGGTGGTGGTAAAGTAGAAGAACTTGGGCTTGAAGACAAGATTGACATAGTCAATGGAACCTTGGGAAAGGCCTTTGGAGTCCAGGGTGGTTACATTGCTTGCGATAAGATTGTAGCCGACGCTATTCGTAGCGTAGCCGCTGGATTCATCTTTACAACTAGTATGAGTCCTGTAACTTGTAGTGGCGCACTAGCCGCTATCAAATGGTTAAAGGATCATCAGGAAGTTAGAGACAAACATCAAGAGCGAGCACGTAAGTTAAAGCATAGATTAACAGTAGCGGGTATACCTGTAATGGAATGTAGCACTAGTCATATTGTGCCTGTCCTAGTAGGCGATGCTAAACGTGCCAAAGCTATGAGTGATGCCTTATTAAATGATCATAGCATTTACGTACAAGCAATAAACTATCCAACAGTCGATGTAGGAACAGAGCGGTTACGTTTCGCACCTACTCCGTTTCATGATGATGGAATGATTGAAGACCTAGTAATAGGCCTTAAAGATGTTTTTAGCCGTATAAGCTAACGATTTGCATTACACCAAATACTAACGCGGCACGTAGCTGCATGTCGCTACTTGCTTCGTCTAACTTTTGAGTACTTACTAAATCTTGTAGTATCTCTTTAGCTTCGCTTGGACTTAACTGTCCTGCTCCTACGGCATTGTGTACATCAATAGCATACTGAGCACGTTCCATTGCCCATGGTTGACCACTGTTCATTACTGTTGCGATACCTTCGTTCATTTAGAATCTCCCCATTATGGCTGCGGCAATTATGTCCGCTTGTTGTACAAATATTTTCTTCTTTAAATCACAATACATAGGACTTACAGGTCCTGCTTTAACTCTATCACTAAACTCTTTCAATGTGTCGTCAAAGGTAACTGTTAATTTAGCAACATCTCGTGTACCTTTGAACTTACTGTAAATATCAATCCATTCTATTTTACTAGATATATCTTGTACTTGTGGTTGTAGTGGTTGTGAGCAATCCAAATGGCGTGTTGCTAATTGTAAATTGGTTATTGCGGCTGCCTGATTATCATCCCAGAAGCTAGGAATGTAATCTTTAATAGTACTACATCCTGTTAGTGCGAAAAATGCGAATACTACTAGAAGTTTTTTCATTTTTTATGTCCTGATCTCATATTTGCTTGCCAATGAGCTAGCTGGCCTTTACGGCCTCCTTGATGTGCTATTTTACGTAGTGTACTAATACTGGCATGTTTTGGTATGCCGTATCGAGCACTGTCTCCCTTGTCTTCTGGATGACGTCCGTCGTCAAAGTTTTCGTTGGTCTTCTTTAAAAATGTGTCAGCAAATGCTTGACATCTACTACGTAACTCTTTGTTTTGTGTTTCAACGAGATTGTATTCTCTGTCATCTTCTGCGCCACCATGTTGTGTAGGATCGATGTATCCGCAATAGACTTTTTGAATGCCATGCTCATTTAACAAGTCTTCACAGCTAGGACCATCACGTTCGTCCATAGGTGTATTACATGGACTTAGTGTTGTTATAATAACACTGCCTTCTGGAATACTGCCATACTTTTTGATAAAGTCTTCTATCACAGCATGTTCAGCATGAGTACGTCCATTCTTGCCTGGACGATTTAATCTAGCCATGTAGTCGCCTTTGAGCGGTAGTATGCCAGCGGCAACCATACCAAAGTCTTTGCCAGACTGTTGACCCTTTTCTACAAGATCGCACAACTCTGCTAGGTATTTGTCTAGTTTGTGGTAGTTGCGTAGCTCATAGTCGCCGCGATGCGGATCCATTGATATGCTACTGTCAGGAGTGTCGTGGTTGCCAATGTTTTCATTGGTTCTATGATACTCGCTAGCTTCGCCTTCCAAACTAACATGCCAAGCGTAAAATTTAGTCTGCGGATATTCTTTTTTTAATTCAACGAATGAGTGCAAATTAGGAATAGCGTCATCATACATGATGGCTTTTGTATAATGTCCTTGATTAAGCAAATTTCTAATGATAATCTTTTTCTTTTCTTCTGTTTGAGCTTTAATCTTCATGTTTCCTGCACGATAAACATGAACTTTGCTCATGTCCACACCATATTTACGGAATGTATCTAAAAATAATTCTCTATCATTAAAGTCTGCACGAGCTGTCACCATTACAACCTTATTACCAGTGGCAATATCTTGTTTCAGTTGATTTAACATTGGTATAATTGGTTTTGCATTTGTAAAGAATTCACGTGCATTTGCAAAGTCTCCAAAGTCAAATTCTTCACCAGGTTGTAGTTTGTAGTGTGTAAAGTCGTGACTGTTTAGACTTTTAGTCACACGGCCGTCTCGGATAACATGTACTTTGGTCTGTGTGTGAACCAGTGTGTCATCAATATCAAATATTACCAACTTTCTAGGTTGGATTTCTGTTGCTCTCATTTTTTACGCTTGCCGTCTTTGGTATACTTGCCTGATTCTTTCTTGGCTATAGCTATCGCGGCCTGTTGAGCTCCGCCACCTTCCGCCACACCTTGTTGGACTTTCACAACTTTAACTTTACCTGCTTGTACTTCACGCTCGTAGCCATGATTGTTGGCCCAGTTTGTTGCAGTCTTCATAGCCGCTTCTTGGCTATTACCTACTCCGCCAAACTTTATCTTTTGCTCACCGTTGATCATTACTAGCCATCTGAGGTTTGCAAATGGATTGGGAGGATCTGTTTCTGGATCCCAATCTTTGAAAGAATCTCTATCATTTTGTTGTCCTGGTACACTTTGATGGCCCAAGGTCACATTGTATGATCCACTAGATCTTGAAATTTTATGTTTGGCTTCCCATACTTCATGCCATAAAAAATCAACTAATTCGTTACCTAACTCTTCTTCTGCCCACTCCAGCATACTTTCTCTAAATTCTGTATCGTAACTTAAGACAGCATCTGCAATATCAAACCAATTTGGAGAACTATTACCGCGTAGTTTACTATATGCTTCTCTCACATCAGCAAGATCTTGTTCCCAACTTATTTCTTCTGGTTCTTCTTCGTCATAGTCATTATCTTGAGCAGTTCCTAATGATATTATTACACCAGATAAAAACTTCTTTACTGCTGATACTGTTTTAGGAGGAGCAGGTTTGAAGAATTTTGCATAAGTTTGTTTCATCAAATCACTGTGATAGTTTTCCGCCACACCTTTCTTTCTAATGCTGAGTTTGTCAGCGGGATTGCCACCGCCGAACATGTTATCTATAGCTTGACGTGTTTGTTCTTGATTGCGTTGTTTCTGTTCTTTGCGATCAGCAGTGGCCTGTTTGCCAGTGCCTTTCTTGATAGTCTTCATCATAGTGTCAAACGGCTTGTCACCAGTGGACTCTGACATATTTTCATCTTCGATTGCTTTTTTTATAATGTTGACGACGTTAGGATTAGCTTTAAGTTGTTTTAGGGCATGTTCAGCATGAGCTTTATCTTTGAATCCGTCCTGAACTACTGCCCACGAATCTGTTCCAAAAAAGCCACCGGATGGATACCATATCTCTGATTTACCAGTATCTGTACGATCTACAACTTGCAATTTATTTGGGTCTATCGGTGGAAGATTATCCTTTTCAGCTTGTGCCTTGGCCATCATTTGTTTGTGTGCCTGTACATTGGCCTTCTCGTGTGCTCTAGGTTCTTGACCAATCATGTCTCTTAACAAATCGGCCCAACTCCATCCTTCCATTTCCGGATCGTGGAATATTTCTTCAAATTCGCCTACTACTTCGCTTAGATCTTCTTCGACAAAATATTTAGGAATAAAACCTTTTTTCTCAGCTATGTCTATCATATAAGATTCTAAAGCATCATCGTCTTCATTGGCAAAATGTTCTTTAGTATCTGGATCCATCTTTTTAATAATATCCATGCCGAACTTAAACGCATGTTTGTAGCCTGGCATGTTATTCATACTCATAACAGTTTTTGGATCAACTCGAAGTGGTTTTTTATCTTGGCGTGTGCCTAATGCTTGATTCATAAATCCTGCAAATTTAGGATCATGTGCTTCCGCCACACCTTCGTTAGGCACACAGTTTCGAACTTGCCCACCATTCTTACCTTTCTTTGTACCAGCGGCATGATGTCCTGGCCAGCACTTGGTAAAACCATTACTATCCTTAGCACCTTTCTTAATCTCGTTAAGGTTGCCGTGTGTTTGACACATGCCACAATCTGGGCATACTGTTTCCATTGTCATCATACTTTCTTCGTGCTTCTTCTTGCCAGCACAATGTGCCTTTTGACTAAAACCTTTTGGGTGTGAACAGTTGATACTACTCTTATATTTCTGGCTCCATTTCTCTGCCAGCATCTTTTCTCTAGCGATTTCTTGTTCAGCATACTCAATAAGCTGACGCATCTCTTCAATCGACTCACAGTGCCAACGACGTAGGGCTAATGCTTTAGGAGTAGGCTTTCCATTAGGCTTCTTCATAGGACCCTTGTTACCACTCATTCTGGCACAGAAACTCTTACGGCGCTTGGCTGCCTTAGATCCTGGTTTTAGTTTGCTGGGTTTAGTGGTAACGGCAGTTTGTAAGTGGCTACCTGGATGTTCATGGCGATAAGCATTAACAGCTTTTTGACTGAGACCATTGGTCTTGTCATGATGATTAACCTTGTTCCAATCTTCCCAAATATCGGTTAAATTGGAAGCAAGATTTTCTAGCAATGTTTGATCAAGTGTCTTCTTCATAATAAATTCCAGCTAACCCGCATCCTAATCTAGCTAACCCTAGATAAATGTCTTTACACAGGGCTATAAGGATTTCTTGGACGATCTGTACCATCATCTTCTGGGTATACTGGATATTTATCCGGATCAGTCTGCTGATGCGTTAGCACCGCACTTGGCTCTTTTTGCATTGGTCAATGCTCCAAAGTCTACTGGCCATTCTTTGCCTGGTTGTAGTTCTACAGCACCTTGTGGGAAAGCAAACTTAATACCTGCGTCCTGTTCAATTGTAGCAACTGGAACGCGGAATTTAGTTAGGTCATTGCCTAAGTTTGGATACGGTGCTACGTGAGGAAAGCCCCATCCTGCGATTTCTTTAGTAGTGTTATTGATAACAATTTTGTAGAAGCCATGTGGAACTACAACACCTTTACCAATTGTTTTATCACTGGGACCATATAATCCGCCAGCAATAACTGTGTATGATTGATTACGTTGTACTGCCCAACCACGCACACTAGTTTCTAACAGTTTCCAAATACCACGATTCAATGAACCAGCTTGTGGGCTCATGTTAGTCATCAAGAATGATTCGTATTCTACTTGTGGATCCCATGATAAGTCACCGTCTGGTGCCATGTGGCCTTTGTCGTAACCTGTTGCGGCATAGTCTTGTGGTGTAGCACCGTTTGGAACTGATTGGTCTGCGGCAAAAGCGTTTGTACGAGCAACACAACCTAATGCGTTAGGTGGTAACAATTCATACATTACATAATTTGGCAATTTAGCAGCCGCATCGTACCCAACTAGATATGCCTGACGACAAATTGGTTGTAACTGTTTTGCTGTTTGTGGGAATCCGTATGGAGCATGTACTTGACATGCTTGTGGAGGATTAACTGGTCTTTGTGTCCAAGCGAAACTGCTTGCGGCAACTAAGGCTAAAACCAAGCCTAATAGATATTTCTTCATTGAGTAGTACTCCTTTTTATAAAGTACTACTATTTATGGTTTAGAGTAATAATTAATTTGATTTGTTGGATCAACAAACTGTTTTACAATTCTGGCGTGGGCAGGCAATTCTTCTAGCGTATAGTAATCGGATGGTACTGAGTAAGCAACACCTTCTTTGGCAAAAGTTACTAGTCCTGGATGATCTTGACAGCAATCGTGAACAAATTTGTGATGTACATGGCCATATTCGCCTTGTACATTATGAGTTAATACAATGTCAAAAGATTCAATTTCGGTTCTTATAAAATTCCGGGCCATAGTAGGATTAAAACTAAGTTTGTTCAGCACTATGTCTTTTTTATTATCTGGAAATCCTAGGAAATCTACACTAATATTTCTATGCGCCCAAAAATTAGATATTTCTGCACCTCTTTGGGTATTGTGTCTATAAGTTAGATAACAGATTTTCCAAGAGAACTCTGGATGCGCTAAGATATAGCCCAATCCAAATATAACGCAATCATCTGGATGTGCTACCATACAGATAGCGTTCATTTATTTGAACCAGCCTACTTTCTTACCTTCGGCTAGTCGTCGCTCGTGATCTTCTTCGCTTTTAGGATAGCGTAATGCCCATACTGCACACAAGAACATAAAGAATGCTGTGCCTGCTACAGCCTTCCAATTGTGCGTAGTGTACCACATAATGATTAAACTTGAGTCCATAGTGATAATCATTAACCAACGGGCCTTAACCGGAAATACACGTTTCTCTGCCCAGCCGCGCAGAAATGGACCAAAAATCTTATGATTCATGATCCAGTTGTGCATACGTTCACTACCTTTGCTAAAACAGTAAGCGGCACCTACTGTTGGAGTACTCCAGGGAATACCTGGAGTTACTAGTCCTATGTAGGCTAACCCTAGGCATAGAAAGCCTAGAGTCATCCACATTGCTTTTTTTACTTTAGAAATTGTAGCCATTCTTGATACCTTACGCTGAAGTCCTGCTTCTTACGCTTATTTACTAATTCGTAGAAGTCTGGCTTGTAAGGTTTGATCTTTGGCTTCCATCCTTTGGTACTATCGCTCTTAGAAGCATTACATGGAGCACATGCAGTAGTACAGTTTTCCCATACACTCTTACCACCCTTGCTTACAGGCTGTACGTGGTCGAGAGTTGACTCTTTACGTTCGATCTTAACACCACAATATTGGCATTCACCGTTGTCTCTAAGGTAAACATTGCCGCGACTAAAACGAACTGTAACTTTAGGTTTCATGTATTCGCGTAGCATCATAACACTGGGCACTGGAGTTTCCCAGGTTGCTGAGTGTACGATCCAATTATCGTGCCAAAACAGAACATCGGCCTTGTCCAAGACCATGTACTTGATAGCGTCTTCCCAAATAAGGGTGCTTAACGGCATGTATGAAACTGGATTACCGTCAGCATTAAGTAGCAGAGTATCTGCCATTTCATTTACCTCTTTCCGATTGTGTTACAGACCCAACCTATGAAGTATATATTATACGCTCACAATGTACTTATGTCAAGTTCGATTACAATAAGATGTTTTGAGCAAATTCTTGGGCACTTCTGTCCAAACTTTCGCACCACTGATCTTTAGAATCAGAACCAAATACTGTTTCAGTGTTGGAACCGCAATAACACCAGCTAGTGTTTTGGTTCCAAGGAGGATTGCCTTTTATCTCTCCTATTAACTGTCCTGGACTCCAGCCACATACACCTAAGAATAGTCTCCAATGTTTTGGAAAATCTCCTACAGCAAATCTTGGCAATATGTGTTCATCACTGCTTAAACTAAACTCATCATTTATTCTATGTGTATTAGAACTAGTCCAGTCGTTTGAATGAAGTACACTAAGATTTTTTACATTAACAGGTCCGCCTAAATAGACATACCCATCTATATTGAGCGGTATTCCTATTTGTTCACCAAACTCGTTTAAAGTCATGTGGCTTCGTTTGTTTATAACTATTCCGACACTACCTTGATGATGATGCTCTGTGACCATAATAACAGTCTTGTACCAGAAGTTACCTTTTACAGAGGGAGGAGCGATTAATAAATTACCTACTAAATTCATCAGATATTTATTAGGCGAAATGGGTTGCCGCCTGGCTTCTGGCCGCTATCTCTTTGCCTGGATACTTTGGTCTTTCGTAGTGTGTTACAATCCACTCTGCTGCTGCCCCGGGACTACTGAATCCTGTCTTAGGCATTCCTGAAGCACGTAGCATATAATCTAGCTGGCCTTGCCAGTTTGATTGCCAGTTACTACCGCAAGCATTTACCATATTAGTAAATTCTCCCTTGCCATTGTGTGGATCGTGGAATCCAAACAGGCCGCCGCCTTGGCCTTGGCCAGCATCACTAGCAATATAGGCACCAGAGTTGAAACTGCTTTCAGCCTGGGCATTTGCAAGAATACCTGCAATAGAATTTTTATCGTATCCTTTTCCTGCTAGGTATTGTTTCATAGTGTTAGGATCGACAAAGTTCTTTCCACCTTTTTGTACAGCTCCTTTACCAGATTTAGCTTTGTTAGGCGTGCCTGGGGTTACGCCACCTTTAGCGATAGCAGACCTGGCAACAGATCCATAGCTACTTGGATGAACTCCGTCTTTACCTGGGGAAACTGTTTTAGACAAATCAACTACTTCATCACTGCCAACCGCAGACCTAACATCATCTGCTACACTTTTATTGTATGGAACAATCCATACATATTTTTTAGCACCTAATGCTTTTCTAATTGCTTGTAAATTTGAAATAGTTTGCTGACTGTTGGGATTTTTACCATTCGGACCAGCTCCGTCGTTAGCTCCGGCAGATACGATAGCAAGATCTGCACCTTGTAGATTTTTATTGTTTATTACTTTTTCTAAAACAGCTTTGCTACTGATACCAACTTTAGCATCAACAATGGCTCCTGGAATTTGACCTCCAGTACCAACAGCTAGACTATCTCCAACAACTACTATTTTACCGCCGGTACTATCGCTTGAGCCGTTATCACTTGTTTTGCCGTTATCACTTGTTTTGCCGTTGTCAGCAACTGAACTAGTATCTCCAGTTGAATCAGCAGGCTTATCAATAATATTACCTTTTGAATCAACATCTACACCCGTGAAGATTTTTACTAAACTAGGATCAATTATTTCAGTTATTTTCATTTCTGACTTTTCCTTGTTCCGTAGTCTGGAAGTGGCCCGCCATACTTCTTACCTTTAATCTTTTTACCGCCTACAGTAATACGTACTTTACTGCCTGCATGGCCAATCAAATGGCTCTTTTCTCCATCTCTAGCACGGAAGCCTTGGCTTTTACAGCTGGCTAGATTGCTTGCTCCGAGCTCAGAATCTGGTTTGCCACCAACACATAGAGCGCGACTGGCTTTTTCGGACATTATTTCTTTTATACGCATGATAGTGTATTTATTGATTTAAGAACTCAAAAACATTTAACCATTTACGCTTGCCTACAGTTTCCTTTAAGTGCGTCAAATTTGCACACATTTTATCGGGCATATCAACTGGATCTATGAATTCTATACGTACATTTTCTTGTTCAGCAATTTCTTCTGCGATATCAAGTAGACTGTGCGTAAGCCCACTACCTACATTCCAAATGCCGGATCCTTTGACTGTTTTAATGAAGTCTATGTGCAGTTTACATACATCGCCAACCCAAACAAAGTCACGCCTAATGTGTTCAGACTCTTTGGGAACTTCAATATACCCTTTCTTGGCCTGCTCACGCCATTTGTGTATTAGACTAGGATTTTTGCTTAGGTGCATGTATCTTCCGTATACTTCAAAGTATCGAAAGCCTTGCACCATTATAGTGGGATGCTGTTGGAATACCCAACGATCAAATAGGTATTTGCTCCAGGCAATTGGATTGGTTGGATAGCAAGACGCAAACTCACTGAAGTCTTTAGTTTTTCCGTATACCTCACTAGTGCTTGCGTATTGTAAATGAGTGCCGGCTTCTTGGCATTCATTGTATAGTCTTTGACTAAACTCAAAATTCTGTTTTAAGATTATATCTATATCTTTAAATTTTGGATCCGTGATAGCTCCAAGATGTATAACCCAATCATAAGGTCGTACATCTGGAAACTCATTTGCTGTATATTCCCAACCGTCTATCTGCCAGTCTTCTTCTTGCTGAAGCCAACCAACCATATTACGGCCAACAAATCCTTCGTGGCCCGTAACTAGTATACGCATATTAAGTTGGTATTTGGCTAAATCTGGCTAAAAACGCTTCTAGTCTACAGGTAAATTCGCTGTCGTCTTGATTGCGATAACGGATCCAAGGATCGTTTTCTTCATTGGGGTTCCAAATAGCTAATACTGTAAATTCTTCTCTGCTTGAAGATCCTACCCACTTTGATCCTTCGTAGGCGTTAATTCTATCTTCTGATGTAAATGTTGTCATGGTATCATACTCCCCGGGTCTGCTTGCTCTATCTCGTCTAATTGAGTCCATACATATTTAAGTAATTCTTTTCCTGTACTAGGATCCATTGTCATCAATAGTGTAACACGACTTAATAGTATAGCACTAATATTGTGCGGAGCCATATCGGGGAATTGTTCAATTACTTCGTCTAGTTTGGCAACTAGTTCTTCTAATTTGCCATCATCCATTTATAATCATCCTTATCAATCCAACGCTATCGATACTCACAAGCAAGATGTAGTTAGCCAACATACCGAATGATCGCCTAGTATAACTAGCCCAAGCATACATACCACAACCACTGATCCAAACAGGGTATAGGTACAGTAGCGGAGGATTTGGTACAGTGACGGCCATTGTAATTGAGCAGCCGATACTGATAGCCCAAGCCAAAAGCTCAACAGCAAAGCGAAAACTATTAGTGCGATAATCATATTGTATCCATTCAAGTGTAGGTTTAAAAATTGTATCTATCATATTGTAATTATACATTATTAGAAGTTATGGTCAACAAAAAAGGCTACCTGAGTAGCCTTTGAATCTAACTAACTCTTAATATTAAAGAGTAATACCTAGGGCTTTTGCCTTATATCCAAGTGCCACGATTTCACGGCTTGGCTTACCCATCACGTACTCAGTAACAGTAACACCGTTACCAGCGGTACGTGTGTTAGAGTACACAGCGTAACCATTTGAACGGATGCGGCTAGCTTCTGCTGACAAGTTCTTAACACCAAAACGATGTTGTGCTTGAGCGGCTGTCAATGCCTCGCCATTGTAAAGTGCGTTGAATACCTTGTAAGTCTTGGTTTCTGGATTGAAATATTTCATCTTGTTTTCCTTTTAGATTATGCTGAAATCTATCAGCTGTATCTATTATAACAAAGTTAAAATTACTTTACAAGCTCTTTGGCAGGATCGTCTGAACTGATTGTGCCAAAAAACTTCTTGCCTGGGAAACGAGCATGAACTGCTTCTAGCAAACTGTTTAAATCTGTGGCTTGTGCCAAAAACTCATTGGAATGCTTGTCATAGGCATACAATTGATTGCCCACACGTTCCACTTGCATTGGATTAGCATCTTCTGGCATATCATTGTCTTCAACTTCAGAGTTAATTTCTTTAATTTTATTTAAGATATCGATCATTCGATCAGGATCTTTGCTTAGGTTCTGACTAAACTGAAACAGGGCCCAATGTTTGCCTACGTAAAATGCCCCGTATGCTACGCAAAAATAAGGCATAAATGAGAAAAATGTCTCCATGGATATCTCCTTTTGGATAAGTTATTTACTGAAATTAGTCTTTCATGCTTTCTAACATGGCGATTTTGCCGATTTTGGCACCAAAATCCTCGTCACTGCCGATAATATAGAGATCGTGATAGTTACGATCCTTTTGACGATCAAAACGAGTAAATTCCACAATCTTGCCGCCACGAGCATTGTACACTTTGAAACGCATAGTAGGATCACTGCTCATGCTTTCGTGATCTTCGTCTATAGCAATAGTATTACCGGCTCGTAGTCTAGCCTGCTTAACTGAACTATCACTCAGTAACCAGTTTCTTAATGTATTTTTGAACCAGCTCATTGTAAGGGCCTTTCATCTTTGTTTATACGTTCAAACAGCTTCATAGCCAGTTCGGGATCTTCTTCTATTAGAGCATCGATGTCAACAGTATGACTTTCAGCTTCGATTTCTTCGTGTGTCTTGCCTTCAAACATTTTGTTAATCTCGGCAACAAACTCATCCAATTCTTCTTGTGTGCCTTCAAAATCGTCAAAGCATCCTGGTTCGAATACTACTTTTACAGTTTTGTTTTCTTCAGTCATTGGCTTTCCTTGGAGTTGTACAACTATCACTCCACAGTTCCTGAGCTTGTCGTTTATATTCTTCTAGCTCGGCATCCTTTTTTAATTCTTCTTCCATCCAAAGCATCTTTTGATGCGCATACATTTCTTCGGTTAGTCCGTGCCAACCAATACACTTGCCTGTAGGACTTCGGCCACAACCGCATGAACCAAACTCTTCTTTATTTTCTTTAACTCTTACTTGCATTATTCATCTCCGTTTAACATTGCTAAAACTTTGGCAATAAAAATAACCACTATCACACCTACTGCTATTAGACAAAGGCCTTCTAGTATTATAGTCATAGCTTCATTATCCTTTCTATCACTTGTTTAGCTTGTGGACATTCGTTGCGAGCTACTTGCGCTTCGATAGCACGTTCCACAGCTTCGTGTAGTTGTCTAAGGTATGGACGCTCGTAAGTTGTGCTGTACGGTTGCGTCCATCTGATTGTATAAAGGTATCGTTGGTTCATTTTTAACTCCATTTTAAAATTCTAAATGTCCAAAGAGGACTATTAAAATCAATATCAAACCATAACTGGTTATTCTCAACCCAAGATGTCAAACCTTTTTTATTAAAAAATTCTTCGCCGGATTTTAGCAATTTTAAACGGTCGTCAGAATATTTTTTTGCCTTTTTATGAAATTCATCTAAGTATTCATCTACTAAAAAATTAGTAAACCATGAAGGGCAAGTGTTAAATGGAAATTTCATTTTTCGATTCCTTCTACTCTCTTACCTTCTTTAAGTGTACGCATCAATTGTCGATTGCGTTCCTTCTGTTCAGCTTTGGCACGTTTTTCGTCATCACTCAGTTTGAGCATCATGTCATACTCACGTGCCCATCGAACGCCAGACATCCATGCTTCTAGTCCTTCTAGACTACCTACGTACAGTTCCGCATCACGGCTGTAAATTGGCAATGCTTCGTGATCTTTTGGCTTA
>Ga0208497_1000304_pt1 | contig 24538 bp, 37 predicted proteins | sample CryBogCBE25Aug07_FD_184555 | JGI IMG/M metagenome (GOLD analysis project Ga0208497, IMG submission 184555) | Freshwater microbial communities from Crystal Bog, Wisconsin, USA - CBE25Aug07 (SPAdes) | ecosystem: Environmental > Aquatic > Freshwater > Lake | place: Crystal Bog, Wisconsin, USA...
AAAAAAAGCGTATCGGGTGTCATTTAGTTTTATCACGCTTAGATGAGTTACAACTACGACAACAGGCAGCTAAGTTGGCCATATCTAGCGCTAGTGTCTTGTCAACAGCTAGGGGGATGATGTGATCAACCGTGGCATCAAGCCCGGCTAATTTTTTCTGGCACTTGTAGCACGTCCACTGGTCACGATCTAAGACAATTCGTCTGACCTTCTGCCACTGCGAACCATAACCTCTGTCAGTTGTGTTTGCTTTTGGTTTCGCATTTATTCTCTGCAACATATTCGCTGCACAATTAGGACAACGACTTGCACGAGTTGGAACGCCGCAATCTAAACACGAACGCATTAGCCCCATGGTGTTAAATTATTTTTCTTGCGCGATGTGAATATAGGGCGCGGATGTGTAAGCATCATTCGCCGCTGCAATCTCAATCGCTTTTGTTAAGTCAGCGCCAGCGCATAACGCACCGATTCCATACGATGAACCAGAACCGACTCCGTAATATCCAACGTCACTCAATGAGACACTGAAATCATCAGCAATCTCGAACACTTGACCGCAGACAGAAATCAAAAATGCAAATCGTGAATCATCACTTGAATCGCCATCAAGTTTGTAATCGTTATCTTTAAAACATTTTTTCAGTGATGGAATAACTTTTGCAATCATGAAATGATAAATATCTTTTTTGTCTGCTGCTGTTGGTGTTGGTGGATTCCATAAATGTTGCGCGATGTCACAAGCTGCAACTTCACCAGAACCAGCAATTAAAAATCTGTTACGTTCTGAAATCTTTGACATTTTCTCGTGACGATAAATTCTTCCGTTAGGAGCAGTCACTTGATTGTCAGCAATAAACTCAACGCGATCAGTAAATTGCACGGCGAGAATTGTTGTCATTTTTTCGCCGCGTTCCTCTCGTCTAATAATTCATCTATGAATTCCCAGATGATGTGCTTACGAGAATCGCGTGTGTTTTTCTTGGATTCGACTGCGTGTTGTAACGCCTCGTCGATTTCCTCAATTTTCGGTTCTTTCGGGGATTTCATGGGACGGTCAAAACCGATAGACGGAGTCTAGCATGACAATGGGAACATAACGGCGCATTTCGGACATTTTGTCAAATTCGACGCGCCGCTAGAAATTGAGTCAAATTGAAAAGCTGGCCTCGGCGCTGGATTTCATGGCGCTTGGCAAATACCTGAACAGCTTTTGGCGCGATTCCCAGATATTCGCTGATTGCCTCGGCATCGAGCCAGACTTCGCGTCGGGAATCAGTCAAGGCAACTGCCATGAGCCGAATCGCCGTCCATTCGGTTTGGCAATTTCGGCACCGGACGATTTCCATCATTTCGCCGTCGCGGATTTTCAGAAGTTGTCCGCAAGGCTCGCCATTTTCGCCGTCGGCTGGGCATGGAATGAATTTTGACTTTTCAACGACATGGCGTGAAGCGACTTTGCCCATTTCGTGCAGATCATGGATTTCGCCAGCGTAATCAGCGAACCATTCTTGCTGACTGGACCATTCCAGATGTGCCAAGGCAAAATCGACGGTTTTCTTGATTTCACGCCCGAGGCTTTTGCGACGGACCAGCGCTGGTGGCGTCAAATGACGATCGGCGCGGATGATGACTTCCCACGAATGCAGGACTTTGAGAATGTCATCGCCCGCGATCCATGACAGAGCCGCCAGATTGACCCCAAGCGTCCGTTCGCCTGATCCAGAGCCATGACCGCCGTTTCCGGGTCGAAGCTCCTCATGCGCCCAACGCCAAAAGTCATAAATCTCGGCAAGCTCGGTGCTGGCGCGCTTGAATGGGTTCATGGTCAAAAAGGTATCCCATCGGACTCGACTTTTGCGGGATTGGGGTAATAGTCGGGATGTGTTGCCACGAACGCCATCTCACACCGATGCTCCACAAGTTTGATGTGGTTGTTGGCGGCCATCATCCGAATCTTGGTCCGGTAATCGGCGATGAAGGATTTTGCCGACCGACGAATCTCGAAGGTGGGAATCTGGTCGAGGTAATACTTGAGGTCATTTTCAGGGTTGAGTCGGGTCGTATCAAGTTTCACTTTCCAGACGCCGCCAGCCAGAACGACCCAGATCGCGGATTGACAGCGATTGCATCGGTCGGCATTGGCGTCCTCGGATAACCGATAGCGGGGAACGCTGAATAAGTCAGGAGTGGTCATTGTGCGGATATAAGGTAGTTTTCCAATAAGGTAGCTCCAACTAGCATAGTGTTCTTATTAGGCCGCTATATATAGCGGCGGCCATAATAAGGTAGAAAACCTTAATAAGGTTACCTTATGTCGTAGGTCACACTTTTGCGCCCGATATGTCCGATTTTGTAATGATGAAATGTCGACATTTGCCCCATTGTATTTGGACATTATTGACCCATTTTGTCCAGATAAATATCGTCTATTCACTATATTTGCCGCCATCATTCACCACCACCACTGACGAGGTCGTACTGCATCGGCGCCTTGCCCCACGGATACCACGTGTCGGACCGACCCAGCGTCCTAAACTCCACCCGCTTGCCCCGCACCGCCGCATCACGCGCCGCCTTGAGCGCCTTGTCGTCGTAGCGCTTGCCAAGGGCGGTGCATATCGCCGTCGTTGTAGATCCCGGGTGCTCCAACACTGCGGCCACCCATAGCTCCTCGAGGTTGGCTTTACGAGCCGAGCGAGCGTCTGACCCGCCCAGTGTCAGCGATCGGGTGGCATTGTCGTAGCGGAGCATCTGCTCCTCAAGCATGACGTCGCGACCGTCCGCGGAGAAGAATCTGCCATCGTCCGTTTTCTTAAGCAACCACCGCACGTCAGCCCAGTCGTCGATGCGGGTAGCACCACGAGCACGGTCGATGCCGAATTCTTGGGCGCGACCAGTGTGGACAGGAAGGACGAGATTGCTGACTCCCGCTCGCTCTTTGATGATGTCGAGCATATCGAGGAAGACAGAGACGTCCGAGTTCGAGTTCTCGTCTCCGCTACCGGTGAAGGCTCGGGCAAATGGGTCAACGATCCATGTGGTCGCATTCAAGGTCTGTAATAGCTCGACAACCTCTTTCTGGACGTAATCAGATTTGAGGGGAACGGCCTTGCCGCGAAGGTGGACCAGCGTGACCATTTCCGAACGCTCGATGGCGATGTCTTTCATCCATCGGCGGTACTGGTTCTCACTGACTTCGTAGTTGAAGATAACGACTCGACCCTCGTGCTCTGGGGCCTTGAAGTAGTTCAGGAATCGGGTGCCATCTGCCAAGGATTTCGCCAGATTGTTAATGAGGGTCGTTTTGCCGGCCTTATATTGGGCGGTCAGGGTGACGTTAGCGCCTTTCGGGAAAATGCCCTCAATCGTCCATGGAACCTCGGTGATGGGCAGTTCTAGCTCCTCGGCCAAGGTCTCGACATAAATGAATCCGTCGTAGAGCTTCTCCGCGTCAGCCTTATCCAGCTCGGACTTAACTTGACGGCGAATCCTTGCCCGCATCAGCTCCTCGTTATAGGCGGCTTCTTCGATAGTGAGGAATTTGACTGCTTCGGGTGTGGGCTGAATCTGTATAGATTGCTGAGCAGTTTCAGGATCTAAGCGCACATTGTTTGTCTCGATAGTCGGCGCAATCGACGGCACGCCGTAACCGTTCGCTCGAAGGTGACGCGCTGCTGCCTTGAAATCGCCCGCGTGCTCGATATGGGTGAAGGCGGCGAATTTGCTGTAAGGCTTTTCTGCCTCGAATTCGGTCGAAGTGGAGAAGACGTACAGGTTGTCACCATCGTTGCGGCCAGTAGTGGCGCTGATGCCGATGCTCTTGCCCGGTCTGCGCCAATAGGTCGTGTTCGCCACCGAGAACACTTGTGTCCAGCCACGAGGCGTCAATAGCTCTGCCCACGTTGTTCGAGCGTTGAAGTCATCGCCCGGTGTGATGCCGTTGCCTTCTGGCTTAGGTGCGATGACCTCGATGACGGCTTCTGCGGTGGGTGTTCGGTCGAGAGCTTTGAGAACGGTGTGGATTGCTTGGCGCTCATCCCATGTCAGAATCGGGATTGTCGCTGGTGATCCAGAGAGTGCGACCCATGGCTTTCCTGACGGATGGACTGGACCGCTGGATGGGGCAGTAATGGAGAATCCGCCTTCGCCTCGGGTCTCGATAAGGACGCCACCATCTTCACCGGGCATTCTGGCGATTTTGGTATTGCCCGGCACTGCGGCATCGCTGATTCGATAGTAGAAATGCAGACCGCCCGATGGCGTGAATTCTGCGTAGCCAGTGGTGATGCGCTCCCAGATTTCGCCAAGTCCTGAATTGACGGCGAGGTCGGCGGCTTCTTCCAGTAGCTTCATGGCAACCGCGCGGCCCTCAAGTTCCAGCATTTCCAGATTGCCACTAGCGGCGCCAGTAATGATGCCAAGGCCAGTCTGCTCTGGATCCTTGAACCATGCGTGAATCTGTTGAGCATTGGCGCGCTCGGTCTGATATTTCTTCCATGCACCAATCGGCGCCTTGCTACCGTCGGTCCGCGCTGGCACCACCGAGCAACCGTGCGCTGCGAACGCCAGAGCCGCCGAAAAGATAGGTAAGGAATTCTCCGAGTGTTCTGCCTCAATCATTGTCAACGATTTCCCCTTCAATAATGTCTTCGGTTGGTGCTTCGGGTGGCAGGTGCTTGGTGACGAAGTTGATGGCGATGTCCATCGCGTTGACGAAGCCGAGCTCATAATCGGCGTTATATTCCACCGGCTTTTCTTTCCACATATTCAAGCGGTCGATAATGGGCTGGATATATTCCATCCGAATCATCTTGCTGTAATAGTTATTGCGAAATTCTGGGTCCTTCATCTGCTCATTTAGAAGATCCGCGAAATTCATCGACAACACTGTCCAATCTCTCGAGGGCAAGAATGAAGCCGTATTCGACGCCATTGAGCCAATCTGCTTTTGCGTTTGGGTGCTTATCTTTCTTGAATTCCCATTCACGACCACCAACCAATTCGATGGCTTCGCGAAGACCTTGAAGGAATCCAAGTTGTTGCGATTCTTGCTTCTCGATTTTCAGAGTCTTGTTCATTTGACCCATTTTCTTTTTGCAGCGAAATATCCATAGACGCCGAAGGCAATCCCAACGGTGTCAATTACAACCAGCCAGATAACCATCAGCATCATCATGACTTACCCGCCCAACCATCACCCTTGAAGACGATGCCGGGCGCGGAAAACTTGCGGGACATTTCAGCGCCGCAACACTTAGGCGGTGTGAAAGTCTCCTCAAATCGTGCAAAAACTTCTTCGGTCTTATTGCAGATTTGGCACTGGAATTCGTAGCTAGGCATCAGCAATCACATCCGCAGTTGCATCCTGATTCCCGACCTTTAGCCCCTCGCGGGTTGTCGTCCAAGTACCGTCGGCGCTTGCGGGAAATCCCCTCGGCAATCACAACAGTTCCCCCGATGATGATCAGCGCATAAATCGCGCCAAATGCGTATTGCAACATTCTTGCCCCTTGTCTCTCGAGTGGTCTTGCGTGCGCTGGCAAGGAATCGAACCTCGCGTCGGGAATGTCTACAGGAAACCGACGAACCATCCAGCGCTGCCGACATCCCCCTAGATGTCAGCGTCTCGGGTTAAAACGGTTCTGCTGATTTCGCGCCGAGTTGGGCTTGAAGTGCAGCAAGCACCGCAGGGTCAACACCAGCAGTCGAGGCAGGTGCTACTGGTGCAGAAGTGATGAAGCCATCTCCGGGGACAACTTTCACATCGAAATGCTTGAGAGTCTTACCACCGGCACGCTTCTCGAGATCGGCGTAGGTGATGGTAATGGTGTCGCCCACGTTCGGACGTTTTTCAGCCAGTGCTGCCTTAAGGCGTACTTGACCAGCGGTAAGTGTTTTCTCGCCTTCCGCTGTTGAGAGCACCAACTGAGGAGAGACGCTGCCGTCTTCCCACTTGTGTGCTCCGATAGAGAGGACCTGACCAGTAACGGTGTCGCCTACATTCTCGAATTTGATGTAGTCACCGCCTACCTTCATGCCGGGTTCGTCCCATATTGACATGGCTTACCTTCTTTCTGTTCTGGGTTGGGCTGGTAAATCTCCACCGGGACATCCGACGGAGACATCTGTTGATCCGGGCAAGTAGTAAGAGCAGTAATGGCAGAACGATTCCGTCGCTGGCAACATCTTGAGGGCATTACTGCCACCCGCTGCCACGATTTCCTTCGCTTGCTTAAGTCGCTCGATTCCCGCTGCCGCGATTTCGATATTGAATGGTTCGGACCAGATATGCAATCCTCGCAGAGAGCCACCACGAGGTAAGAAAACGATGCAGACATCCTCGATGAGGATTCCCTCGCGAATGAGGCCCCATGCGTAGAGATGCGCCTGTGTGCGGTATTGGTCACCAACGCCGTCGGCCTTGTAACGCTTGAGGCTGGAATCTCCCACGACCTTCCAGTCGATGACGCATTTGCGCTCAAGGTCGACAAGGTCGCAACTGCCACCAAAATCGAGGTCAGGATCCACGGTGACCCGGTGCTCCACGAGATACCGCGGTTGTGGCAGAGATTCATTCAGGCGCTCATACACTCCCGCAAGATAAGCGTGGACTGCCGTGCCAATGGTCGCCAACCACGTGTCGGACTGATTGGTCGGTGACGTCTGGGTCAGGCGGTAACCGATTTTGCGGACGCACGCACCCCCGACCTCGGATGGACCGACGGCCTTTTGTAGCGAGCGAGCGGAATTGGCTGATGCGCTTCCGATATTGACTCGAACCTCGGTCGCTAGATCGTAAATGTCAATCATTGTCGTCCCCCTTGATGAAATACCATGAAGCCCAAAAGTAGGAGTTCACGAAAATCTTAAAACGCAACCGGCGGGTGGCGTGGTCTTTCCATTTGTGATGTCCGATGTAGCTATGCAATCCAGCTTCGGTGTCGCAAAATGCTCCGCAGAGAAAATCTTGCAACTCCTCAACCTTGTTGTACTTTCTCACAACTCATCGTCCGGCATGATGGGTCGGAATTGTCTCATGCGCGTTGTCACGGTACAGGACTCGACTTGCTCGGGTGTGAGGATTTCTTTCGCCTTTTTGCCGTCGAAGCGCTGTTGCTCGATGTAGGCGAATTTGATGACTGGGTTGCCGTTAATGGTTCCCAGCGGATTCTCGCCGAGTGCCAACTCAACATGAGCTCTGGCAATGTCGGCTTGCTCCTCGAGTTTCTTAATCTCGAATTTGATGCGGTTATATTCGCCGAGCCATCCTTGGACGGATGCTGGAAGCTCGACGGCGTCGTCGATGGTGAATTCTGACATGGTTTCCCCTTAGTAGAAATTGTGCTTGAGTTCGTTGGCTTTTGCAGCGCATGGTCCACCAGAACCGTAACGCTCCGAGATATAGGCAAGCATCGCCACCAGTTGAGCCTTCTGGTCGTTCGAGTGCTTTATTCCGAGGTTTCTGTAGGTAGATGCGAGAAGCTGCCCAATTCCTCGCGCTGAGCTGGTCGGAGACTTGGCGTAAGGATTCTCATGTGATTCGACCGTCATGACATATCGAAGGCATTCGTACTGCTTTGGAATCAAAAGTTCCCGGGCAACCTGATCCGCTGTGGCGTCGGTGAAGGCCACTTCGTGAGTGATAACCAACGGCGAGTGGATATGGTTGATGACGAATGCGACATTGACGCCAAGCAAAATCGTGAGGAATAAACGAAGACCGAATTGCCACCAAGTAATCATCGGTTCATCCGTTCCACTGCTTTTTTGTATCGGATGATGGCCGTGACAACACTGTCAGCTTTGATTCCCAGAATATGTCCAATTTCTTCGTTTGTGTAGCCTTGTTGCTTGAAAGAGACAGCTCTCGCCCCCTTGGAATGGGCGACTCGTCCAGAAACCTTTCGAGGTTGGAAACGAGTTCGCTCACGTTCAGTCTGCCCGCCCCATATTCCGTCTGGAATTGCGTGATCCACGGCGTATTTGAGGCAATCCACTTGGTGATCGCATCGTCCGCAGATTGACTTGGCGTGGGGAGTGTTGATGCGCCGTTCTTCGCTAGTTTCCGGGAACCAGAGCTCTGGGTCGACTTCCGCGCATAACGGATTGTCGAAGTCTGGAAAATTCTTAAAAATTTCATTCAACATTCCTGTCGCCGTATCCTGCTTCTCTGAGTAGTTGAACGATGTCGGAGATGGACATAACTGCCCACCAATCACCGGGCCGAGTTAACCCGACGCCGTTAGGTTTTACAACAAGAATTCCGTAGTCGGCCTTAGCGTGCTTGGTCTCGAGCTTTGTCTCCTCAAGCCATGCAGGGATTTTGTAGGTGCGATGGCTCTTGACTTCCCATGCCAGACACGGAGTTCCGGTGACATCTCCGAGATCCTCGCCTGAGTTTCCCCCACCCAGTGCGCGGCGCTCTGCCCCCGGAAATCCGTGACCTTGTAGGAATCTCACCAGAGCTGTCTCTGCTGATGTCCCCTTAGCCTTGGCCTTGGACACTAGCCCTTAACCGATTCGAGACGCCGAGACTGCTTGACGGATGGCGTCCGAAAAGTGGAATGGTGCGTGAGCTGGTAGAGAATATCCTTGACCTTTTCCGCTTCAACGCGTGTGGTCTTGAGTTCGCGCTTGAGTTCGTGAGTTCCCTCGCGCTTGGAATACTGATAAAAGCTGCCAATATGGGTGAAAATAAACGCAACGCCAATCATGAGGGCTGCGAACACATCTGCATTCATTCGGATCATTAGTTATTACCTTTCGCCAATACATTCACGGTCACTGATGATTCCTCGGCGGGCCAGAACATATGCTGGATACCTTGCTCGGTTTCAATTTCGATGATGTCGATGCCCCCGATGGATGCGGGAGACTTGAAAATTTCAGTAATGGTGCCAGTGAAACTGAGGACTACTTGGTCGCCTTTGTTCATTTGCGGAGCGCCTTCTTGAAGTTGTGCCAATCCTCAATTTCGGTGTCGATGTCCTGTTGTGGAATGAACATGATCAGAGCTGCCGTACCAATCACGGCCAGAGTTGTGATAACTATTCCTAGCATTTTGTTGCCCCTGTTCTGGATGCTTCGGGTTCCTGTCCCCTCGGCTCTAGGAGTAGTTCATCAGCGAATGCAGGGAATGTCAACAACCGTTAACTAGGCGATTTCGGCGTGTCGTGGAAAGACCCCAGCCGTTTGGTCTACTCGGAATCGAGTTTCAGGGACGGTTCTGGGGCCACGCCAAGAATACCCCAGAAACGACGAAGAAGCCCCCCAACGCCGGCGAGGTGGCGTTGAGGGGCTTAGCCTTTACTTAAGGCTTCGTTAGGTAAGGGTTAAGGGTTTTCGGTGGCGATTTCGCCTGAGATGGCCATATAAGCCGCGGCGTCGATGAAGCTGTCGAGATGCTCCGGGGACTCGATGAGGCGGGCAACCTTGACCTGAGCCATGCAGAGGGCCACTTGCGCGGGGCTAATCTCGGTTTCTAATACAACCGACCAGAGAGCGGCGATGCGTTCGTGGTTCACTTTTGGAGTGCCGTAATTCTTGTCACGGTCACCATGAGTCAGCCGATTGGCTTCGTCGAGGATTTCCTTGCGGTTCATGAGCTTTGCCCCCTGATCGTCTTGCGTCCCCTTGGCCAAGTTGCAGGGAGCGCATAATGCTTGCAGATTGCTTTCATCATTCGTGCCACCCTTGGCGAGCGGAACGATGTGGTCAATGTGTGGCTCAATCTCGAAAAGACTAGCGCCGCAGTGTTGACACGTAAATCCGCAACGAGCCAAAATCCTCAACCGAACCGTCTGTGGAAACGAAATTCGAGTCGTGGATTTTGGCTCCTTGCTGGCTTTGATTAGTTTCTTAATCTCGGCACGGAGAGTCATTTTGTTTTAACGCACCGACATCCGTTGTGTTGACCGCGTTTGCGGTGCTTGATGATGGATGCGCTTTTGATGTCGAAGCCGTGCTCGTTGAGGAGCCGAGCGACTGCTGCCGCCGCAATGTCCTGTTTATCTACCAACTCCTCGAGGGCTTGTGCGTCTTCCTTGGCTAAATCAGCCAGAAGGCGGTTGACCTTGCACGGATAACCCTGTTGGAGTGGTGGATCAGCGAGGAATGCCTCGATTGCTTTGCGAAGGCTCAAGTTATGCCGCCGGAGCCGCCGAAGCTGTTGGAGCTGCTGGTGCAGGTGTGGTGGCCTTGATTTGAGCCTTGCCGACCTGATAAACAGCAATAAACTTCTGAGCCTTAGCGAGCGCTGCACCGATTACTGGTCCGAAGACAGAAGCGGCGGCGGCCTTAGCTACTCCGAGAGGATGATGGTCGCCTGAGTACCAGATACCAGCGGCAGTCGAGACGAATGCGATGGCGTAGTGTTCAGCAATTTTCGTAACTTTAGGAGAGATCTTCATGCTTGCCCTTTCTAGGCGAAGGTGTGGAAAGAATAACAGATTGAGTTAATTGACCCATTTTGGACGCGCCACGGCAACGACGAACGAATACTGGCGTTGCTTTTGATAGCAACCGTCTCCATTCGATTGGTTGACTCCCGGCGCTCCGGTGTTGCCTTCATAGGTGGTCAGGACACGGTGTTGGGTGTCGTTAGATACGACCAGACCAACGTGCTCCGCTTCCTTTTGACCTTCCCAGTTAAAGAAAACAATGTCACCAGCTTGAGCCGATGCAACTGGCACGAGTTGATGAGTGGTGGTGAAATGGTTGACCGCTGTTGGGCAGTAGGCAAAACCCTTCGGGGATTGGATTCCAGCGATGAGCGCTCCTGCACCAGCTTGGTTGAAGCAGTAGGATACGAACATGGCGCACCAAGATTGGTGGTTCTCGCCATACCATGCGCCGAAAATGCTGTCGTTATTGGGGCTTTCTTTGTAGCCCTGTTGGACATATTTCTTGGCAATATCTAAGACGGCGTTGGCTTGAATGGACAATGTGACTCCTATTGGTAAATCAGACGCTCGGCTAAGTCGCCGGGGGTAACGAGGTAATCTTCTTTGCCGAAAAGTGGAATTCCTGCCTTGCGGTAGCACTCGGCCACCAATTCAGAGCAGATGTATCCATTCTTCGTCGAGAGATATTTCATGAGCTTGGTATTGGCAAGGATTTTCAACCCCAAAATACGGAATCCAAGATCAGCAATGACGAAAAACCCATAGGGCTTGCCGATAATCTGCCGAGCTTGGGCAACGATAATCAACCGCTGCTGGTCGTTGAGGACCTCGTGCTGATTCCAAGCGACGTAAGAATATTTCGACAGCGGGCTGATTTCGACGCCTTTAGGGTTGGCTTCGATAATCTGGTCGCCGCCGATGTAGATAAAGGCGTGATTCCAGCGGGAGAGAGTGCCGATACGAATCAGCTTTCCCATCAGCCCGTTGGTCTTGACGCAACCGTAGTCCCCGATTCGGGGCTTGTAGTTACTCATAGTCTTCCAAGCTGTCAATCAAGTCCCGAAGGTCATCGGTCTGATTACGCTCGAGCTTGAGGATGTGTCGGATGATTTGAGCGTCCCGCTTAGTCTGCGAAAGCATGGAAATACCGACAATCAGCTCGATGATGACTGCGATGAAGCTGGCAATAAGCTGCCAGTGGACATAGGACGAATTATCCTTGAACCAGTGCGGACGAATCCACCAGACAATGCTGAGGACGGTCCAGAATATGATGAAAAACCAGTTACGGATGACTCCTTGAACCTTCCACGAGACTTGCTCGCTAAAAGTTAAAACGTCACCGGTGTCTGGATGGATGAATTTCTTCTTAAACATCAGAGCCTCGCTTTCGACGAATGCCCCTGTTGCCTTTAGTTTCGGCTTTGATAATTTGTGCAATTACCCGATGAAAAATCCACCAGATAACGCCCCCGATTGCTCCTATTGAGAACGTGAACCCATAAAGTACGTTCGCCAAATCTGACCAGTCGTTAAGTGTTATTTAATTGTTCCTTACTGTTGAGGTTTATCCCCTGCCTCTATTTTACCAAGTAACAACTTCAATGTGATGTTTTCTTGAACCAATTCGCCTATGAGTTGTCTGAGACTTGCAATAATCTCATCGCTGCTCACTTGTGGCATTACTTAGATTCCAATGTGGCAACACGAGCAGTTAATTCCTGAACAGCTTTGACCAATGGTGCGATGAAATAATCATAAACAAGGCCTTGACGAGATTCTGGATCTGTTGGGTCGTCCATAGTCCAACCAGCGAAATCAAGGTCAGGGTTGTTTACCAAGCCCTCGAGTGCTGCCTTGACTTCTTGTGCGATGAATCCATAATGGCGTCGTGTGCCAGCGATAGGAGTTGCAACCGTTTTGCCTTTGTCGTCAATAGTTGTTTTGACATTTCCAACGTTCATCTTGAATGACACTGGATTGAGCTTGCTGATGAAATTCAAGCCGAGAGCGGCTGGCTGAATATCATTTTTGACTCGTTGGTCCGAGGTGTTAATTGCGGAGTGTGCGGAATAAATATAATTCCAACGGAAAGAGCTTGAACCTATTGAATAAGCTGCGTCAATGCCTGAGCCAGTGCTATCTCCGGGAACAATATGTCCCTGCGATACCCATCCAGCACTTGAAGAAACCGATGCGCCGCGCAGATAAGATCCAGTTGAATTGCCAGATTGAAAACCTGTTTGAGCCGCTACTGCTCGGTCAGTGATGAGCGCAAAAGAATTGGCGGAAATGTTTGGATATAAGGCTGTCGTTGCCCCTGAGTTTGTGATGTATCCGCCAGAAGTAAATAGCCAGCCAGACGATGAGTTTCCAATCCAGCCAGAAGTCGCTTGAATCGTTCCGGTAATTGTGGCGCTAGAAGCCGTCAATGCGCCAGCGGAAGTGACGTGAAATGTGCCAGATCCGTTGTTATATTCAATCGAGCTAATGGTTCCGCTAGTGATTTTGCCAGCGTCTAGGTTAGCGATGACGGAACTGGTGATTGGTGAGGAAACCCATGATGAGCCGTTCCATGCCCACTGGCCGATAATGTTGCCGCTTAGGTATTGCCACCAGATGTCTCCGGTATTTGTGCCAGAGCCAGAAGGAGTGCTTGACGAGTAGGTAATTTTATTTTTGCCGTTGGCTGATGTTTGTGCGGAATTTGCAGTTGAGAGGGCTGTTGAAGCATCTGAAGCGGCCGTAGAAATTGCAGTGTCTTGAACGTCTGCCCAAGTGCTTCCATCCCAACGGTGTTGCTTGTTTCCGTTGCTGATGTCGAACCATACGTCGCCAATGGCGCTGGCTGTTGGTGTCGGGTTAGCGTAGAAGGTGGTCGTGGTCTGAACCGTAGCGATGCCGCCAGCGTCAGTCTGGAAATCTGTTGAGACGTACCAAGTCGAAGCAGGAATTGGCGTGTTGGTGATTTGCGGTGCTAGTGGCATTCCTTACCCCTTAAATCGTAATCGAATATGAATTCATCGGTGAGGTCATGAGATTCGTGCGCCAGCTTGTTGGGCTGATGTCGTGATCGTAACCTTCGACAACGGTGTAGAGCTCGAGTGTGCGACCGTCAACGGTGGTGCGCTCGACGGTGACTTGGTCGCCGATTTCCAATGAAAGAAAGTCAGGATACAGAGTGCCGAGAGCAAGCGCCTCGAACTGGACTGACTGGACAAGCGGTTGAGGATTGTGGTCCTTGTACGCCAGATACTTTGCCAAGTTATCGGCATCGCTGTCGTTGAGAATGGGTGCGTTAATGGTGACCGTCTTGAGGCCAAATGCGGTGGTGGATGGAAGATGGCGGAATCGGCGTTGTGTTGCACCGTCTCGCTGGATGATGGCTTCGTTGATGACTTGGTAAGTTCCCGGCGTCGTTTCGAGTGTGTCATATTCGACAGTATTGGTGGCGCGAGAATCCGAGAGCAGAAGCCGAGTCGGACGGCTGAACTTGTCGGACAATGGCAAAAATGTAGCTACACCGTCACGGCTGATATAGAAGCGACCAGCCTCGCACGCCACGCACTGCTCGATGATGGATTGCAAGGTTCCCGACTGAGTCGTGGCTTGCATTTGTACGGATCCAGAGAGATTGGTTGAGCCAGTCCAGTTGGCATAAGTCAGCATCCGCCCGACGCGAGTGCTGGTGGTTTCGCCACTGTACGCGGCTGGCGATTGGGCGGCGGCATACATCTTGGACAAGAGTGCAATTCCGTCTGTGAAGACCATTGTGGCTGTTGGCGAGAATCCTTGGTCCACCGTATTCGTCTCTAAATAGCCCACGAACAGCGTGTAATTTGTCGATGACCATGTAGCTACAACTTGCATCTGCAAGCCCGCCTGAAGCTGATTGACGCCCGATATGACATAGGGAGAGCCTGAGCCAGTGTATTCGGGGTCATAGTAGCCAGAGAGGTTGTCGAGGATAACCGTGGCAGAGCCCGGGTCATTCTTCTGATCCGCACGAGAGCGACCACGCTTGATTTGGAGCTGGCGCATATCGTTGGAGTTAACCGTCACCCATGATCCGTTAATGTAAAACTGGATGGCGAGCGCCGGTGCGTTTGTGCCGTCGAATGCTGCCATGCCTACAATCCTAGCGCAGCGATGGGCGCACCCTTACGGCGCAGAAGTTGAGCCATTTCGTTGCGAACTTGAGCGACCAAGTCCTTTTGAGCGATGACTGAGCCTTGGACGTTAATCGTGACATTTATTCCCTGACCAATGCCAGCGCCAGCCTTAGAGAGCGGAACGACAGCCTCGGGACCAGCTTCGCCAATCATGGCAATCGTGGGAGAGTTGACGATTCCGCCATCGGCCAGCTTCGGAATCTTGGGGATGTCTATGCCGAACTCGAAACCACCGAGGAATTTCGGCAACTTGATGTGAATCTTGTCCATGGCGTCAATGGCGAAGTTGATGACGTCAATGACTCCGTTGATTTCAGCCTTGACCAGATAGATGATGCCTTTGATGACATCCACGACCACGTTTGCGGCGATTGCCACGGCCTTGAATGCGCCTTCGAGGACTACGGCGAACACTGGCGCCAGATAATTCATGACGAAGGCGAAGACATCTTTGAGAACTGGCAGAAGTAGCTGAAATAAGGTTTTAACGTCGTTGAAGACCGTGCCAATGGACTTGCCAATGGATCCGAACGCTGATGCCTTGCCACCGGTGGACTCAAAATGGTCACCGAGGTCGGTGATGTATTTGACCAAGTCGCTGATAAATCCGATGACTGGGCTGATGGCTTCGCCAAGCAACTTGAATGCTGGCTTGAGAACTTCCATGAGCACCGGCACGACTTCGGAGAATCCCTTGGTGATGGCGGTGATAGCAGGATAAAGATATTGACCGAGCTGAACTTGAAGGCCTTGAACTGAGGCGTGGAATTCACGCTGAGCCATGATGTTCTTCTGTACGGCGTCGAGGTTGTCTTGGCTAAGGACCAAGCCCATCTTCTGAGCTTCTGCCGAGAACTTGGCGATTCCCGCTGATCCTTGATTCAAGAGCGGAGCGAGTTGCATTCCTGACTTGCCGAAGATTTGCAAAATGTCGTTAGTCTTGGCAATACCGTTTGGCATCGCCGCAATCTTGCCCGCGACTTCGGAGAAGATGGCGCTCGCTGACTTGAAATTACCGTTAACGTCCTTGACGCTGACACCAATGGCCTCGAATTTCTTTTCGCCAGCGGTTGTGGCAGCGGCTTTCGCCATCTTGCCCAGAGCTGTTGCCAAGGTATCGGATGAGACGCCAGCTTCTTCCGCCGCGAAACGCAGTTTGGACATATCTTCGGCAGAACCGCCTGTGTAACGTTGGAGATTTTTGACTTCGGTTCCGACATCTTGGAATGCGTTGATGGAAGACTTGGCGAAGCTGAGGACATCCGATGCGGCATTCTGCATCAAGTTGGCAGAGAATACGCCAGCGGCGATGTCCTTAATTTTAGAAAAATGGCCCCCTGTTTCATCCGCAGCTTTGCCGACATTTTGGAGCGCCTTCGATGCTGAAACGTCGCGGCCATAGAGCGAGTACGTTAACGAGGTATCGTTCGCCATGTTATCTCCTAATCGTTGGACTGTGCTGCTGCAATAAGACTATTGAGAATCTCAAGCTCTATGTCCCAGACATTCAATGGAGTGATGCCGGGATAAAAGTGACAGAGAAGCGCAAGGTGCTTTCTAATATGTTGCCGGGTCCCGCCTCGAATTAGTTTTCGGCGGTTGGCGATTTTTTTGGATCAGAGTCACCCTCAACAGAGATGTCGTTGATGGCGTAATTGTTCAGGACATCGTCGATGCTGACGATTTTGCCCGCACGCGTCATGCAAATCCATGCCAGAGCGTAAAGAGCTTTGAGCTTGGAATAAGCAGGATTACTGTGGAGCTTGTCGTCGGAGAGAACGCCCAGAAGCGTCAATCCGTCGAGCCCGAAAGCGTCCTCAATAGCAATAATTTCCCGACCAGTTGGGCCGGGAGTGTCGTTCTCTGTTGGCAAATTGTACGATTCGCCTTTGATGATGATTGGCATAGCTTCCCCTTATTTCGTCGGATCTATTTCTGAGACTATATCTAGCACAACGGATGTTACCGTCTTTTCGAACGAATCTCTGTTGCGTAAAACCGTAACGCCTAAAAATGGATGGCTTGGTTGAGTTGGCCAATCTTGAGGATTAGCTCTGCGACCGAATACTGGGTGGCGCCATCGACCATATTTCTTGTACCGACGGCCTTCCATATAGTAAGGAATCGTCCGTGGACGCCCACTGTTAGCCATGAACTTGGTTGTCGAAATTCTGACATGGACCACGCCGCCTCTGCCTGTACCGTTGAAATCGGCTTTAGCTGAGGCGGCAAGAGCTTGACGCAACCCCATGGTCTGCCCTCGAACCTTGCGACCGATTGCCTCGGCATTCCCACCCTTTGCCGGGATTGCCAAGGCTTCGGTTTTTACTTCTTCAACGATGGGCTTTGCAGCTTCCACCATTTTCTTGCGTAATTGCTTTTTGATTTCAACGTCGATATTGGAGACAGCTTTGTAGAAGCGCTTAAACTCCGCGGCATCGACCGTGAAATCGTCATCGGCCATATTAGAGAGCGGAATCGCTTGTCTGGTAGGTGATGGTAAGAGGTGCGTCTGTGCCGTTGTCGTAAGCGGTGAAAGTCATCGCCAAGTCAACAACGCCGGGACCGGGAACCTTAGGTGTATCAGCATCGAACTTGACGGCTGACACGGTGATGCTGAGGCTCTGCTTGTAGCTTCCAGCGATTGTGGCGCCAGTGAAGGTCAAGTTGAGAGCGGTGACAGAATCGTTGAGGTACTTGTTGAACAAGGTCAAGTCGGTGAATTCAGCGGTGAGCTTTCCGGTGATCTTGCGGAATCCGTTGATGACCTGTTCTGCCTTAGCGCCTGAATTGCCAAGGTTGTAACGGTCGACCTTGAGGACGTTATCCACGGTCAGAGTGAAGTCCTTCACGTTAGCGACAGAAGTGCCGTCAACGGTCAGAGCGCCTTCGGCGAAGTGGAAGATTGAACCGTTGGCTGAGTACGAAGCAGTCGCCAAGGATTGTGTTGTGGTGAATCCAGCTGCGTCAACAGTGAACTTGCCTGTAGCTAAGCCACCAGCGGCAACCGACAATTCCCATGAGGAGATCTTGGTTCCGGTCATGGTCTTAGGGACCACGGTGCCTGTGTATTCTGGAACGCCAACTTGAACGGTCAGAGACTTGGAATAGACATCGCCAAGAGTAAAGGCGTAAGAGTAGACGCCAGTGGTGAGTGTGGTTGGTGATGGAATGGAACCTGTTGCGGCAGACAAGAGCAGACCGAGGCCGTTTGTAGGCAGGTCGAGCATGATGTCGCCAGTTGCATCGAATGTTGTGACAACACGACGCTGAGAGCGTGGAAGCAAGCCACCAGCGCGAAGACCTAAGCCCTCGACTGTTTTCTTGTTGTAGTTGATAGCTTCTGAGGTGAATTCGTAGAAACGAGCCACCGTGACGGCGGTGTTATATGTCGTCTCAACTGCGATTCCGAGTTGGGAAGCAATACCGGAGCCGATTGCCATGTTTTCTCCTAGTTGTTAGCTGGGGCAGCCGGAGCGTCCGGTGCTGGGGTTGATGGGGTTATCGAAGCAGCTGCCTGATCAGCGGCCGTCCAATTCTGTGTCTGCTCAAGCAGTGATGCAGCGGCTTCGTCGGAGACGTCCACGGTTGCACCAGCCTTGACTGTTAATCCGAGCGCCGGGATTACGACATCACCAAGAGCTGAGATGTTTTTGATTTTTGCCATGATTTCTCCTTATGTTCTCGCACGGTAAGCAATAGTGAAAATGATGATACAAGCCGCACCAGCGTTGGTCTGCATATAGCGAGGCTCGTGTGATTCCAGTCCAGAATACAACACCGAACCGCCGACGCTAGGGTCTGAACGCATGATGGTGTCAACTGCCGAGAGCATGGAATAAGCAGTGGTCCGAATGGCGGGAAGGTTGGTGTTGTCGCCTGATTGGGCAACCAGCGTGCAATTCAGCTCGCCTTCTTCCCAACGCTTGTAATTACCGACCAGCTCCCAGTTATTGCGGAAGGTTCCCACCGAGACATCGCCGTCCTCGTTGCCATCATGCCCAATCGCAATCCAGTTGGATGGGTAGGAGTCGATGGAAACGGTAGGGCCGTCATAAATCTGAACGCCAGTTAAGGCTGAGGAATTCTGCAACGCTGTAATCACGTTGTTGATGAAATTCGGTAATGCTGTCGCTGCCATTTAGAGGATACCCGGCAACGAGATTGGATCTAGCAATTCCATCGCACGACGAGGCAGTGAGTAAGTCGCGCCAGAGTAGAAGTCATCGCCGTTCTGATTGCGGCTAATCACGTTCATGGATCCGCGCTGTGTCTGCCAGAGGTGACGAACGATTTCGAGGACGCCTTGCTTAGCGGCTGGGTCAGGATTGACGAAGCCCGAGACATAGCTGATGGTGATGTTCTGAGATCCCGGCGCCCAGATTCCGTAATAGTTAGGCTCATTGAGCGAACCAGTAGTTATGCGCCAGAGACGTTGGCCAGTGTATTCCAGCGAGTAATCAGCCGAAGTCAGCAAGACGCCGTTCTCGTAGACCGAAGTGATGGACATAGCGCGAGGATGATGCAGACGGATATTGTCGACATTTCCGTCATAGATTTCGTTTGTATAAGTCACGCGACCAAGAATGTTGCCGGTGTAACTCTGAGCCAGAGAAGTTGCCGCGTCAATCATGCGACGAAGCTCGTTGTCGCTGTTGGTGGTCGTCAGCGCGATGTTGAGGTGGTCCTTGGCTTCATCGAGAGAAATGATGGAGAGCTGGGTGTAATCGCGGACGGTAAATTCGTCGTAATATGAGGACGCGTTAGATCCTGTCGCCAACCATGCAACGAGGTGACGGCCAGTCTGAGATGGCGTATAGACCGTGTCATAAAGTCCGGTAGCTGAGTTGGTAACGCTAGGAGTGACAGTGGTGCCATCTGGCAAGGTAATCGTGGCAACGACAGTGGTGGCGTTGGCGTTGTTACCGTTGGAGTCTGTAATTGTGACTCCGAGCGGAACCTGACTTCCGAGGTCAAAAGTTGAGGCCATTATCTGCCTTTCATAGAAGGTGCATTGGAGACGTGAGAATTCATGTTGCCGCGATAGGCCGAATAGTTATAAGAAAATCCGTGTTGGTTATATTTAACACCTGACGAGTTATAGGTAAAGTGAACCGTTCCCGACGCAGTTGATTGGCGTTCGGTCATGCTGGGAGCTTTGCCGACATGGGATTTCATGCTGCTTGCGCTCATTGGGCGGCTCCTTCGTAATGGATTAGGTTCTCCCCCAGTCGTTCATTATATGGGGCAAATTGGACAGCAAGGCGTCCGTGCTCTAACGCCACCCGATGAAGTCCCATGTTGTACGCGGCGATTGCGACTTGATCATGAGGCAACCAACTCCACGCATCGGACTCGCAGAGATAGGACAAAGATTTATCGGTAATCGCAAGAGCCGAAAGAGCCGCCGCATAGGATTGAGGCCATAGCTTTTGGGTGTAGTAATACTCCGCCAATTCGCATCGAGCTTCGCGTTGCTCGGGAGCTTCTGCAATCGCCCGAAGTAGCCAGCGCTCGCGATTGTGTGGTTCGAGCTTGGCCAAGTAGCGCATTGAAGCTGCACGCTCTGGCTCCCAGACTGCTCGAGGCAGTGCAAGATGTCGACGAAATTCCTTGATGGCTTCATCGTTCATAGAGTGGAAATACAACTCGCGGGCGTAATAGAACGCATTCCGGTCATCGTCGGGGTCTTCTTCGATAGCCAACTTGAGAAGTGGAAAGTATTGACCGCGTGACTTGGTCGTGTCCGGGTGGTGGTGAATCTCGAGCTTAATCCACTCCTGTTTTTCCTCACCCAGTGGCGTTAGCACTTCATGGACTGGATGTCGCCATTGGTATCCGTGGCGGGCGTGAATCTTGTCGCCGCCGTAGACGAGGTCTGGCGAGCCGTCGGGCAACCATGACCATGTGTAGGGATATCGAGGCCGTGTGGTGCCTTCTGGGACCGATTCGAGGGCTTGGCGCCAGCCCGGTTGAAGGACTTCGTCCATGTCTAAGGCGATGGCGTAGTCGATGTCATCGGGCAAGGCGTCGAGTGATGCCTGTCGTGCGTGGTCGAATCGCCACGGCTTGACGGTGATGATGCTTGTGTGGATGCCGAGTTTCTTGGCAATCTCCACGGTGTCATCTGTGGATCCTGTGTCGAAAATGTAGAGATGGTCCGCTTCACGCGCCGACTGATACCAACGCTCGACGAATTGGGCTTCGTTCAGAGCGATGGTATAAACGGCGATTTTCAACGATGCCCCCTGATGGCGATTACGCTGTCAGCGCCGCGATTTCTGCGCCAGTCAATCCGAGCGCTTGTAGCTTTGCTTGAGCAGACAACTTAGCATCGGCGGCAGCCTGAGCATCGGCTTCGCGCTTTGCGGCATCCACGGCAGCTTGTGCAGCCTGTTGGTCGCGTTCTGCGATTTCGGCAGCAGTTAGAGGAATCTCTGTTACTTCACCTGTAGCGCAGTTGACTTCAATTCGTGTGTCAGCCATTTGTTACTTCTTTCCATGAGGTAGTTGGTTCATCCCAAGAATACATTTTGCCATCGGCAGGATAAGCGACAGGCGCTTGCCATTGGTACTTATCGTCTAGCTTCCATGATCCGAAAGGCTGAGGGGCGTAAAAGACATCATGCGTTGAATCGTATGAATACCCGATTCCTGCATAGTTATGGCGAATCGAACCATCCATCGCAGTCTCTACCCACTTGCCGCCGAGAGAATCTACAAACGATTGTCCAGCGACTATTACCTGTGTGACGATGTTGTTGTCGTCAACTTGTGCAAAGTATTGTGTCATTCCTTCTCCTTAGTACGCATATCGAATAATTACAATGCCAGAGCCACCGTTACCGCCGACATAAGAGCTACTGCCACCAGCTCCTCCACCACCACCAGAGCCTGTGTTTGGCGTACCCGATGTTCCATTGCCAGAGATGCTTCCAGCACCGCCACCACCAGAACCGCCTGCACCTGCAGAACCACCAGAGTCAGCGCCGCCACCACCGCCGCCAGCGTAGTAGTTACTTACGCCAGTTCCAGTTGCGGATGCAAAAGATGAAATAGCAACACCAGCACCACCAGCACCAGAAGCGCCACCGCTGTAATTTCCACCAGCGCTTCCTGCACCACCACCGCCACCCGAAGGGTAAGGAGATGAGTTAATACCGTTGCCACCAGCGTAACCTTGGTTAGCAGTACCAGTACCACCGAATGTTGCGGCGCTTCCGTTTCTTCCACCACCAGCACCCGAGCCGCCAGAATTACCATTGCCTTGTGATACTGCAGCACCACCACCAACTGAAGTAATGGTTGTAATGCCAGTACCAGCAATGCTTGAGTTAGAACCATTTGTAGCAGTTGCGCTACCGCCTACTCCGCCAGCACCAACGGTAATTGTGTAAAGAGCATTTGAGGCTAAAGTAATTGCAGACTCAAGAGAGCCGCCACCACCAGTTGCGGTAACTGTTGAGCGTAGTCCGCCTGCACCGCCACCACCACCGTTAAATGTCGAAGCACCACCGCCAGCAACTACAAGGTAGTCACAACTAAGCGCCGTCTGTGGGGTGAATGAACCAGAGGACAAGAAGGCGTGGTACCAGTAAGTGCCGTCTGTCTGAATAATGTCTCCACCGATAGCCTTCGGAGCTTTAGTAGGAGTAGTGCCTACTGCGGCTAGGGCATAGAGAGAGAAGGTGGAGTATTGGGCAAAAGCCGTTGTAGGAGTAATTTGAATCATCTTAATGCCAGATGTTCCAGTCCATATTCCAGCTTCAAGTCCTGCGTATGCAGCAGTTGCATTGTTTTCCGAAGCGTAATCTATCGAAACGGATTTAGCATTTGATGAAGTATAGTTAGGAATATAAACTTCAATGTTGGTAAAGGTGTTAGCCGTATTTCCAGAACTATCACCCGCACCTTGAAATATATCAATTTTTGATGTGTTGGAAATGCCTACGCTACCAGCACCGCTTCCATTTCCATACAAGTATTTCCACGAATAATTATTACCTGTGTCAATATTTGCATTTCCCACTTGAAGGTAATAATCACCGTTGTTTGCGGTAGATGTAGTATCTCGCGCACTAACAACCAACTTCAAATCCGTATAACCAGTCTGAGGTATGTTGTTGAAGGTGACGCTAGATGCGCCAGCAGCTCCTACGGTGATTCTTTCAATCAGAACATAATTTGCTGTCATTACTTAACCTTCGCTAACTTCTCAGGAGCGTATAGCTCTAATATCTCCAACGCGTATGCCACCTTATCCTCCACTCGCTGACCTGCTGGTTGGGCTTTTGACCAAAGCTCTAAATTTTCTATTCTGTTATCTTGGCGGTTGCCGTTGATGTGGTGAACATTTTCGCCTTTGGTTAGCCACCGACCTAGATGTTCCGCCATAACAATTCGATGTTCTGCAACCTTGCCATTCTTATCTGCCATTGGGTGATTGGGCAGGTTCAATACTATGTAACGCGTGCTAGCAACTCGGTAGCCAACATTCTTTAGCGTTTCCGGCAGATCGTAAAGCGCCACTCGGCGGTAGTGCATTTGGCACATTCCCTTGGCTATATGCGGTTTGGTGCAATCGCCAATGGTGCAATGCTTGTATTTTGAGAAGTTGCCTTTGGGTAATTTCTTGGCAATGTCTCCGTGAACCTTGAGGCGTTTGGCGTGCATAGCGCACAACCCTCTATTGCGTAGTGGCTTTTCACAACCCTCGACTTGGCAAGGGTAATCATTTTTGTAAGGCATAGGTTAAGTATAGCTTATATGCCGTAAAGGGTGAAGGTTGAGCCAGCCGTAAAGTAAGCCGCGCCTTGTGAGTAAAGCTGGATTGTATTTATGGCGGCAGTATTACGCCACAATCCAACCGTTGCCAAAACTTGCGAGACAACATTTTGACGAGTCAATATGGTTTTGTAAGTTGAGCTATTTGAATAGTTCTGAAAATGAACCTCGGTTATGCCCCAGTTTGTATTGTTGCCGTAATTGTCTAAGAAAATAGGATAGTTATTTGACGAGGTGTAACGGTTAGAAGTTGCCGATGAACCGTTGCCAACTAGCTGCGTCGAAGAATAATTAGAGTTGGTTGTATCTACAGTTCCGTTGCCAACCTGAATACCCGCATAAGTGTTAGAGCTGAGGTAGCCGTTATAGACTAAAAACAAGTCTGTGTAAGTTTGCGGGATAGATGAGAAAGTAATCGTATTGGTTGTTGAGCCGCTTACTGTCTGCGTCTGAATCGCCACCATAGTATTAGTTGTCATTATTTAACTCCGTACAAAGAGATGGTGGAATACTGATTAAACGCTGAGCCAGCATCGGTATAAATACTAATAGAGTTAATAGCATCAGATGTAACACTAGTTCCAGCCTTGAACCAAAGTCCTGATGAAAGTACGACTCGACCTGAGCCATTATTATCCGCGCCACCTAAAGCGCGTAAAGTTTTTAATTTATTAGTATTGGCGTAATCAAGAATATCAATAATTACTGCACCAAACATTGATGCGTTAATGGCACTTGAGCCTGAACCGCCATCAATATGAAGGTATGTAGAAGGCGTTGAGGCGGCACCAGAATAAGCAGAACCACCATCACCGCCAAGATAATGTCGAGCATAGTTAGTTCCAGAATCGCTGTTGAAGCGCAAATTAATGTCATCAAAGCCATATGTTGCTCTGTTATCTTGAAGCGAACCACGCAACTGCAAATGCGTATAAGTCTGCGGAATAGCCGAGAAGGTAATAGACGATTGCCCGCCAACTCCAACCGTCACACTTCCTAGCGCGTCAAATGCACCTGCTGGGCCAGCGTAGAGATGGCCTGAGATTTGCGAGGCGAGGATGCCATTGAGCAGGAATGGTGTTGGCATGATTAGGCAATATCACCAAGAACGGTAAAGGTGTTGCTTCCGGTGCAGAGAACAGAAGCCGCCGAGTATTGTGCGCGAAGTTTAGGAGC
>Ga0208497_1000308_pt1 | contig 24288 bp, 24 predicted proteins | sample CryBogCBE25Aug07_FD_184555 | JGI IMG/M metagenome (GOLD analysis project Ga0208497, IMG submission 184555) | Freshwater microbial communities from Crystal Bog, Wisconsin, USA - CBE25Aug07 (SPAdes) | ecosystem: Environmental > Aquatic > Freshwater > Lake | place: Crystal Bog, Wisconsin, USA...
ATACCACCGGAATTGGTATAGAATTTGGCATTACATTAGCCGCAGGATCAACTTACCAAGATACTGCTAATGCATGGACTACAAAAAGTTTTGCTATAGGTTCTGCTGGTTCAACTAATTTATTAGCAACCAATGGTGCTACAATGTATATCAGTGGCGTGCAATTAGAAGCAGGTGCGTCGGCTACAACTTTTGACTATAGAGACTATACTAGAGAACTGCAGATGTGTCAGCGATATTATGAAATGTCATACGATGTTACAACTCCACCTGGTACAGCTACAGATGTTGGTATGACAATACAACGAGGTACAACCCAAGGGGGAGGAGCTTTGGGATCTACAGTGAATTTTAAAGTTACTAAAAGAGGTACACCGTCTCTTTCTTTTTGGAATACCAGTGGCGGTACCGGATGGTCTGGTACTTATTCAGGAGGCGGACTTACTCTTACTCCTAGTCCAACAGGAGTTGGAGTAAACGGATTTTATCAAAATACAGCTTCTGGTATAGGTGCTTGGACAAACGCAGAAATTTATGGTCAATGGACGGCATCATCGGAGTTATAAAAATGTATCAATTAGTAAAGAATTTAATTACAAACAACATTGAGATAGTTAAAAGGCTTGAAGACAATCTTTATATTCCTTTTGCACTAGATAATACTGACTATGTTATTTTTAAACGTGATGTATCTAACAGTGTAGACATCAATGATTCTAACGGCACACCGTTGACCAATCAACAGAAGCGTGATCTCTACGCTACTCTACCTTAATCTATTAAGTCTAATAGTAATTCTAATTTAGCACGAACAGCACGATTGTTGAAACTGTTCTTTACACCCTGGTGCAAGGGTTTGGGCCATTGATCAAATCCAGTCCAAGCATAGCCACTGTGTTCCTCATTTAGTGTAGGAATAAATTCACGATCGATCATTAGTACATAGGTGTTGTACTGGAAGTTTTGATCATTGCTGGTAAACAGCTCTAGAGGAATAATCTTTTTTATCTTAGGCGTAGCACCTACTTCTTCCTGTATCTCACGACTCAGTGCTTCAAAGGCTGTGGCATCCGTAGGCTCTTTACGACCACCAACTAGCCCCCAAGTACCAGCGGTCTTACCTTGTGTTCGTAAGAGAAACAAAAATCTGCGAGTATCTCGAGCTAGGAATAAACCTCCACTGCAAATGATTTGTTGAGTTGATGTTGTTTCAGCGTTCATTGTTTATCATAACACAAGACGCCATCCTAATGCTGGGTAGATGCCTTCAAAGCTCTTCGACCACTGATGTCCGTCCCACTTGTATTGTATACCTGTATATGAATTAGTTATGTAATGAACTTCAACCACATCAGCAGAATTGAATATCACATTCCACTTAACTCCATCCCACTGTATGATGTCATTGGCCAATGCTTGAAAGTCGCTTTGATCAGCATTTTTCCATGCCACAGGGCCACTATAACCAGGTTGACCATATTCTGATACAACATTGATATTTTCTAATATTAGATATGTAACATTAGTCACTGGTGTTCCTGGAGCAAATGTCTCAGGATTTATAATTGCATCTACAGTACCTAAGGGACGGTTCAGTAGGGCATTGTTGGCAGGTATAGTATCTGTATCAAATGTCAGCAACATTCTACGCTCATCATACGGATCTAAGCTAATGTAAGCAACAATTTCGTTACCGTTGGGCTTAGATAATCTCAGCTGACTGATATTTGCACGGAATTGACCAGGATATAAATCTAATAGTTTACGCCACGATACTGTATTGCCAGGCATCGTTGTATCACTTGAGGCTGTGTCTATTTCATTGGTCAACAAACCGGCCACACCATCTAATACCATTAATTCAAAATTGCCAGGTGTAACTACCACAGATTCAACTAGATTACCTAATCCAGGATAAACAGCATTAGGATCATCGTAGTCAGTTATGATAGTGCCTTGTTGATCAGCAAAAACATTAGCAATAATTTTAGTAATGACACCCATCTTCATAACTTTAGCAGGAGGTGTAATCCATATAGGTGTTGTAAATGTCATATTCATTATATCAATGTTTTGATCAACACCTTGGGGTATCTGACGACTAGTCCAACTTGTACTTTCTAATTGTAATACAGTTAAGCTAGTCCAGTCTATAAAGTTATCAGTAGTTTGAAGTTCTAGACTAGGATTAAACAAATACGCAATCTGTTCAAATATCTGCAACTTTTGTTCAGTATTAGTAGTCCATAAGTCTGCTACAAATGTTAATTTGTATGGACTTGGCATAATACGCTCTACAGTATATCCCAGTCCTTGAGTGTTCAAGTATTGACCTGTTGTTTCATCAAATTCGCGCTCACGAATTTGTACCTTACTGACAAATGTAGGATCTTGTAGTCGACTTTGGTCATAGTCTAGTCCTTTGATATAGCAAGCAATGAATGGTGCAGTAGGCATTACATTCTCTGAATTCTTTTTCAACAATGCACTGGCCTGACGACTAGGATCACCATACATTACTGGTATTTGACTTAACTTACCTGAGCTATCTTTCCAAGAAAAATTACTCATTAATCTCATGTACTGGGTTAGATATCGGCGTACTTGCCCCGAATAAAAATGATCCATTTTAGTTGTCCGCCTTGGGTTTTAATGCTGTATTCAATGCTTGTTTCTCTACAACAAGTTTTCCATTGATAGTAGCAGTTGTAGTATTGTTGATGAAACTGGTCTTCTGTGTTTGTCGTATCTGTGAGCCAAAGAAAGTTCCAGTACTAACATCCTGTGCACCAAACTGATTCATAGTCATGCGTACATTTTGTTCAGTCATAATCCATTTGCCGCCATCAAATCTGTACAAGACATTAGGAAGATAATCAACTCTCAAATAATATTGACCTATGCTAGGATCTGTAGGAAATTGTGTGCCTGATCCAAAGGCCGCACCATTTTTAGGTATAGTATTACCTGATGCATATCCTACATAAACTTGACCATTAGGAGTATTTAGAATCATGCTGGCATCCATGGTATCTATACTGGCATCATCTGTGACATCACTAGTAGGTGCATAACTTACTAGGCCTGTACTCGAACTTATGGGTATGACAAAAAACTGATTAGTATCATACCCGCTAACAGGTGCGTCTAATGCAGCCTGTGTAATAATCTGATCATTGATTTGTATACTTTGATTGTAAGTACTGAGTAAATCTTTTAGTGTAGTTCCGTCACCATTGCCTGCATCTTGTGCAAATATTTGACTGAATTCTTGACTGTCAATCAACGGTACACACTTGGCGCGAACTAAATGAGGATACCATGTTTGACTAAAACCATTGGCAGGACGAGTAACATCCTGCACAACATAAAATCTTTTAAGAGCAACAAAATTGTTGTCTAGAGCATATTCATCTTTTAAGTGAGGTAATTCTAGCACATCGCCAGGCATGATTTTACGCCCCAGCGTATCCACACAGTTGCGTAAATGAAAGTGCATTAATACTGTATCATTTTGTAGAAACAATCCAAACTGACTTAAATTAAAATCTAAATCAGCCATTGTATAAATTCCACGAATTGTATATACATCTGGCTCGTAGTTGCGATCGCGATTTTCCATGAACAGGACATCTTGTATGCCTAGTTCTGGAATAGGATTTGCACTGGTATTAGGAGTTGTAGGAGTAGATTCACCATCTTGCGGAGCAACTGGACCGAGGTATTTGTGAATAAAAATATCTGTACCACCAACCTGAAACTGCTCGTTGACCACGCGATCAATGAAGCGGAAGTCCGGCCCTTTCTCCGGTTTATAAAGTGATAATCTTGGGATTTTAGTTCTCCTGGTTAGTGTTATTTATCGCTAAATATCGATATGATAGACAACGACCCATCCTTAAATCAATACCAAGAAGTTATCGACTATATCAAAGCCATGTTAGGCTCGGGTATGGTAGATGTAGAATTGGATCCCATACACTATAATACTGCTATAGGTCGTGCCCTGGCAAAATTCCGTCAGCGTAGTAGCAATAGTGTTGAGGAAAGTTTTGGATTTCTAACTATCCAAGTTGATGTTACAGACTATTACATGCCTAAAGAAGTAATGAGTGTGCGTCAATTGTTCCGTAGAAGCATTGGTTCAAGATCCGGTGGCGGGGCTGGGGGTACATTGTTTGAACCATTTAACTTAGCCTATAGTAATACATATTTGCTCGCATCAACAAACATGGGTGGCCTAGCTACTTATTATGCCTTTGCTGGATACCAAAAACAGGTCGGTAAAATGTTTGGTAGCGACATAAACTTTACTTTTAATCCTACTACAAAACTGTTGACTATAATGCAACGCCCTCGTGCTGAAGAAGAGTTGTTGGTTTGGATGAGTAATTATCGTCCTGATTTTAATCTGTTACAAGATCCTTATGCACAACAGTGGTTACGGGATTACGCCCTAGCAACCTGTAAAATTATGCTAGGTGAGGCACGTGAAAAGTTTGCTACAATCACAAGTCCTCAAGGTGGAACGCAGTTAAATGGTGCCGCACTCAAAGCTGAAGGCAAAGCTGAAATTGAAATGCTAGAGCAAGACCTAATCAACTACAAAGATGGCGGTCAACCATTGACCTGGATCACCGGTTAAATTGGCTAATAAAATATTGACATCATAATCTAATTGTAATAAATTATAGTATCAATTAAGGGATGCTATGAGTATTATTGGAATATGCGGATTTATATCAAGTGGCAAGGACACAATAGCTGATTATCTAGTAAATTATCATCAATATCGCAGAGAATCGTTTGCTAACAGTCTTAAAGATGCAGTAGCACAAGTGTTTGGTTGGGACCGAACTATGCTAGAGGGCCGTACAAAACAAGCCCGTGAATGGCGCGAACAACGAGATGAATGGTGGAGTCAACGCCTTGGTATGGACATAACACCTCGCTGGATCCTGCAATTTTGGGGTACAGAAGTTTGTCGAAAAGCATTTCATAATGATATTTGGATTGCTTCATTAGAGAATAAATTACGCAATTCAAAAGATGACATAGTTATTAGTGACTGCCGTTTTCCTAATGAAATTAAATCAATCAAAGATGCAGGTGGTATTGTAATTCGTGTTGTTCGTGGCCCAGAGCCAGAATGGTACGATGCGGCTATTAGTGTTAACCGCGGGCCTAATGGTAATACAACCTGGGCCATAAGTCGAGCAAAGCTAGAAAGATTAAAAGTACATGCCAGCGAAACTGCCTGGGTGGGTATAGAATTTGATCATGTTTTAGACAACAATGGTACTATTGACGATCTGTTTATACAGGTTAAAGATATATTACCCTCTGCTGATTTGCCATTGAGTGCAAAACTTGCTCTAGATTTAATTTAGAAGTCGGGAATCAAATCTCCTTGTCGCCACTTAACTCCTTCTTTGTGTAGTATGCGTTGACAGTTAGCACAAACTGTCTTTAAATTTGTAACTCTGTTATTGGTTAAGTTTCCGTCAACATAAAAAACATTAAACTGTTCTTCATGTCTAGAAGCATAACTACATTTTTCACATACTGATTTTTTCTTATAACCATATAAGGCCCATAGCGGCCTTGATTCTTGATGTCCGCGAGCACAATGATCACATTTTGATCTATAGAACGCCTGACCTTCTTTGTAATAATTTATGGCCACAGGTCTTTGACCGCATTGTTTACATAGATTACGCATGTGCCCTTTTATGCCCTTTTTATATCATGATATTTATGGATTTTTTTTGGATCCGTGACTAAATAAAACAAAGTAATCCACTAAGGAGTTTTTAAAATGACAACATTACAATCACCAGGCGTAAGCGTAACAGTAGTAGACGAAAGTTTCTATAACCCTGCGGCACCTGGAACAGTTCCAATGGTATTTGTAGCAACAGCACAAGATAAGGCAAATGCCAGCGGCACAGGTACAGCACAAGGAACAACATCAGCCAATGCTGGCACAGTCTGGGTCATTACCAGCCAACGAGATTTAACTGATACATTTGGTACTCCTTATTTCCAAACTGATGCAGAAAATAATCCAATCAATGGTGGCGAGCTCAATGAGTATGGATTACAAGCGGCTTACAGTGTATTAGGTGTTAGTAGTAAGGCTTATATTGTTCGTGCAGATGTTGATCTAGGATCATTACATCCTAGTGGTACAGCACCAGAAGGTTCTCCTGTAGCAAATACATATTGGGTCGATACTTCAAATAGTTTATTTGGTATCAACGAGTGGAATAGTGTTACTAAAAAATTCACAGTTAAAACTCCGTTGATCATTGATAACAGTAATATTTCAGAACTTACTGATTTATTGGCCAATGGTGGAGTTCCTAAGAATACTTTTGGTTCAGTTGGTGATTATGCCATAGCAATTACTAGTGAAAATCAAAATCAATTATTTTACAGATCAACTACAGGTTGGGTAATTGTAGAAAATACATTTGATGGTGGTAAAAAACTAGCAATTAGCCCGCACTATCAATATCCTAACTTTACAAATACAGGAACAAATCATTTAAATGCACCAACGGGTAGTATTTGGATCAAAACAACTACACCAGTACTTGGTGCTAATTGGGATGTAAAATATTATAATGGAGCTACGCAAGCATGGACTAGAGTTACAGCTAATATCTATCCAAGCACAGAGGCTGCTATAGTTGCACTTGATCCTGTACATGGCGGAAGTAAAATTCCTGTTGGTACAGTAATGGTATGGAGTGATTACGACAACGGTGCGGCAACTACTGCTACTAACAGTAATTTTGAACTTTATATTAGATATTCTAACTCACCGACATCAATCAGTGTTGCTAGTGCAGTAACAACATCAAGTAATTCATCATTTGTTATTAGAGAAACATTAGCAAGTGGACAATGGAATACTGCTAAAACTGTGCATATAAACACAACTACATCAACACCACTAGGTCAGTTGATTGCTAGTAGTATTAACGCTGATTCTGATTTGATTAACATTAAAACAACATGGGATTCAGTAACAGATAGACTTACTATTAATCATGTGTTAGGTGGAGAATTTGAGATTCAAGATACTCATGGTTCAATTGCATTAATGGGATATAATGTTGATTCAACAGCAAATTTATATGCCGCTCCGATGGGCGACAATTATGATTTACGAGCATCAAATTGGAGACCCTTGGTGTATGAGGCATTATCGTATGCTCCATTTACTACTCCTGCAGATGGTAAACTATGGTTTGACAGTACATTAGATGTAGATATCATGTACAATGAAGGTAATGAGTGGGTTGGTTATGGTAATGTTTTCCCTGCTACAGATCCTAATGGACCATTGGTTCAGGCAAGTGCGCCATCAACTCAAAGTGATGGTACCACTCCGTTGGTTGTAGGCGATATTTGGATCGATACATCAACTCCTGATCAATATGGACAAAATATCTATCTCTACGACGGATCAGCTTGGGAAATACAAGATGTAACTGATCATTCTAGCCCTAATGGTTGGATTTTTGCTGATGCAAGATACAATGACGGAACATCATATGATCCGATGAGCATTGCTGATTTATTGGTTACTAACTATGTAGATGCTGATGCACCTAATCCACAGCTATATCCTACAGGAACACGTTTGTTTAACACTCGTCGAAGCGGTAATAATGTTAAGAAATATCATAGAAATTATATTTCTAATTCCGAGTATCCAGACCGTTGGGTTACAGCTAGCCCTAACGATTCAAACGGAGTCGGAACATTTGGTCGTTTAGCACAGCGTGGTGTTATAACATCTGCACTCAAAGCTATGATTACAACAAATCAAAGCATTCGAGATACAGACACATTGAACTTTAATTTGATTGCTACACCTGGCTATACAGAGCTAATTCAAGATATGGTTGCGTTCAACACAGACATCGGTCAAACAGCATTTGTTGTTGCAGATACACCATTCCGTTTAGAGCCAACTGGTACAGCATTATCTAATTATGGTAATAATACTGCTAATGCCGCAGATAATGGTGATACTGGATTAGTTACATATGATAACTATATGTCAGTGTTCTATCCCAGTGGTTACACTAACGATAACTTAGGAAACAATATTGTTGTCCCTCCAAGTCATATGATGTTGCGTACTATCATTAATAGTGATAACAAATCATATCTATGGTTTGCACCTGCAGGTACGCGCCGTGGTACTGTTGACAATGCTAGTTCAGTTGGATATGTTAATGATACAGGCGAATTTAAAACTGTAAGTCTATATCAAGGACTTCGTGATGTGTTGTCAGGTGTTAAAATTAATCCTATTGCAACATTGCCAGGAGTTGGTTTAGTTAACATGGGGCAATATACTCGTGCAAACGCACCAAGTTCTTTAGATAGAATTAATGTAGCACGACTAGTTGGATATCTACGAAGACAACTAGCTATTCTAAGCAAACCATTCTTGTTTGAACCAAATGATAGTCAAACACGCAAAGAGATTAAAACTAGTATTGAAGGTTTATTATTAGAATTAGTAGGTCAACGAGCTATTTACGATTATGTTGTAGTTTGTGATTCAACTAACAATACTCCTGCAAGAATTGATCAATCAGAACTGTATGTAGACATTGCTATTGAACCAGTCAAAGCAGTGGAGTTTATTTACATTCCATTAAGACTGTTGAATACTGGAGCTATTGCAGCCGGTAATTACGGTTCACAAGCAAAATAAGACAAAAAAGGAGCATACAAATGCCAATCGCAAGTTTATCAAGATTTACAGTTCCGCTGAACACAGACCAAAGTGCTAGTAACCAAGGTTTGTTGATGCCAAAGTTAGCCTATAGATTTAGGGTATCATTGTTTGACTTTGGAGTCGGCGGAGATCCGGCAACAGAATTAACTAAACAAGTTATGAATGTAGAGCGTCCAAAACCAAAGTTTGATGAAATTAAATTAGATGTTTACAACAGTGTAGTAAAACTAGCTGGTAAACACAGTTTTGATGATATCAAACTTGTTGTACGCGATGACATGACTAATATTGTGACCAATAAAGTTGGTCAACAAATGCAGAAACAATTTGACTTTTTTGAGCAAGCTAGTGCCGCAAGTGGATTAGATTATAAGTTTACAATGGTTATCGAAATCTTAGATGGCGGTAACGGAGCTTATCAACCAATCGTGCTTGAATCATTCGAAGTACAAGGTTGCTGGATTAAGGCTGTAACCTACTCACAAGGAGACTACTCTAAGGGTACTGAAGCAATGACTATTGAAATGACTATCTGTTACGATAATGCAGTACAAACTGATGAAGCAGGTGGATTGATCGGCCTAGGCCAACCAGTTGGTCGTACAGTAGGAACATCAGCAATAGGTAGCTAATAGTATTTTTTTACTACAAATTAAGCCCAGTTTATACTGGGCTTTTTTGTTGATATAAATAAAACTATGAGTACATCTTTCAATCATTTCGTAAGTAACAATGGCCAGGGAACAATCTTCAAAAGTTTCGATCATGCCAGCAAACTATATGTAGCCAATAATTATGCTCGAGCACCTAAACTTGGTTTCTTATATTATGTTTATTTTAATATCAATGATAATGTAGTAGGGGATCAAGGATGGGCCAACAGCGCACAGAAAGATGTAGGTTTATTGGTTAAAAAAATTGATATGCCTAAATTTAAGATTACTACAGAAACTGTAAATCAATACAATAGAAAAGTAAATGTACAGTCTAAGTTGATCTATGAACCTGTTAATATAGAATTTCATGATGATAATAGTGATATAACAAACGGTCTATGGAAAAATTATTACAAGTATTATTTTGTAGATAGTAATTATAGTAGTGGTAATAGAGCCTATTGGGAAAATAGCAAATACGGTACAACTGATTATGCCTACGGTTTAGGCAATTATCAAAATGAACCATTCTTTGATACAATAGAAATTTTTGTATTACATCAACAAAAGTTTACACAAATGATATTAGTTAATCCTTTGGTCACAGCGTGGGATCATGATAAACTGGATCAATCTAATGGTAACAACATATTAACTAATAAGATGACTGTAGCTTATGAAAATGTAGTATATTTAGAAGGCGAAATTGAAAAAAATAACGGCACCGTAACTAATCCGCCATTATTTGCCCTTAGATACTATGATAATGTTGCAAGTCCATTGAGTGTAGGCGGTAACATCCTGAATTCAACTCCTGCCGCCAATGGAAAATTGCCCAATGATGCCGCAGTATTTGGTAAGAAACCACCATACCCACAGTATAAAAAACCATTAGTAGGCTATGTTCAAAATTGGGGAGGAGATCCCAACCTTGCTGAAAAGGCCTATGCACAACAACCCAGTAGTGGATTGTCTATAGGACTATTCATGGGCCACTTACAAATATCAGGCACGCAACAATTGGGTCCACTTAATCTTGGATTTAATGTATCTTCCGGTCGCGGTGGATTACATGGCGTACAGACTATTAATGCAGGACCAGTGACACTGGCTAAGAAAATATAATATGTCAGGAACTAATCTATACAGCAATCTCCCACCGAGCCCTGTAAGCAATAATTCTACAGTAGCAGCCATGGATGCCTATTATTCTAAGCCATTGGCAATAGATTCCACTACCTATAGTATGATGACAGGATTTTTTCAAAGCCGAGGATTTGATATTAGTGCATCAGAAACTACAGCTATTGCATTAATCAAACAAGCACAATTAGATGGCTACAATCCTATTAATGTTTTAGATTCTCTTAAAGGATTAAATGATGTTTCATTAAACAACATCATTGCTGAAATACTAAATTACAACAGATATAAAACTAGTTTTTTAGGTAATGCCACTGGCTTTACACCGTTCGAACCTGTTGCTAGAACAATCATAGCATGAGCTTAAAATACAGTCAGGGAATTTATACAGTCAAAAACCCAGACAAGTATGTGGGATCAAAACCTCCTTATTGTCGCAGTTCTTGGGAAACAACATTTTGCATGTTCTGTGACAACAATCCTAGCATACAACAGTGGGCCAGCGAACCAGTTAAAATTCCCTACAGAGATCCCCTGACTGGTAAACAAACAGTTTATGTACCAGACTTTCTAATAACCTACATAGATAAGAATCAAGGTAAACATGTAGAGATGGTAGAAATAAAACCAAAGAATCAAATGATGCTGGAAAAAGTTGGTAAAAATCCCTACAATCAAACGCAGTATGTTAAAAATCTAGCCAAGTGGGAGGCCGCAAATGCCTGGTGTCGCAACAAAGGTATTAAGTTTCGAGTTATAAACGAATCTGATATATTCACAAATACAAAGACTACAAAAAAACGGAATAAGTAAGATTATGACTAAGAAATTACAAGAAGTATTTGACTTACCAGACGACCCTATGGTTATGCCTGCACCGGGCGAACCTGTACAAACTCAGGCCGTGATTACTCTCGAAGAACGCTTAGAAGAATTTGATAAAATATCAGCCGCTCTACCACGTGTAAAAGGGCTAGGTGATATCAGCGATTCAGAACTAGATGCACTGGCTGCCAAAGCAGAACAAGCCTACGATGATCTAATGGACCTAGGAATGAATGTCGAAGCTCGGCATGGTGCTCGCATGTTTGAAGTTGCGGCACAGATGATGAACGCGGCTATTACTGCTAAAACCAACAAGATTGATAAGAAATTAAAGATGGTTGATCTGCAACTTAAGAAGTTAGCCATTGATAAAAAACACGGACAAGAAGGTGAAGGAGCTGTTGAAGGCGAGGGCTATATACTCACAGATCGTAATAGCATCTTAGAAAAATTAAAGAATCTGAATAAATAATACACTATGAAAACTTTTCTAAATTATCTATCTGAATCAACTTCTGCTAAAAAATATCCTTTTAGGGTTAAAGTAGCAGGAGAGTTTACAGCAGAGCAAGAGACAAAACTCAAGTCTATGTTGGAGCGTTTTAAAGTTGATTCTTTCAAGAAAGTAGGAGTTACTCCTATTCAACAATTCCCACTAGACTTCCCACAGATTAGAAATTGTGAAGTTTCAATCTTTGAAGTTAATCTAGATTATCCTACAACTCAACAAGAACTTACAGAATATATAAGTTCAGGTCTAGGTATTAATAAAGGTAATCTAGCTGTTCGTCGTCCTGGCGAACCCAGTGAAGAATATCAAACACCTGTTGAAAAACGAGAAGGTGCACTGTTAGATGATCCAGATTACAAAGAAGCAGGTAGTCCTCAATTTGAAGATTACTATGGCGACAAATACAATTCAGGATTTGTCAAAGAATTAAATGATCTCTTAAAATTACAGCGTAAAGCTCGTGGTGAAGAGATACCTACAGAAGGTGTGGCCAAATACAATATTGATACTCCGGCCAGCACACAGAGCATGTTGCAGTCTGCTCCAGATCCAAGAAGGAAATAATTATGCAAATGATCGACGTAATGAAACGCCTAGCAGAGCTAGATTCAACTAATCCCAATGTAATCAAAGAAAATATCAGTGTTGAAGAATGTGGTCCAATGGGAATGATGGGTGGCATGGAAAAGCCTAGCACACCTGCTACATTGAATATCACAGCCGACAACGGCGAAGAATTAGGTAACATGTTGGCTACTATTATGAAGCTAGCTGGTGTACAAAAAGTAGAACCAGAGCATCTTGGTATGGAACCAGAGCCAACAGTTATGACAGCTGAGCCTGTTACAGCAGTTGGACCAAGTGCATCAGATCAATCAGCAGGTGACGAAATGCGTGGCATGATGTCAGTTGTAGATAAGTTAAATCCCGAGCATGACGGTGAAGAAGGTGACGAAGAAGAAACCGACGAAGGCCAAGATGAATTTGGTATTCCGGGTGTAGATACTACTCCTAATCGACCAGATGCACACAAGTCATTTGACGGTAACGAATTTGCCAATCATCCAAATGATGGTAGTACACATGGTCGTGCTACTAAAAACAATCCTCATGGCAATCCCATGGGACACGAGCAAGAAAAAGAACAAGAAGCTAACATGACCATGGAAGAGCAGTTGATGGCTGAGTATAAAAACTTTATCAATGAAGCCAAAGAGTGCAAGGTTTGTCACGAACCAATGAAAAAATGTAAATGTGATTAAACACTCCATTTTTCCAAATAGGCTCTTCGGAGCCTATTTTTTTCAGTAAATACTCGTATGGCAAATGAAAATAAACTAGTAAAGACTGCTCATGTTACACAAAAGTTCACTGAGCAAGATATTGTTGACCTTGGAAAATGTATGGATCCTGTTAATGGTCCACATTATTTCCTAGAGCATTTCTTTCACATCCAACATCCTACTAAGGGCAAATTATTATATGAGCCTTTTGAATATCAAAAAAGACTGATTGACAGTTATCACAATCACAGGTTCAATGTAAACCTACTACCTCGACAGACAGGTAAAGCACTGAGTCTAGATACACCAATAGCTACTCCGACAGGATGGACAACTATGGGAGATATCAAAGTCGGTGATAACATCTTAGGCCCAGACGGAACAACTGTAAATGTAACATTTGCAACCGAAGTCATGCATAATCGAACCTGCTACCGAGTAGAGTTTGATAATGGCGATTCGGTATTGGCAGATGCAGAGCATCTATGGGAAGTAAATTCTGGATTTTGGCATATACAACAAAAAGTATTGACAACTAAAGAAATATTAGATTACAAAGAAAAAAACAACACAGTGGTATATATACCTATCACTGAAGCAATAAAAGGTTCCTATCAAGATCTACCTGTATCTCCCTATACATTAGGGGTATGGTTAGGTGACGGAGCCTCAGCCGGAGGATGTTACACACAATCAAATATTGATAATATAGAAATGGTCAATTTGATAATGAGTGATGGATATGTTTTGTCTCCTCCCAGGGTCAACAGCCCCAATAGCGAGGTTAGGACTATATATGGTTTGATGCCAACTCTAAGAGAACATTCATTACTTAAAAACAAACATATTCCGGATATATATCTAAGATCATCTATAGAACAAAGATTAGATCTTTTGAGAGGGTTGATGGACACTGATGGGTCTGTTGATAATAGATCTGGTAGATGCGAATTTTATCAAAAAAAATATAGTTTAATCAAGCAGGTAAGAGAATTACTAACATCTCTAGGAATCAAAAGCAGATGCAATTTCAAAACCCTCAACGGTGAAAAATACTATACTTTAGGATTTGCAACTGACAAATACCGAGTATTCAACCTTAAACGCAAGGCTGATCTGCAGAAAAAATGCAAGGGCCATCCAAAAAATAAAAGATTATACATAACTCAAATAACACCAGTTGATTCAGTTCCTGTTCGCTGTATTCAAGTTGATCACCCTAGACATCTTTTCCTTTGTGGTGAAACTATGATCCCTACACACAACACCACAACTGCCGCAGGGTATCTACTATGGTTTGCTATGTTTGTTCCAGATTCAACCATTCTAATTGCCGCACACAAATATACAGGTGCACAGGAGATCATGGCTCGTATTCGTTATGCCTATGAATTGTGTGCTGATCATATACGATGTGGAGTAAAGAGTTATAACAAACAAAGTATTGACTTTGATAATGGCTCGCGTATTATTGCACAGACAACCACTGAAACAACTGGTCGTGGTCTTTCTTTATCATTGCTATATGCAGATGAGTTTGCGTTCGTTCCGCCCAATGTGGCCACAGAATTCTGGACTTCAATATCGCCTACGCTGGCCACAGGTGGTAAAGCAATTATTACTTCAACACCTAATAGTGACGAAGATCAATTTGCACAGATATGGAAAGAAGCCAATCTGAGATATGATGAGCATGGTAACACACAAGATGTAGGTAAGAATGGATTTTTCCCCTTTACTGCTCACTGGACAGAACATCCAGACCGTGACGAAGCCTGGGCCAATGAAGAGCGTAGCCGCATTGGTGAAGAACGATTCCGCCGTGAGCACGAATGTGAATTTCTTGTATTTGATGAAACATTGATCAGCAGTATCAAACTTGCCAACATGGAAGGCAAAGAACCTATCATGAAGATGGGGCAAGCACGATGGTACAAAAAGATCAATCCTAAACATACATATGTCATCGCATTAGATCCTAGTCTAGGCACTGGCGGTGACCCTGCAGGTATACAGATTATAGAATTGCCTAGTTTTGAACAAGTAGGAGAATGGCATCACAACCTCACACCTATACAAGGACAGGTTCGTATACTGCGAGATATTTGTCAGTATATCAGTGATGAGTGCAGTAAAAAAGGATCTACTCCTAGCATGTATTACAGCGTTGAAAATAACTCAGTAGGCGAAGCCGCACTAATAGCAATCAACGAATTAGGTGAAGAAACTATACCTGGATTGTTTCTCAGTGAACCCATACGCAAAGGTCATGTACGCCGATATAGAAAAGGATTTTACACAACACATGCTAGTAAAATAGCAGTTTGTGCCAAGTTAAAACACCTTATTGAAAGCAACAGAATGAAGATAAATTCCAAGCCTTTGATCAGTGAACTTAAAACTTATGTTGCTAAAGGACTGGGATTTGAGGGCAAATCTGGCACACATGATGACTTGGTTAGCAGTGTATTGTTGGCAATTCGCATGAGCATGGTGCTACAAGATTGGGATCCTGCTATCTACGATAAGATGCGCGAAGAAGCAGAAGATGAGTGGGAAATGCCGATGCCCATTTATGTCAACACTTTTTAATAAATAATAAAATGCAAGCTATACAAATAATCTCTCAAGACCTGTTTGACAAAGTCCGCTCTCGTTTCTCAAATTTAGAAATGGGCGATGAAACAGGCGCAGTTACTATTGACCCTGCAGAGGCTCGTTTCTTTGATTTTGACTTCGTATTAGAAGGTAATAATCTAGGGCGTGTTAGCATTAGCCTTAATGATCTAGGTAGCTTAAAAGTTTATTATAGCCAAGGCATTACAGAAAATCAAGATGACCCTGCTAAAAAAGAGTGGTACAGTTTCTTAAAAGAAATGAGATTTTTTGCCATGCGAAGATTACTGAGATTTGATACTAGAGACATCGCTAAAACAAATCTTGACAAAAACGATTTTCAACATCTTGCTACTACGCAAGGCCCCAAGGAAGAACCTATGACAAACACAATGAATGAATCACGCTGGAATCAAAAAAGCACAAAGAAAACTAGCCGTGCAGTAAAAGGACAAACAGAAGTTATTGTTCGCCATGCTAGAGCAGTAGATGAAATGTATCCAGGTGCTCGTAGTCAAAAGAAAAACATCAAGGCAATTTTTATTCAGAATCACGATGGGGAAAGATTTAAGTATCCTTTCATTCACCCAGCCGGTGCATTCGCTATGGCACAACATGTAGATCACGGTGGCATTCCACATGATCCAGCAGGCAAAGCAATTATTAAAATGAGCGAACAAATTGCTCAACTACAAGAATTTCAAAGAAAAGTACACAAAGCCACCTTGCACGATGACGCAACAGGAATTACAGAGCGTGCCTTAGGCCGACTAAATGAACTCAAAGCAAGGATGGAATCATTAGGCAAACGCCAACACTATGAACAATGGATGGAAGAATTTAGCAATCAGGCACCCATGGATGACGGTCTAGAGATGGATGAAGTCACCATGGAAGAATACAAACAAAAATTTACACAAACAAATTTCCAAGAAGAACTAGCCGCATTTTTCCCCTTGCTACATCGTATCATGAGCGAGACTAATAATATTGATTTAGAATCGTATGTAGGTGAAGACAAGCATGAAGAATGTGAAACATGTCACAGTGATCCATGTGAGTGTGATGATGAAGTTAAGGAAGATGCATTTGATGCATTTGAAAATTGGGCCGAAGCAGTTGAGCAAGGTAAACTAGCAGATGATCAAATTGAAGAATTAAAAAATGCTATTATGCAACTGCCACAAGGTGATGATGGTCCCAAATTAGATCTAGGTCCTGAAGGTCAAACAGCAGTTCAATTCTTTCAAGAGTTTGGATTAGATGATTCTGATCTAGAAGAAAAACTCAAAGACATGGCCAATGTTGACGCAACTACTGACGCACTCGAAGTGTTCAAACTATGGGCTAACGAAGACTATCCTGAGCTAGCCGTGGCATTGGGCATAAGTGACACAGGTGGACAACCAGAAGCAGATGCAGAACAACCTGTAGCAGAAGGTCCAGGCCTCATGGTTAATGGTAAAGAAATTGACATGCGAAGTTTAGAAATTGATGGTGTTGATCCTAGAGATTATCCAGATTTCAGTGATGCATATATCAGTTATGCACTATTCACTGATGGTACAGAATTAAATGATCAAGAACTAGAACAATTAAATGACGAGCACGGTGACCTTGTACACGAGTTGGCTTACGACAGTTTACATGAAAACGAAGAAGCAGGTGGTCCTGCAAATACAATGATGAGCAAAGAGAATGTAATCAAAGAAGTGGCAAAATTAGTAAAAAGCAGATTCAACGAAGACAACCCAGATGTAGGTCCATTCAATGGCAAAGAAAATATTGCACTAGATGTTAAGAAAAAATGCAGTGAAATGTTTGGTGACCAAGTAGGCGAACAGGCAGAACAATTGGCAATGGAATTTATGGAAAAACTCAGCAAACGTTGGGAAGAAAAACACGGGCACATTGAAGATGACGGTTTGGCAAGACTAAAAGAATTACTAGGCAATGTAAAATCTAAAGTAGAAAGCATGGGCGATGTTGGAGGCCATCCTGGCAACAATATCATGAGTGCAGAAGGTGATGACAAAGACAAACCACCATTTGACCCACCTTATAAAAATGTAGAACCACATAAAGATCAATACGGAAATCCGGTAAAACATGTAGCAAAACATTTGGCAAAACAAGGAATGAAACAAGCTATGGATGCCAAAGAAGATATCTTAAGACTAGCAGGTTTGGCAAAATAAATCATTTTTTGCAATCATAAAGGTTGCAATGATAAATAAAACTGTGCATACTAAACACATGCACAGTTTTTCTTTTTAGTCAGTTGGCTTTAAAGAAGAGGCATAATATAACATTTATTAAGGAAAAACATTATGGCAACTTTAGCAGAAATCCGTGCGAAGCTACAAGCTTCAACTCAACAAAACTCCGGCAACGGCGGAGGTGACAACGCAATTTTCGCCCATTGGAATATTGCAGAAGGACAAACAGCAACAGTCAGATTCCTTCCTGACGCAGACCCAAACAACACTTTTTTCTGGATTGAACGAGCAATGATTCGATTGCCTTTCGCCGGAGTTAAAGGTGACACAAACTCCAAGCCAGTAACTGTGCAAGTACCTTGTATGGAAATGTGGGGCGAGTCTTGTCCAGTCTTAACAGAAGTGCGTCCTTGGTTTAAGGATCCTTCATTGGAAGATATGGGTCGTAAGTATTGGAAGAAAAAATCATATTTGTTCCAAGGCTTTGTAGTTGATAGCAAGCTACAAGAAGACAAAACTCCAGAGAATCCTATTCGTAGATTCATCATGAGTAGCCAGATTTTTAACATTGTTAAAAATGCGTTGATGGATAGTGAGATTGAAGAATTGCCAACAGACTATGTCCGTGGCTTGGATTTTAAGATTGCTAAAACCAGCAAAGGTGGTTATGCTGACTACACAACCAGCAGTTGGTCGCGTCGTGAGCGTGCTCTTTCAGAAGCAGAACATGCCGCAATTACGCAGTATGGCTTGTTTGATTTGAAGAGTTTCTTACCAAAGAAACCCACTGATGTTGAACTCAAAGTCATCAGCGAAATGTTTGCCGCATCAGTAGATGGCGAAGCATATGACATGGATCGTTGGGGTCAATACTTCAAGCCAGATGGTATGAAGGGTAATTATGCACCTAGCGCCAATGCAGCTCCTGCTCCGGCAGTAGCGGCAGCACCCAGGGCAGTAACACCAGTATCTGCACCTATTGAGGATGATGAAGTCCCTTTTGAATCAGCGGCTCCTGCACCAGCGGCAGCACCCGCGGCAAGTGGTGATGCTGGAAGTCGTGCGGCAGACATTATTCAGATGATTCGTAATCGTCAAAAGAATATTACTCCTTAAAAAAATGTCGGATACACTGGCTTATGTGTATAAATGGACCCTATATACCATTTAATGTTGGTATATAGGATCCCGCACAGCCGTCTGTGTAATCCAGATGATGGATATCTGTTGTAAATTAAAAAAGGAATAAAATGGCAAAATCATTTGATATTAGTAAATTTAGAAAATCTATCACTAAAAGTATTGATGGACTCGGAATTGGATTTAACGATCCTACAGACTGGATATCAACAGGTAACTATGCCCTAAATTATCTTATCAGTGGTAACTTCAATCATGGAGTTCCACTGGGCAAGGTAACTGTATTTGCCGGAGAATCTGGTGCAGGTAAATCATATATCTGCTCCGGAAATATTATCCGTCATGCACAGGAACAGGGTATATTTGTTATTCTTGTTGACTCAGAAAACGCACTTGATGAGAAATGGTTGAAAGACCTAGGCGTTGATACTAGTGATGAAAAGTTGTTGAAACTTAACATGGCTATGATTGATGATGTGGCAAAAACTATTTCAGAATTCATGAAAGAGTACAAACTAATGCCCGAGGAAACTCGTCCAAAGATTTTGTTTGTAATCGATTCACTGGGCATGTTGCTTACTCCTACTGATGTAAATCAGTTTGAAGCAGGCGAAATGAAAGGTGATATGGGCCGTAAACCTAAAGCACTTACATCACTTGTTCGTAACTGTGTAAACATGTTTGGTTCGTGGAATGTTGGTATGGTTTGTACAAATCACACATATGCTTCACAAGATATGTTTGACCCAGATGACAAAATCAGTGGTGGTCAAGGATTCATTTATGCATCAAGTATTGTAGTTGCTATGCGTAAGTTGAAGCTAAAAACAGATGCAGATGGTAACAAAACTACAACTGTAAATGGTATCCGTTCAGCGTGTAAGATTATGAAAACACGCTACGCTAAACCGTTTGAAAGTGTACAAGTTGAGATTCCATATTCAACTGGTATGAGCCCATACAGTGGGTTGGTTGATTTATTTGAAGCCAAAGGTATGTTGAAGAAAGAAGGCAATAGTCTTGTTTACACAACAGCCGATGGTGAAGTTATCAAACAATTCCGCAAGGCGTGGGAGAAAAATGAGAAAGATGGACTAACTATTATGATGGCGGAAATCGCCACACATGGTGAAACAAGTGTAGCACCTGTAACAGAAGAAGATACAGAGGAAGTATAATGGAAGAAGATCTAATCATTGAAGTATGGGATGTATTCAAGGAATATATCTCTGATAAAAATAAGGAAACTGCGGCCAATCACTTTGTTGATTTCCTACTTGGAAAAGATGTAGACTCTGCAACACTAAAAGCACTTGTCGGATATGATACATACCTAGATGATGCAATTGACATTATTGTCAGTGGTGAAGAAGAATCTGAAGAAGACGAAGAAGACGATTGGTCCTACGATGAAAATGAGGACTAAACAATGTCCTGGTATGCAAAAGTCAGCAAAGACATAGCACACCTTCCTAGTTGTTTAGATCATTTTTACACTCAGATAGAAGAAGCCAGAAAAGAGGTTAAGATTCACGGTAATGTGGAGAAGGCCTCGGCTTCTCTGCCTGGTATTGTAGAACAACGATTTAATCAATTACAGGAAATTGAAGCTATACTCGAATATCTCAACATCGAACTCAGACGAGTAAAATCCAAAGCCTTCAAAAAATATTTGGAGAATTATCAACGTGCTTTAAGTAGTCGAGACTGCGAAAAATATGTTGAAGGTGAAGCAGATGTGGTTGATATGGAAAAAATTATCAATGAATTCGCCATGCTTCGTAACCAATGGCTTGGCATTATCAAAGCCTTGGATATTAAACAGTGGCAGTTAAGTAACATTATCAAACTACGAGCGGCAGGACTTGAAGATATTACACTATGAGTGTATAATAAATGTATGATATACATCGAAGACTTAATTACAGCCTCTAGAACAGTAAATCCCATAAAATTCAATATGTGGGATGATAAAATTATCACGGACTTTGATCTACAAATTTCTTTAGGTGTAGGATTTACAGAAAAGCAATCAGTGTTGGCTGTAAAAATCCTAAAAAAGTACTCAACAAAATTATCACTATCGTTGGGATCAGATATTTCTAATTTTTTAGAAAATCCTGTCTACAAGTTACCAATTCGTACAATTAATACTTCTAAAAAAATGTCCATTACGGATCATATTTTATACGGGAGAGTTATTTCTGTAGTTTTTCCCTACAATGAAGCCTATGTCACACGAATCAAGGAACAGTCAGGTGGTGTTGATTATAGGACATGGAGCAAAGACCTAAAATCTTGGATTTTTTCACTAACTGAGACAAATTTGAAATTTTTGATGAATTTTGCCATTGAAGAAAATTTTGAAATCGATGATGAGTTGGCTGATTTATTTTCGCAGGCAAAAGAAATAATGTCTAACATGGAACATCATATACCTATGTTAGTCATTGAGGATAAAATACCAAAAATTATCAATTTTGACAAAAATTTACCACTTTTGACCAGCACTGAAATTTTACCTGCCATTTTTGAAGCTCGAAGAAAAGGCATTGATACATGGGATAATACAATTAGCAATTTTCTTGACAGTGATGAGGTGGATGAAATCACTAGAGAATTTCTAAAATCTGAACCTGGTGAAAAATTCAGCATAGACAGTGAAATTCATGGTTTTTCTTCATTGGAAAATATCATAAAATTCATGGGTCCTTGTTTGTTTGTGATTCCAGGTGGTAGCGAATTAGAAAAATTAATCATGGCACATGAATTTTTAAGATCAATTGGAATTGAAAATCATCAGATGAGTGTTATGTTTCGCTTACCCACAGAAAGCAACGTAAATTTCAATAATTTTGTGAAAAATAATGGTTTGAACACACCCATAAAAAATGACACACAAATTGTTTTTATCAGTAGCAAATTACCCAAGCCTGTGTTAAAATCTAAAATTAAATTTCACGCAATTATTAATCTAGGTTTTGACAACGTGCATTATACAATGCGAGATTTTGTAAAATATCATGAAAATGTGATATTTTATTCTGGTCCAAAAGAAAAAAGGAATTTGAAACTTGTCTTCATGTAAAATTATTATCAAAGACGAAGTCAATATTAAGATTGAAAATCTCGATCTTGATACACGTAAGGCTTTGGTTAAAAAATTCAAATACGAAGACCCTACAGCCAGGTATCGTCCAGCCTATAAATTAGGTCGATGGGACGGTACGGTGAGTTTTTTCGGTCTTGGCGGAACAACGTATCTTTCTATGTTACCACAGGTACTTGAATATTTAGAAAGTAAAAACTTCTATATAGAACTCGAGGATCTTCGTACAAGTGAGTCCTTACAATTCACCGAAATTTCTGAGGATTTTTGGGGTGAAAATACCTGGCCAGAAGGACATCGTTTTGCTGGAGAAAAAATTAGACTGCGTGATGACCAAGTTGAAGTTATCAACAAGTTCTTAGAAAATCCTCAGTGTATTCAAGAAATTGCCACAGGATTTGGCAAGACAATTACCACCGCAACTTTGGCAAAAATCTGTGAAAAATATGGTCGAACCATAACCATCGTTCCTAACAAAAGTCTAGTGGAACAAACTGAAGAAGACTTTATTAACTGCAGATTAGATGTCGGAGTTTATTATGGTGACAGAAAAGATCTTGATAAAACTCATACAATTTGTACCTGGCAAAGTTTGAATATTTTAGATAAAAAATCCAAGGAATTTGACTATGATCCAGAACTATTAACCTTGGCAGAATTGTTAGACGGTGTACAATGTGTTATGGTCGATGAGGTACATATGGCCAAGGCCGAAGTTCTTAAAAATTTATTAACACGTAATTTAGCCAACACTCCAATTCGTTGGGGATTGACTGGAACTGTACCAAAAGCAGACCACGAATTTCAAAGTTTACGGGCAAGTTTAGGCGAAGTTGTTCACAGAGTCAAAGCACATGAATTACAAGAAAAAGGCATTCTCAGCGATTGTCACGTAAACATAATTCAAACAGCTGAGTGGAAAGAGTTTAGTGGATACCCAGAAGAGTTAAAATACCTAGTCACTGATAAAACTAGGATGACTTATATTGCTAGCCTAATTAATACTATATCGGAAAGTGGCAATACATTGGTGTTAGTGGATAGAATCGAAAGTGGTGATTTCTTAAAAGAGAACTTACCTGATAGTGTGTTTATTTCCGGCAAAGTAAAAACTAAAGATAGGAAAGAAGAATACGATGAAGTTAAAATTGTTGATAACAAGATTATTGTGGCGACTTACGGTGTGGCCGCTGTGGGTATTAATATCCCTAGGATTTTTAATTTGGTTATGTTGGAATCCGGAAAGAGCTTTACTAGAGTTATACAAAGCATTGGGCGGGGCATTAGAAAAGCAGACGACAAGGACTTTGTACAGATCTGGGATTTCACAGCGTCGACAAAGTATGCCAAACGGCATCTGGCAGAGAGGAAGAAGTTCTATGCCGAAGCAAAATACCCGTTCACGATTAAAAAGGTAAAATATATATAATGCAGATTTTAACATTAGAAGACAAGGTTTTTTATCTCAATGACCTTCCTGAGGAAATTGATGATGATTTAAGATTTGCTGTACTAGACAATTCAGATAGCAGTAATCCCGACTATTTTTTCATCCCACTAATATTTTTAGAAAGTTTTACGGGTCCTGCTGTGGTATTGAAAGTGGGTGAACATGAACTCACTATGCCATTGGACTGGTGCACTATTGTCGGAGATCCGGAAGGACCAGACATGGAGATACTACCATTGACTAGTCTTAACGATCGAGGATTTAAGACCTTTTGTTTTAACCCTATTAGTGGATTTAGACCAGAATTTTTAGACATAGATATCATCGATGTTTATCAAGATGTTAAATGGTATTTTCCAAAGATGCGTCCAGGGCAACTACTCTGTACACCTTTACATACAGGCCCTAAACCCACTTGTGCTTATTTTGTCAAAGAAGTAAGTCGACAAAGTGAGTTGGTAGATTATACTAAATGCTGGTAGTATGCCAAAAATATTCGAATCTCCAGATGGCGGTCGAACAGTATACCAAAGAGAGATTGGTAACCTAACACGAGAACTAATTAAAGA
>Ga0208497_1000311_pt1 | contig 24124 bp, 18 predicted proteins | sample CryBogCBE25Aug07_FD_184555 | JGI IMG/M metagenome (GOLD analysis project Ga0208497, IMG submission 184555) | Freshwater microbial communities from Crystal Bog, Wisconsin, USA - CBE25Aug07 (SPAdes) | ecosystem: Environmental > Aquatic > Freshwater > Lake | place: Crystal Bog, Wisconsin, USA...
GTATAGGGTTGAATCGAATAAAAAGGTGCCATTTTTAAAAAAGATCGCGAACTTGTGGTATGGTATACCAACTCAACCAAAATATTTTTTTACGATTGAAATCGAAACTAATTGCCCCATATTTCCCGGCAGTTATTGTATAACAGATAGAGATTTTAGGATGCTGGTTGTATCAGGCAAAGAATTTAAGTATGCTTTAACTTCTATTGTACCAGAAGAAGTATTCCCGGTATTTGATACATTGTATTGCATTGCATCATCAGCGCATTTTTAATATTTACTCATCATCCACCTCATGACCCAGTACCAATTCATCTTCAGGGGCATCAGTTTCAATGACGGATGTGAGTTTTAGATGTTCGCCTATGTCAGTATATCTTTCTAGGGATGGAATTTGTAGCTTGTAAATTTTTTTAATTGCTTCCCGGTATTCCGTAGCCGATACTTGAATAGTTGTTTCAGCAAAATCTACAACGTCCTTTACCTCAAATGTCCACCAAAACATTAAATCTTCCATGTTAGCAAATTTTACCGTTAAGAATTTTGAAATTTTTCACTTGATATGTTCCATCTCGCTCAATCGTGATGTGAGCAAACCCATGATTGTATTTAGCCCCCGCATTGTAGTTAGGTCTTAGCTCGGATAGGCATCCGATAGACCAACAACCTATAATTTCATCTTTGAGGTTACGGTCAATATGCTCGGATGTCCTATGCACGTGAGACATAAGTGCACTACATCCTGCTTTTAAAAACAAAGCCCTTGCAGGATTTACACCGCCCGATCCGTACAATTCATGCCCGTGTATAATCATTAGCTTGCCTAACTGGATAAGATTTTTGTCAGCTACTGAGGTGATGCGTAATTTAGGCAGGTGCAATATGTTGTCAAGTAAAAACTCCTCCATGCCCTCAAACTCTCCCGCGTGTTCGCGGATATATCGCTCCCACCTTACATCGTGATTGCCCATTTTGTAATATATATGAGCATCGGGGAATAGTTCCCGAAGTTTCAAAAGAAACTCACGGGTCATATTGATTTCATTTTGAAGGTTGCGGAGGCGTTTATCCTTTTCGAATCTGCTTAGAGCATAGAAGTCTATCAAGTCCCCATTTATAATTATGGTATTTACCTTGTTATCTATGCCGTATTTAAGCGCAGAGGTCAAAGCTGAGACACTATGGAAAGGGAAATGTATATCTGATACCACAAGAACATTATCGCACCCTACGGGCAAATGAATGGTTTTCACGCTATCATCTTCGGGTGTAGGTAGATTGAATGGATTGTATAATTCTGGATTGAGGTTTTTAAATATCTGCTCAACCGATGCCGACTTGTGAAATGACTTAACTGACTGTGCGGGTTTATTCTCGGTTTGTGAATTTCGAATCTCTTTGGCTAACACCCAAAGCTTATTTTTTCTAACATTTGCTGACCAATGACCTATTAACTCTTTTATTTCTTCTTTCTCAGCTATAACTTGAGGCGTATACCCTTCTTGCAGTAAAGCAATAGCTCGCCTTTTCCATTCAGATTTGTATTGTTTCATTGCGGATTTTATGCGTCAAATTTAATATTTTGTTTTTTAAAAAACTAATTTTATATTTGCAGGACGAAAGAAGGAAAGATCTGGATCAGAGTACTAATCTAGTGAAACGACTTTCGTGTATTGTGGGATGGAGCAGTTGGTAGCTCGTTGGACTCATAATCCAAAGGTCGCATGTTCAAGTCATGCTCCCGCAACTAAAGTGGAGAATTTAGATTGAAAAATTTGAATGCCGACCTCACTTTAAAATTATATTAGAAGCCCATTGTTGTTGTGACGGCAGCAAGAATGGGTTTGTTAAAAAGCAGAAATGCGCTTTAACCCACCCAATAGCCGTCACTATTGGGTTTTTTATTTGCAATAAACGCAAATTATAGCCATAATTAATTAGGCGAATCGGATCAGTTGGACGGGATAATTAAAGCCATTTGCGATTGATCTTTAAGTGCTACAAGGGGAGTCCACGCGAAGCACACCGGCGGAACAAAAGAATGAGCCGTAAGACGTGGGGGAGGATATGAAACTCTCAAAGTTGATTCTTAGTCTACATTACATATCTTGATGTAGATTGCAGTAAAAGGGGGCTAATTCCGTATGGATAGTCAATCTTGCGCAGCATGTTCTAACTTGATTAAAGATCAGGAGGGACTAACTGTGCAATGCAGAGAGCGTCAAACCGTTGGATAATAGATATATTACTAAAATTTAGTTAAAAAAATATTCTTTTGTTATTACTGGAATATTCATTAATTTTGCAGAAACAAATAAAAACTAAAAACTAATCCTATGGCAACAGCCTACATACCTTTGAATAACGGAACGCATCCTTGCGTAACAATTAATGGCGTTGCACAGCACACACCGGTAAATGGTGAAATAGCTGCAGCAGACATTTTATATGTTATACCGTGGCAGACTAAAGTAAACGGAACATTTGTAAATACTGTTCGACTTTATGTTGGCCAGGATAGTACAACACCAGTTTCTTATGATTTCGTGTTTTCTTCTTTGTCAGCTTTTTCAACTTGGCTTTCAACACAAACGATCACGAATACTCTTTCAACATATACAAAGTTGAAAGTAGTAAATGGAACAATTAATCATGCAGCAAATACAGCACTTACAAATGCATTGGTAAATGAATCCCTTGTTGGAGAAAGAACATATAATTCTGTTACTAATGTTACATCTGTATCATTCACTTCTTTGACAAGACCTACATTTGGAAATATTGTTCTTGGTTTTGTTGGAAATCAAACATCGGGATCTGCTTTTGCAACTGCAACATTGGCTGTGCCAATAGCTGCATCTCCGGTAGCTGGTGATTCAATCACAATGTCCTTGAATGGATCAACAATTGGATACATTTTGGTAAGTACACAAACTCAAGCAGATCTTGAATCTCAAATTCTTGCTGCATATGCAATACTTGGGTACACATATACCCCTAGTTTGACTTCAAATGTTTATACGCTTTCAGGAACAGCTCCTGCTAAAGGATCAAGCTATAACGGTACAACAATATCATTTGTGCCTTTCGGAACTACATTTGGATCATCAGCAGTTACTGCAACATACTCAGGAGGTATCTAATTTGTTTCATTGGTTTTAATAGTAAGTGGCACCTGTAAAATGGTGCCATTTTTTTTGTTGCAATATTTCCATATTTAGATTTATTGTTTAGATTTGCAAAATGAATTACACATATAGCGACACATTTATCAGATCAGCGCCACATACTTATGTAGATGTGTGCGTAGTGGGCCCAGATGGGAAAGAAACCAAAGAAAAAGCGATTTTGCATAAGAGCGCTAATAGGGGAAACCAAAAAAGCAAATTTTTAAACTTGATCGCCGAGGATGCGGAAATAATTGATATAGATCTAAATAATTTAGAAAATGAATAGCCCCAAAATGATAACTATGCGCCATCGGATTACCGGGGAGGTGCATGTAATAAAAAAAGAGCTTCTTGAGGGATTTCAAAAATTAGATCTTCATTTTACTGTATCTACAAAAGGTAAGCGCAAAAATTTTAAAAATGATCTTGCAAAGATGGCAAAGAATGGCACTCTTGACGCTTATGTTGAATCTATGCATATAAAATAAACCGCAATGCCCCAAGGGTTTTGCTTTGGCCACGGTAGCCGCATAAACGCCCGGCATAAACAAGGTTTTGTTTTGCCCCATCATCTAATGGCAGGATAGTAGATTTTGATTCTATTTATATTGGTTCGAATCCAGTTGGGGCAACTTTAATACATGATTTTGCATAAAAGTATGTAGTTTAATAGGAAATTGCTAATTTTGCAATAATTATCCCGATTTCGGGGTAATTACCTATTAAAAATACTCATGGCAGAAACTACGCCCTTTGCTGGTATAAAGATCAAAAAGCCTACGTCTGCGCCCTCAGATATGTCTGATCCTAAAAATAGGACCAAATCAGAGTATTTAAAAATTGCTCAAAACTTTTTTTATTTCAATTTCCAAGAGGCTTCGGGTCGTTTTGTGTCTTTGCTTAAAAGACAAGAATGGACAACAAATCGATTGATTTCTCAAGGGAAAATGGATGAGGGTTTGCTCATTAATAAAATAATGGGTGATTGGCATGGAGGTCGCACAAATGGCCGGGGTGGTGATGGTGAGCACGAACAGGAGCAATCTCTTCGTAATTTTTTGAGTCTTGACTGGGAAAGATTGAAATTTTGGCCACAATTGCGTGATCAAGTTATTTCGCGATTAGAAGAGGTTGATTGGGATACAGTGTGTACTTCTGTAAACCCTGAAGCTGGAGATGAAAAAGAAGAGATAAAATGGAATCTTTGGGCAAAGGTCCAAAATGAAGAATGGATAAAAACTATGGAGGCCATTACCCAAACTGATATGGGGCAAAAAGTGGATACTCCAATCCCAATCAAAACAAGAAATGATCTTGAAATTTGGATGAATACAGGCTTCAAACATAATTTTGAAGCGGCAATTCAAGTAGCAGTAAAAAGCGCTCTCAATGGAGGTGATATGCCTTGGAAAATGCTTCAAAAAATGCATTATGAAGACATTGTTGATATTGGCCGCTTCTGTCTTGATGTTGTCACAAATCCTATCGATCATACAACTACAGTAAAATATGTAGATCCAATAAATGCAATTGTACCTGAATTTAGGGGTCATTTGCTAACTAATCCGGATCAAATTGCATATCTGGAGACATATACGCTGTCTCAGTTAATGACAATGATTGATGAGCCGTTAAGTGAAGTACAAAAAAGGACATTGATCGATTTGTATAAAAGCTATTTTGGCAATTCTTCCATACCAAATGGCTTGCAAACCATAACAAATACCGATTCAGAAAATAGCATATATACCGTTTTTAATGTGCCGGTAATGAAAATGTATTTTTCTAATTCTGACCGCATAAAATTTGTACAGGGTGTAGGGTCTCTTGGTCCGAAATTTTTGCCTGCAGATAAAGATGCTGATGTTGGTGAAGTTGAATATATGGATACCGGCTCTCAAGAAGGAAAAGCTATAAAGAAAACTAAAAAAATAGTACCGGTTGACTTGCAATATTATGAGCAATTATATTGGGTAGTCGGAACCGATATTATATTTGATTATGGAAAAGTAGTAAATCAATCAAGAGAAGTTTTAAAGGCCCAGGTTGCTACGTGTCCAATGTTGACATATGTGGTAAATACTGCTTCTTTTACAGATCGAATAAGAGCATTTGATGAGGCTGCAAATATAGCTTGGTTAAAAATACAACAAGCAAAAGCTGCAGCTAGGCCAAGGGGGTATACTGTAGACGTATCTGCTCTTGCTAACGTAAATGTGGATGGCAAAGTAAAATCTCGTTCAGTCATTCAGATATATAACAATACGGGTAATTTTCTTTGGTCGTCAAAAAACTTTCTTACTCCGGAACAAACAGCAAATTATAAGCCTATTGGTGAGTTGGAGGGTGGCCTTGGCAGGGATTATGAAAACTGGCTCAATGATCTTCACTTTAACATAGATTCAATGAAACAAGTCATTGGATTCAATGATCTTACCAGTGGAGGTACACCGGCAGAAAGAATAGGTCTTGGAGTTGGAGAAATGGCCGTCCAGGGTACGCAATATTCTTTACAGCAAATAATATCCGGTGTAGGTATAACCCATAGCCGCATGTGTGAACAGTTAGCTCAAAAAATACAGCTGCAGGTTCGAAGTGGCGAACTTACTGTCATTGAAAATTCTTTAGGAAAAGTTATTACGCATATTTTAGGCATGGGAGTGACTGCGCATAGATTTGCTTTTAACTGGCAGGCAAAGCCTACTAAAGAAATGAAACAGGAACTTATGGATGCCGCAAAGCAAGCGCTTATAAATACTGCGGACCCAATGAAAGGAGGCCTAAACTATAATGACTATTTTTACATTTGTGATTTGATCAATAGTGATGTTGATTTCAAATTAGTACAGCTTATATTTTCGAATATAGTACAGAAAAATATAGAAGCTCAAACCAAACAACAGCAAGCAACTATGCAAGCTCAATCTCAGGGCACAATGGAAGCTCAAGCTCAGGCTCATAAGCAAATGATGGAAAGAATGGATAAAGAGCAACAAGGTGATCTAGCTAAAATAAATCTGACCGGCCAGTGGAATTTGAAAGTAACACAGCAAAAAGATATGAACTCGGCGCATCACGCAATAATAAAAGGCAATCTTGAGCAACAACATACTATTTTAGAACATCAAATTGCTCCACCGGCGCAAAAATAATTCGTTGAAAATCAATTAGTTAAATTAATATTAATCAAGTGCTTGTGTACTTGTGTGAAAATTGCTAATTTTGCACTAACATCTTATATATGGAAAACCAAACAGGAGAAAGTAATAACAATGGTTCTGCATCAGAGCTGATGGGTCTTTTGGAGGGTACTATTGAGCAACCACAGGTTCGCGAAGTTGTAACTGAAAAGGAAATATCAAGTACCGATGCTCCAGCTATTGTGAATACGGATAAGTCGCCGGAGGTTGTCGCAGAAAAAATAAATGATGCGCCAATATCTTTGGATGATGATCCAGCTTCTGAAATAGAGCCTAACAAAAATAGTGGTGGATCGGATGATTTTGAATCAAAGTACAAAGAAAGGCTAACCAAAGAGTTCGGTCTTGATTATGATACATTGAAATCAAAAGCAACTGCTCCGGAAACTAAGTTTGAGTATAAGACGGAACTCGCAAAGCTTGTTGATGAAATGCTGCCTTCTGGCATGTCTCAAAAGGATTTTTTCGACTACATTGCAACTGATTACTCAAAGCTTTCTTCTATAGAAGTTTTGGATAAAAAGTTGGCTGTCGAAAGCCCAGAACTGACACCTGAAGAAAGGCAATATATCCTGGCAGATCGTTACAATCTCTATGAAGATGCTACTGAACAAGAAACCGCAATTGGTAAATACAAAATGGCGGCAGACAGTAAAGTTGCACTTTCTGAATTTGAATCAAAAAAAGCATCGCTTACGAAAGATGTATTTGCGCCTAAAGAGCCACAAGTAAATCAGGAGTTGGTGCAATTGCAGCAGTATTGGAAGAAAGAAGCGCCAAGCGTAATGAAATCACTAGATAAGGTGCCGGTAACAATAAAAGTGCCTAATCTTGATGATCCTAAAAAACTTGATGAGGTAACAATTGATTTTGCTATTCCCAATAAGGATAAAGCGCAAATTCAAAACTGGATCGAAAATCAAGCGGCAGCAACCGGCGCAAAAACTACTGAAGAACTGAAATCTGTGATTGTAAATGCTTTTTTGAATCAATATCGTGAAAAGATAACAAATAATGCAGTTCAAAGGGCTATTTCTTATAACAATGAGCAGTGGTCAAAAAAAATGAGCAATTATCAGCCACCTAAGGGATCGATCCCATCCCCTCAGGAATCCAATAGAAAAGGATCGGCTTCGGAATTTATGAATTTGATGGGAATAAATTAATAATTAACAAAAAACCTTAAACCTATAAAAAATGGCAATTGATGTAAACTACACAGGTGGGTCCGGTATTGGACCATCGTTAGACAATTACGCGCAGGGTAGCCTGCAAGACCGTTTTAAGCCGCAAGTAGCTTCGGTCCTTTATCAAAAAACCGGTAACTCGTATATCGATGCGTTTACCCTGGTTTCAACCTTTGGCCCTCGTAAGGCTGTGGGCGGACCAATTATCAAACACCAAGAGCGTGGATTCTTTAATGCACCGATTACCGTAGCGGGATCAACATCTGCTGGATCTGTGGGTGCGCCGGTGACTGTAACTTTGGCCACTTCGTCTTTGGGTCTCAATAACCTCTTCTTCCCTCAGCTTTATGATACCGGTTATTTCAAGAATGGTAACTCATTCGTGATCACAGCCGTATCTGGCGTGGGAACTACAACCCCAACTGTAACGCTGCAACCGTCTCCAACAGGGACTGTACCTGCTTTTGCTGCAAATGAGCAAATAGCTGTTATTGGTTCTGCATGGTATGAAGCATCTGCGCAACCAACCGGTTACTTCCAGTCTGACTGGGAATACCAATATGCGCTCCAGTTCTTTAAACATACTGAAGAGATATCCGGTACAGCCGAAATGTCTGAAAGATGGGCTGAGGTTGATAGCCTTGGTATATCTCAAAAAGGATACCAATATCTGAAGATCAGAGGTGAGCAAGAAATGATCAAAGAGATCGCCAACGAAATGATGTTTTCTGAGGGGCTCTCTACCGCATCATGGACCGGTAATCCACTGCAATATAAAATGCAGGGTTGGAAACCGTGGATCATCGGTAACGGTGGTTCTGTGAATCCAACTCCTCCGGGCGCATTCTCTCTGTCTCAATTCCAGGGAATAAATGATGACCTTGATGCAACTAATGCCGGTGGCCGTTATGTAATGGTAAGTGGTAATAGCCGTCAACGTGAAATCGTTGCTGCAGCATCTGCACAATTCTCTTCTAACGCAATGACATATGTAAAACCTGAAATGGAAGGTTCATTCCAAAACAGATTTGCATCTGCAATTGATGAAGATAAAATGAAGCAAGAAGCACTGGGTATCAATATCGATGTAAGAACATTCACTGATGGTACTCGTACATTTGACTTCTGCAACCTGATCGCTCTGAGTGACCCTTCTACCAACAACCCACAAGGTTACAATAGCAACTATCTCTCATTTATCCTTCCGATGAATGCTGTGGCTAGAACATCTACAAGTGCTCCTGCTCCACTGATCGAGATCTGCTATCTGCCTCAGGTTCGCCAGAAAGGTTTTATGGACGTATGGCAAGGTGGTGCGAACAGTGAGTTTGGTACTACTGCTCAAGACGTAAGATACATCTACTACAAGGCACATGTTGGTCAAAGACTGGCTTGCCCTGAGAGATTCGGTATCATCTACGCATAAGATGATTTTCAAACAGAGGGAGGGGGATAAAGTCCCCTCCTTTTACAAACCCCATATATATGCTAGTAATAGACGGCAAAAGAGTATCAGAAGAGGACCTAATAGAAAGACTGAAAGACTATGATAAAGTAGTCACAATAAAGCTGATCCTACCCGGCGAAGGCAGACAACTTAGCAATGGTAAAACATTGCCTCAAACTCCATTGATTAAAATACCAATGAGGTTTACTGTGGCTGATCCAAACAAGGGCGGGAAAACTGTAAGTGTTATCTATAGCGAATACGATGAGATCCCTTTGAACGAACATGGGGTTGTACCTAAAGATTATCATCCCAAAGAATACAGGATTACAAAAACTGTTGCAAAAATAAGTAAAAGCGAAAAATCGGAGCTGCTTTTGGCCCTGGCTTTGAGCCCTTACAATGCAACAAATATGCTTTATGATGGCCGCCCGATGAATGCATCTTCTCAGCCATTGTTTAGTATGCCGAAAAAAGGCGCTGCTGCGAAAGCAACAAATAATAAAGACGGAGCTCTCCTGAAGGTATTGAATTATCTGACCGGAGAAAAACGTATCAGTGATAAAAAAGCATCCGATTTGTATAAACACTATATCGGAACCACTGATGATCTGATCGAAAATGAAGATTACGAAAGCATCAGAATGAAACTCAGCGATCTGGGTAAAACTGATCCGGAAAAATTTGTATCAATCATTGAAGATACCATGTATGACACTAAAGCTAAAGTAGCAGAAGCGTTTGAAAAAGGTATTCTCGTTGCAAGTGATTCAAGAAAAGTAACCTGGGGTCCATCCGTTGAGGGCCGCGATCACAAGACGACAATATGCCAATATGGAATTGGAGCAGATAAGGTTGATTTCTTTACGGAGTGGCTGACAAGAAAAGATGTCACAGGTGAAGTGAGAGACTGTATGCTGAATCAATTGGACATGCTGGCTTTAGCAGACTAATCCCTTGAAAACCCAAAGGCCACTATCTGCTTATCATAGAGGTAGTGGCTTTTTTTAATGAAAAACTAAAATGACTCTGACACCTGCAATAGTAAATAGCACACTTGCCTTAAAAACAACATTTACTGTTGGGAATACAGGTAATAGGCATCCCGATTTGGTTGCAATATCGGACCTTTCTAATTGGAGCTCTATTGTTTCTTCATCAACCGACAAGGTGAATATCATACTGGAAATTTTGGATCCAGCCGGACAAATAGTCTACCAAAATCCAAACTGGGCAGCTCAAACATTCGGATCTCCAGATCTTTACTATGGAACGTCTCCGATCACGACAACTTTAAGCTCAATATTACTGTATGATGCTAATGGAAATTTGATCACTGGTACATTTACTGTAAATGCTCAAGTTCAAGTTGTGCAAAATTGGGCGACAACACCGGTGTATACATTAGCAACAAGTACTTCACAACCACTTTTGAACTATCAATATTTGCAGATAAATATAATGCCTGCAATAACTTTTACGCCGAATTATCCATATGCAAACATGACTGTCTCTGACAGTAGCAATTATGGCGTATATTCATCAATAACCAGATCTATAACTGTAACGCCTCCGGTACAATCAGGGCAATCTCCGTTTACATCTGCGTCAAACTCTGTATTGGTTACTAATCTTTGGTCGCCATCCCCATATCAAGCTGAATTACAAAATATTGTATACTACAATGTTACTTCCCTTACGGAAACAATAAGCTATATATTTTATTTTCAAAATTTTGAAACAGCGAACAACACTTCATTTTGTGAATTGTATTGCTGCTTAAAAGACCTTTATAGTAAAATGAATTACTATAGAGATCGTAATCAATCAGAATATGCGCAGCTTCAAAATAGATATAATGCGGGATGTGACATATACACACTTTGTGAGCTTGCTTTGGCATGTTCCGATACAGAGGCAATACCGGCATACGTACAGCAATTCTATCAGGTCACAGGGTGTACTGTAGGCTGCGGATGTGGCTGCAGCGATACGCCAAGCCCAGTTATACCTGTCGTTCCTACACAAGGCCCCGCAGGAGCTAATGGCGTTAGCGTTGTAAGCGCTTTTATTGTTGCTGGTGATTTGATTTTGACATTATCAAATAGCACTACAATAAATGCAGGGGCTGTTCCTTCGGGCACAAATGGTTCGAATGGGATAGGATTAATATGGCCGCCGTTTATTAATAGCGGAGGAACAAATATTACATCTTATACATCAACTATTCCGGCAAATACATTTACTTCTGTTGGAGATTCAATAAGAATGCTTGTTGATGTATTGGTTCCTGCGATTGGTACCGGTCAAATAAGAATGACTTTAGCTGGAACATTAATAACAATACCTATCGATGCCATTTCTATAAATACTCAATATGGCATTGCCGAACTTCTAATTGAATATACAGGTTCAAATACCGTAAAATTGGGTGTTTCCGAGGAATATTATACTGCTGCAACTGTTTTTGGTACTATTAATGCAGGATTGCTTGAGGCAAAATATATATTTAGTACTCAAACTTTAAGTTTTAATCCAACAATAAACAATACCTTTGTTTTATCAGCAACGGCGGCACCATTCTCTGTACAAGTAATAGAAGCTGTAATAGAAAAAATAGGAGTATCTACGCCTACATTTACTTCGATCTATACTACCGGAAACAATACAACTAACTACCAAAACAATGCGCTGATAGGTCTTGTTGCAAATAGTATCGCGGTGTATGTCGATGGTTTGATCTGCTTCCCGTCTGTAAGATATACTTTTGATTCAAGCACAGGTAGTATAACCTGGATCGGCGGATCTGTACTTTCAACTCAATCACTAGCAATAATACCTGCATAATGAAAAAAATAGCACTTTTCTTATTCATTGTTTCTATTCTTATCCCTCATGCCAATTTTGCTCAGGGGCTGCGTAACTTTAGGGATACGATGGCTTTTTATGGGCCTGTTAGAATACCGCCAGGAGCTACATCGAACTATGTGCTAAAATCAAGCGCAACCGGTTATGGCTCTTGGGTATCAACTATCTCAACCCTTGACACTGTAGCTGTTTTGGCAACTCAAAAGAACATACAAGGCGGAGTAAAATTTTCCGATACACTAACTACTATAGCAACTAAAAAAGATATTCAGCAAACTACGCCAAATTTTTACTCCGTAACAATTGCTTTTGATAGTATACATTTAAGAAATGGCGACACTATGGTACTTGCTTCGCCTCCTGATAGTTTGCATTACATAAATGTAATTTCCGAGTTTAGCAGATATTCATATGGGACATTAGCTTATACTTTTGTATCTGGGGGAAATCAAATGTATATATCATATAAAGGGAATGCTCCCCTGTACAAGGCAACAAATCAGATTGCCGCTAATTCATCAAGCGCATCAAGCACTTGGCAACCTAATGGAAACTATCTTTCAATTAATGGTGACGTATTGGGTAAAGATTTAATATTTTCCCCTCAAGGTAAATTTAATGGAGGAAATGGCGTATTGTATGTAACTGTTAAATATTCAATAGAATCTAATTAATAACAATGAAAAAAATAATTTTTAGTTTGATTTTGCTGGTTTATTCAGCATTTTCTTTTGGAACGACAACTTTGAGTACGCTGCCTTTTCCTTTAAGCACTGGAGGATCTTTAACTGTTTATGCGTCTGGCCCAACTCAGTTGTACCTTGCTAACGGCGTAGATACACTTGAAACGGATCTTAGTATTATATTTTCCGGAACGCCTCTTGTGGGATCTCAATTTACACTTTGGTTTAATAATACAAATATTAATCCGAATGGGAATAGCATATTTATTTTGAGTAATGATTACACTTCGTTGCTTACCGGTACAGTAAATTTATTTATAACTTGCACTTACAATGGGTCCGCATGGACTGTATCAAGCGTTGATCAAACCATATTGAACAAACTATCTGATTATGTTACTTCGGATCAATTGTCATCCACACTCCAGGGCTACCCAACAAACGGTGTGCTAACTGAAACCCTTTCACACTATGGATTGCTGACTAATTCAACATTTACTCAGATAAGAGTGCCTACTCAATCCACTTCAGATAGCAGTACATATGCGGCATCTACAGCGTATGTAAAAAAACAAACACAATCGTCCACATCAGGACTTGCAAGTGTTACATACGTAAACTCTGCAATCAGCTCTTCTATTTCAACAGCAACAGGATCTATAACGTCAGCATATACTTCAGCTATAGCAAGTGCTCTTGCGCCATTTCAAAATTACCAAACACTTGATACCTTAGCTGCCGGAACAATAAATTTAACTACAAGTATTACCGGCGTGTCTAACAATGTTGTGCCAACGGCAATAACTGGTAACATTGTGTTGACCGCAAGCCCATTCCCAGGCAATGTATCTGAAGTTACTATTATGCTTCCATTTAGAAGCGGTAATTATACTGTGACTGCCGGTGCTAATATGTCATTCCCGGTAATAACCGGCGCAAATACACATACTTCCGTTCTTACTCTTCAGTGGAACCCTGTTCAGCAGTTGTATATCCAAAAATCATTTTCCCAAAATTAAAATGAGGCGCTTTAAAATAAATGAACATAGGTCAATTATACCAGTTTGTAAACTTTGAACTGAATAAATATCAATCAGGGAGCTTTTCTCCTGATGAATTTAACACGGTATTACAAGCTACGTACCTAGACGTTTTAAAAATAAAGCTCGGACTTCCAGAAGATTATCAGTATGCAACAAAAATGAGTAGCGGTGCGATCTCTCGTCAGGCGTACCAAAACTCTCAAATGATCACCGATGATATTTCTAATTTTTTGTTTACTGTTTCTGTAAATCGTGTCGGCCGTTGGTTTCCATACCCTGCAGACTACGTATTATTTTCGGGAGCAGAATACGATCAAATAACAAATGTTAATGGGGGCCAGCCTATAGTGCAAAGTCAATACATTGAGGATGTTACTGATGCTGAAAAAAAATTCAGAAAACCCAATGCAATTATACCTCCAACTATGCAATATCCTATTATTGCATTTGAAGCTAGTGGGTTAAATGTGTTTCCAGTTGATATACAAACCATAAGATTAACATATATTCGCAAGCCACTTGTGCCTGTTTTTGGGTATACAATAGATCCTTTAACCGGGGATGTAATATATGATCCGGCTACAAGTGTTCAACTTGAGTACAAAGAAATATTGCATAATGACTATGCAAACATGATATTGAAATACATTGGCCTAAACATAAGGGATGCTGATGCGGTGAATTTTGGAAACGAAAGACAAATTAAAGGACAATAATGAATAGGCTCCAATTTGCGGATCTGGTGATCCTTAATCTCGGTTATAATGATGTGGACAAGAAATTGGACCGCAGGCAAGTTATTGCTGATATGGATATACACCTGCCTTTTATTTTGACCCAATTTGCATCTAAATTTGGCGAAGGCGTTCTAAATAACTTCACTGTAACATCTATTCTGCCAGTGTCTTTTGATACTGGCCGGGGCCGATTTTTTGTTGATGTTCCTAAGCCTATGAACTTAGGAGGATTTGCCGGTATCAGGCAAATAGGGGATACGCAAAATGAGGATCAAAATTACGTGCCTATACAATCTTCTTTTAACTCAATAATGTCTTATCTTGAGGTAAATGGACTTGCGGGTAGAAACGGATTTTTTCTTGATGGAAACAGAGCTTATTTCAGGAATCAGCCTGTTGATATGCCATCGAATGTAAGAGTTACCTGGGTGCCAACAATTATGAATATAAGTGATACACAAGAAATCACTTGCCCGGCTGAAACATTGTCCATGCTTTCTGATAAAATAGTGGAAGCATTGATGATACAAAAACAAACACCGGAAAATGTTATAAACGACAATAAAGATAATCAATGATTTACGATCTCAAATATATAGTAGCGAATGTTCTCATGGAAGGCAATACCCTTGATGAGAGACGCTATGCTGTTTTGTTAAAACATGCTATAAATGGGTTTCGTAAATTAAACCTGCATAGCCTGATCGAAAATACGGTTCGTACCGAACGTCTCGAGCTTAATCCCTTTACCAATACGGCAAATTTACCTAACGATTTTATTGACTGGTTTAAAGTTGGAGCAATATATAGATTCAATTGTGGTTTAGATGAGCAAGGAAATGATATTTGGAGAGAAAGAATAGTAAACCTAGACTACAATCCCAATATACGCGGAGTGGGATCAGAATTGCGTGTATGCGAATGTAATGATGTAAACATTAATCAAGCATTTGTTGGTTCTGGTGAAGCTGCGGGTTATAGAAATAATGATCCGGCTCAAACCGGATGGTATGGATGGCTATATTATGCTCCCAGGGTTAATAATGGGCAGTATACTGCGGGGCTGTATGGTGTAGGTCAAAATGTATACCGAGGAAGCTTTGTAGTTGATTTGCCTAATCAACTTTTAAGATTTAGCAGTTGCATTACTCATCACGTAAAAGAAATATTACTTGAATATAGGGCCACCGGCTTGTCTGCTGATGGCAATGCAATAATTCCTCAGGATTCTATCCCGTCTTTGATCGCATACGTCAAATGGAAAGATGCTGAAGACAAAAAAGATATGACTTGGGCCAGATATTTTATGGCTGAATTTAATTCTGAGGCTATGGCGCTTAATATGCGTAACAATGCAATAAGTGAGCACGACTGGTATACATTAATGAGAGAAACATTGGTTCAAACTCCTAAGGGATAATAATACATGAGTAATATCATAAACAGAAATAACATTGTTGGGGGATTGGATTATGACAGCCTTTCTCAAGATGTAGCGCCTAATGATTACAGGTATGCCCTTAATATACGAAATGGAGTTGCCTATGTCAAAAAAAAAGGTGGCGCTACAAATGTTAAAGGCAATGTACTGGTGCCATTGGTGTATTATCCATATGGAGCATTAACCGGAAAGTCCAAAACAATTGGATCATATGAGGATCGGGAATTTAATACGATCATTTATTTTGTATGGAACTCTGATGGTAAACATTCTATTTTTAGATATTTTCCGGACAAAATAAGCCCAAATAACCCATACGGAGAAATCCATCAAATAGCCCTTGCTGATTTTGGATGGAAGCCTAATACACAAATTACATCGATAAATACCATATCCGGGAAAAGCGGAGTACTGCTGTATTGGTGCGATAATATCCAAGGCCGCCGATTGAATATTACAAAGTCAGATCTGGTTGGTAAGTTCAAAACTTGGAATTGCTATTTGCCAAAATCATTTACCAATTTTCAATCTCGTTTCTTTTTTAATATAAATGCATTCGGGACCACTAACTCTATTGCGACATTAACTATAAACACTACCGGGCAGCCTCAGATAACATCAATACCGTTGCTGTGGGAATATATTGCAACTCAGATCAACGCGGATCCGGCAATGCGCCAGTATGTGACTGCAACAGCAAATGATCAGGTGCTTGATATTGCGGAGGTGCAGGCTAATCAGGTAAATGCCTTTTTTATAGCTGCCGACATACTTACTGTACCGGCAAATTGGTATGGTAATACAATTACCGAGCGTTTTATTGATGAGGCGATTTGGCCATCTTGGTTATCGCCGCTTGTTACATTTGGGGTAAATACTAAAAAAGCTTTTAATAACGTCAAAAATCAAGTATGGCAATTTAGAACATCGTATTTAACAAATGATTTTGAAAAGAGCTTGTTGAGTCCATTTACTCAAATACCTGTAAATGAATATATTAATGGCGGATTACAAGTCCAGAGCTATAATTTTCTACATATAGATTTTAACGACAGCCAACTTGTTGAGTATTTGACTCAAATTAAATATATTAATATTTCAGCAAGATCTGGGAATGCCGGGGTAGAACAGCAAGCTGCCCAATTGCAAATACAAGATTTTATAGATTATAATTATTTATCTAATCAATGGATATGTACTTATGATTTTTATAATGACACGGTAGCAAATGTGCTTGACCCCATTTTTGTACAGCAACAAGAAAGCGGAGTCCCAATAAATAATGCAGCTCAGGATATAGTGCAAAATAGATTAGTAAAACTAAATAATACTAAAGGTTTAAATCCAATTTCTGATTTCAATGCAAATATAAGTCAAACTTTTTTGGCAGATAATAATGAGTACGTATATATAAGTGTAGATGTACTTATTTATAATTGCATGATGGATAACAATCAATCATCATCAGTAACACCATCAAATGCAATTCAACCAATAGTTAAGTGGGCCCCAGGGGATCCTACAAATCCAACAATAGGAGAAAAATATCCTCAATATGGAGGATTTGCTCCAGATCCATCTCCTTCTGGAGTTACAACAACTCCTAAAGATAGCACATATGGGCAAGAAATCCCTCTAGGCGGGTTTTTATTGTTTTCAGCAGGAACAGATAGCTGGGCAATAACTCAACAAGTCCAGCAAACGGCAAATGGGACTGGAACTTATCTACCAACAATCTTAGGTACTGTATTAGATGTAAATCTAACTAACGGGGATAATGTTAGAAAATTTATAAACGCTTCATCATCAGATCCATTTAAAATATATCAAACTGCTACTTTAAAAGTACAAAAAGGCATTAATACTATTCGCATAGCATCTCATTGGTGTTCATATGGTAATGAATTGCAAAAGGGGGCTATGTATAATATTTACAATGGAAGAGAATATCAAAAAACATCAACTAATGTATATGCAACAAATAAATACGATTCTGCATCTGGCGCATTTCTAGGATATGACTATAATATAAAGGAAATCACTATTGACCTTACTAATGCAGTAACTGGAAGCACTACATACCTTGGTAGATTTGTAGTGGAAGATTGCAAGCCTATTGCGACAGATTCAATTCCATTAGGCAGGCATACTAAAGCTGTATCCGGGTATTTGATCAATCCAAGAAACGGGACCTCCAGTGCAAATTACGCTGCAGCTCCATTTATGGAATATCAAGTAGTAAATTTTTCTAATAACCATGCGGCGCAACCAAATGCATATTTTTTAACAGATCATAATGGGTATTTTTATTTTAGCTTAGGTGTTAATCAAAATGGACATCCTTCATCAACAAATCGCTCTCTTTACTGGTATGGGGAGCCAATTGCCGGATACACTACCGGAAATACATTAATAAGTGCAATAAGATTTTGTAACTCTACATTAAATGAATGGAAAGATATAACAAGTACGGTATATGAATCTGATAGTATATTGCAAGATATGCAAAATAACACACTCCACACTGTCATTTATAATCAAGGAGGAAGCCAAAGTGGACCCACTATCGGGCCTGTTTTGCCACATGTTGATAATCAATATGATGGGAAATCGGTACAATTACTATTAATTGTTGAAGATAATATGTTTATTGATACCATCTCGACAGAATTGAACTGTAATTTTACTGATATAAATGGCAACCCTATAAGTAATTCTCTTTTTTATAGTACACTTTGTGGCAGGTATTCCGAAAGTGATAATTCAGGGAATGCTAATATACTTATATATGCAACTGCTACACAGCCATTTGCAAGTCCTCCAGTTTCAAGAAGCGATAGTGTTTTAGATGACATCCCATTAACGTTAAACCCAACACCTCAAAGAAGTGGGAATATTGTTTCAATATATAATTCAGCAGCTAATAATATATCCAATAATAACCAGAGCTACATATTAAACTTCCCCCCTTCTAGCATCTCAAATCAATATATAGCAAACCCCTTTGTGTTAGACCTGCAGGCGATCCCGTTTGGGAAAGCGCTAAAGAGAGGTGGCACGTATCAACTAAGCGTTAGGTATAAAGATGCAGCCGGAAGGCTGACAAATATGAACACGAACCACTCGTCAATATTCTATATCCCATACATAACAGAGGACTTGCATAAGTACTTTCCTAGTCAGTATGCGATAGGTACATATCTATATGGAAAGCCAACTATTTCTGTTGAATTAAACTTTAATCCTCCGGTTGAAGCTGTGTCTTATGATATTTGCCTTACGCAAAATCAATATGAAACTAGCTATTTGCAATGGGCGGTAAACGAAGTTTTTTATGTTACAAATATTGGGTATTCTGCCGCAGAAGTCAATGTCGCAGCTACAACACTTACTAAAAATTCAATATCTGGAGGAGCAATAGTATCATCAACCGCAATAACATCGCCAGCCGATGTGTATAATCCCCCTGTTCGCGCTTCTTATTTATCAGGAACTGCAACAAATATATATATAAGTTTAAAGAATCTTTCTGATTTTCAAAATGCTAATCCGCAATCTATTTTGTCATATGTATGGCAACCTGGAGATAGAATAAGATTAATCGCTGATAATCTAGGTCGTTTTTATACTGAATTGTATGAATTGGAAGTTCAAGGATATGATACTTCATTAAATTGTATAATAGTATCAAATCAATATAGTACACCTGAGATATATACAGGCACATTCTTGGAGCTTGTTCATGTTAGACAAAAAACAGAGCTTGATGAGCAGATATTTTATGAAGTAGGAGAATCGTTTTTGTGTACAAATCCCAATACTACTAATAATGCGCACTCTGTAAACCCAATAGTCCTAACGTGCGGAGATACCTACTGGAGGAATAGGCAATTTTTGATCAATGATAGTACAAACTTTATTTTTGAGTCATTTTCAATGCTCGTTGAAGATCCAAATTTATCCGACTTTTTCAAATCAGCATCATGGGATATAGGTCGCCCGGGGATAAATGATCCATACAATGTTCAGCTTAATAATCCGACAGAGCTTATAGTGTCAGATACCTATCAAATTGATTCCAATAGCAATGGCTTTTGCAATTTTCAAGCGTTAAACTCAAAAATACTTGACAAACAGTATGGGGCAGGTCAGCGACTTGTTATGCTAGGGGATATTCTTCATGTTATTTGCACCAAAAAATCTATCTCAGATTATATCGGTCAACGAGTATTGACTGAATCTAAATCACTAAATGGTCCTGTTGCAATCGCTAATGAATTTTTGGGCACCAATAGGGCCCAGGTTAAAGATCTTGGTACTCAGCACCCGGCAAGTGTAAGCTGGAAAGATAACTACATTTATGGATTTGATATGGAAAGGTCAACAGTATGGCGCGATGCTAACGATGGGATGACTGAAATATCAAAAGTAAAAATGCAGTCGTACTTTAAAGAGCTTGTAAATAATGGGCTATTTTCGGTTACATCTGGAATTGATAAGTATTATAATGAGTATTTGTTGACAACTACCAAAATGGTGATCAAGCAAACTCAAGTGCATGGTGCAAATCAGGCCGTAATACAAATAAGCCTTAGCGCTACAGAACGTACACAGATAGAGGCTACTGCTATGGGCTACATTGAGTTAAGGTTCTTTAATAATATTACGAAAGCCTGGGTGCAGGAATTTTTTGAATATACAATAAATCCGCAGAACATTCTTGAGGTGCCATATACCGGAGGCGGAGTAAATATTGCTGATCCTATATTCATGTTTTATGGCGGCGATGAGGATACTATATCATGGCAGGAAGATAAAAATCGTTTTGGAACTCATTATTCATTTACTCCTGAATGCTACGGGGTGCTAGGCAATCTTTTGTATTCTTACTCTGATGGTGGGTTGTGGGTTCATGATCAAAATCCTTTATTTAATAATTTCTACTCTAAGCAGAGCCATAGTGTTGTAACTCCAGTGTTTAATACGAACCCGGATATCATCAAAATTTGGCTTTCCCTCGGAATGGAAATGTTACAAACTAATGGCCAATTTGACTGGAGCGCTGCAATCAAAAATGATTATGGGCAAAAATCAACATTGGTACCTCAAAATTTCAGGCTTAAAGAAAGGCAATGGTTTGTAGACTTGAAAAGGGATATAACTGATACTAGTGTTCATGTTCCTCTTGTAAATGGTAAAAGGTTGAGATCTGAAGCTTTAGAGGTTGAATTAACAAATTCATATGCTGATGAATTTTTCTTGAGGGCGCTTATGCTTTTATCTATAATATCCGAGCGAAGCGGTCATTAAAATTGTGTTTTTCTAGTAAAAAACGCTAATTTTGCAAGTATAATTTTTTTTATGGCGAAAAATAGTCAAAACGATACAGGTGATGATTCTTCTGCTGAAAACGCATTAGGCTCAACTGTGGGGGTTATTGCAGGAGCAAATCCCATAAGTGGATTTGTCCAGACAGGAACTGGACTTATAAAAGGGATTACAGAAGCTGTAACTGCAGCCCAACAAGCAAAAAGGGCTCAAGAATTACGCGATCAAGCCAATAACTTAGGAATAGAAGCTATCCGCCCAGAGTTCTTAACTGCTTTGCAAAATTCTCAGATGCAATCGCTTTATGGACTTCCGGGCTTGCAAACTTATCAAAACAAAATTGGGCAAAATATTGCAAATTCTGTTAGAGCGATAAAGGAGGCATCCCCAAATGGAGAATCAACCTTGGCTGCAATATCAAATACGTTTGCAAATGCAAATAATGCAACTAATGATCTTTCTGCTAAAGATGCGCAATCTCAGGAGGCTAAAGCTCAATTGGCAAATCAGACATTGTGGAATGTTGGTGAGCAGTATAGAGGACTTGAGAATTTAAGGGATAAGCAAAAAATAGCATTGCAACAACAAGCAGGGAATCTTGAAACTGCATCTACACTAAACAAACAAACTGGTATAAATGATGCGCTTGGTGGCGCTTCCCAAGGTCTTTCTCAAATGTTCCAAATGGGGGAAATTCCTACTGAGGATAAAAAACATAAATATGAAGAGCCTTTAACTCTAAATCCTTTAACTGGATCAAATGCGCAAATTCCGAATAGTAATCCATATGGAGGCGGGAATATGCAACTATATAATAATCCCACACCGGTAAATGATACTCCATATCAAAAATCCTTTAATACTCAATCACCGGGATCTTATGGGAATTACAATCCATATTCGCAATACGGAATATATTAAAATCAACATAACAAATGGCATCAGAAATAGATAATGCAGTTGCGTATAATGCAGGCGATGTTGGAAGCGGCGTTGGCGCTGCTGTGCTTACTCCTAATAGTCTGGATTTATCTCAGATCAATGCCAAGTGGAATGAACAGAATGCAAAAGATCAAGAAAACATAATAAAGGCAGAAGAAGAGAAACTTAAAAATGCAAGGGGTTTAGTTTCCGATATAAATCCTAATGTAAAAGGAGCCCTTGATAGTGATGCTGATTATTTTAGGCAAAAAGCTGGAGACATTACAAATAGATATGCCCAATTATATTCAAAATATAAAGGCAACCCGGATAGTTCTGAAGCTTTGCTAGAAAAGGGCAGGCTTGATGCTGAGAAGAACATGATTACTCAAGAAGCTATGCAGTCAGCTCAACATAAAGATATACTTTTAAAAACCGAGCAAGCTTTAGTTGCAGATAGGGATAAGGGTATTTATAATAAAGATGAAACTGCCAATCTTATGGCCCAAGCAAGAGTAGCGCCAAGTATTCAAGAAAGGCAAAAAATAATAGATGCAAATGGAGGTAATTTTTTAGTAGAAAATCCTCTTAATATGTCAAAAGAATTTGCTGCAGGAATTGGCGGCGCTAGTGGTCTTCAGCCGGATATTGCAGTAAATACACCGGTAAAAGATCCTGTAACTGGAGTAGTAAGCTTCAAGACTGCAAAAGGATATTCTCCGGCACAATTAGAGCAATATGCGCTTACCCAGTATTCTACATCACCTAGGGCTCAAAAAGCTGCTGATCAGGCATATCAAACTTTGTCAAAACAACAGCCATTAGTAGCTAAAACCTACGAAGATAAAGCTGCTGCAGCAAATGCTGCTGCTCAACAATCTGGTAATGCTTCGGACATGCGCACTCCGCAGCAGTTATTTGCTGTAGATCATACTATAGCTGCGCATCAATTTAATCAGGAAAAGCTAACGCAACAAAAGGAATCTGAAGCAGAAAAGTTGTATTGGTGGCAACGTAGGCAACAATATAAAGCTGAAAATCCTGATGCAAAAGATGACGATTGGCAGTACAGGCAAGGGGTGGCTGCCGTTACAGGGGGCGATCAGGGCTTCAGGGCATATAACACAGACATTCAAACAGGAAATTACGTTGGAACCGGATCAAACCTTGAGGGCCAACTTGCAGATGCTAATAAGGTTCTTGTGCCCGATGGTATGGGCGGGACCAAATCATTGCCAAATACAATTGTAGCCGTTAAAGGCGAATATGATAAAAATGGTAATTTTATAGGCAGTAAGTATATAACAACTGCAAATTTGGTTGCTGCCGGTGAAAACCCCGAAGCTATAGCTAAAACTGATTTGTATGCCAAGATGGATGCGTATAACCCGAATACATTAAGTAGGGAAAGTTTGGATGCGATGAAGGAGGCTAACAAGTGGAAGGTTAATCTAAGTAAGTTCTGGAATAAGGAAACGCCCAATAAGCCGTTTAACCCTAAAAATATTGCGCCAAGTGCCAATAAATCATTCCCAACACAAACTCAGCCACCACTAACAAATACTGCTCAAGCCGGGACTGTTACGCCGGTGACAAAAAAAGTACCATCTGCAACAAGAGCTGAATGGAAAAAGAATGGATGGACTGATGATCTAATAGAAAAAGCTGTAAAAGCAGGAAAAATAAAAGTATTATGATAGAAACAGGAGATAAACTTCCTACACCTGAGGAGGTGCTAGGCTCAGGCGATCAAGTTACTAGCGAAGAGAAACTGCCTTCTCCTGAAGAGGTATTGGGTCAAAAAAAAAATTCTACAAACGAGTCTACGACTCAATCATCGCAGCCTGTAAGGCAGCCTATATCGCCTTTAAATCTACTTACGCAGATCAATGGGAGTAAGCAACCTGCGCCTGCGCAGACTCCTACCCAAAATATAATCGATGTTGTTACTGGTAAAAAGGAATTGCCTAAAGAACAACTTCCGACACAAGAGCAAATTGCCCAAGGGCAACGGTTTTTAGCTAAAAATCCCATACGTACAGATATACCCGTTACTCAGGCAGAAGAAAATAATCCCAATTTAATTGAAGGTATCAACC
>Ga0208497_1000315_pt1 | contig 23912 bp, 44 predicted proteins | sample CryBogCBE25Aug07_FD_184555 | JGI IMG/M metagenome (GOLD analysis project Ga0208497, IMG submission 184555) | Freshwater microbial communities from Crystal Bog, Wisconsin, USA - CBE25Aug07 (SPAdes) | ecosystem: Environmental > Aquatic > Freshwater > Lake | place: Crystal Bog, Wisconsin, USA...
TAACAGGCACAGTTACTAGCTCAGGTTCATTAACTTTAGGTGGTACACTGAGCCTAGTAAGTCCTCCAGCTATTGGATCTACAACTCCTAACACTGGTGCATTTACTATCTTAACAGTTAACTCAGGATCAACAAGTGCTGTTACACTATCGCCAACAGGTTCAGGAACAGTAACTATTGGGCCAACTACTGCTGGTACTATCAATAATATGAGTATTGGTGCTAGTACACGTAGTACCGGTGCATTTACTACCCTTGACACTAACAGCAGATATACCAACAGTTTACAATCTACTACAGCAGACGGGGGTGGATCGATATACCTAAGTAACACTACTAATGCACGTATTGACTTTGCTGCCGGTGGATTTGCACCTCCTGCATTTACTACTCGTAGTGCTGGCGCAAAAGTTGTTTTATATCCGGGCGTTAGTTCATCGGCCGCGGACTATGCTATCGGTATTGACGGTAATACACTATGGAATGGTGTACCATCAAGTAGTCAACAATTCTTATGGTACGCTGGTACAACCGGCATAATGACTCTAAGTGGTGCTGGCGCATTGTCTGCTACAAGTTTTACAGGTTCTGTTAGTGGAGCAGTAGCCGCTACTACATTATCAGCATCAAGTACAGTAAGTGGCACAGGCTTCTCAACATATCTAGCTAGCCCTCCGGCAATAGGTGGCACAGCGGCTGCAGCCATTACAGGTACAACGGTTAAGGCCACTACATCAATAGGCTATGCTACAGGAGCAAGTGCAGGCGGTGCAGTAACACAGTTAGTTAGTCGTACAAGCAGTGTAACTCTAAACAAGATTACCGGGCAAATTACCCTATTCTTGGCAGCAGGTAATACAGGTGCATATACTTCATTTATAGTATCTAATTCAACCGTGGCTGCAACCGATACTATTGATTTCCAATGTTCTAGTTCAACAAATACCTATATAGCATTTGTCACAGCTATTGCCGCTGGTAGTTTTACAGTGAATTTTTTGAGTATTAACGGAACAGCTAGCGACAGTCCAGTGTTCAACTTCAATGTGATCAAAGGCTCAGCTAACTAATTAACGTTGGATATAATCCCACTTGTCTTTGCCTTGACCCATTGATGTAATCATATTAGTTAGACTAGATATTTCCTGTGCAGTATGTTGCTTAGGATCTAGTAGGTCAGGATGTGCCTGTTTCAACCAACCTAGACCATATGGATCATTAGCTGACTTGTGCTGTAGAGCTAATCTGCCCCAATGATTGGCCGCTTGACGGCCTAATGTAGTATTACCTACTGCGGCACCTGGTTCACTGGCCAAGGGTGCTTGCTCTGCCTGGATAGTAACAACTTGACACCATTGGAACTCTGGACATCCTGCTTTCTTAGCCGCCGCATAGGCCTGATTGAAAGTAGGCATGTATTTAATACGTGCCTGTGCTTCGATATCACATGTAGTTTGCACAGGATCTTTGATTGGATCTGCAACTGGAGCCACTGGAGGTACTGGGTTAGTTTCAATAGGTCCCGGTGGAGCTATCGGATTAACTGTGACATTTGAGTCTGGTTCAGCTGGGGGTTTAGGTGCATCACCTAATTGTTTATTCCATGTGTCTTGTGGGCCTTGACCGTAGTCACCACCTCTGTACAATTCACCATAATTGTTAGTCAACCCACCTGTGATAGGACGACCTGTTTGAGGGTCAATATCACCTATACGTAGCTCATTGAGTTTGGCTCTCAAGCTGTTAACTGCTTGACTCAATGCTGATTCTTGTGTATAACCTGGAGGTAAAGGCAACTCGGCACCGCCTGCTTGTTTCCAAGGAGTATCGTGTGGTGTCTTCATCGGAGCTTGACCTCCAACTGCACCTTGTACTTTATAAGTCATACACCAGCGGAACTTATCGCCCGCTTTCATACCCATTTTTCGAGCATTAGCAATGGCCTGTGACTTCGAGTTACCCGGAACATCTTTAAGCCCGTCATTGGGTTTATAAGCATCTATATTAGTAGCACCCTGTTTTTCTTGAGGTTTAGCAGTGTCCGCAGGAGCAGGTTCTGTTGCCCCGGCACCATTATTTTTAACATAGTCCATGGCACGTTGACGGGTAGCATCATCGATGCCTGCGCTAGCGCCTGCTGTCGGTTCATCAGCTTCTGAAATTTGCTCTAATCTATTGACCAATGCGCGGTATTGTTCTGCGTTCATATTCTGTATCCTCTTTAGTTTATTTATTCGCTATAAATACAATATGCCAACTTATACAGCATGGGATTATGCACCTGTACTACATGGTTTTGAGTACATAGCAGATGTACCTTGGCCCGGGCGAGCATACGAGCAGTTAGACTGGATAGTGGGTGTTAGCCAAGTTGAATTTTGGTTAGAACACTATGTAGGCAGTAAATACAGTCGTTGGGCATGGAACATGGCCACAGAGTGCTATAACGTAAGTGTAGCGTTCAAGTTTGACAAACACAAAATGTTATTTTTATTGGAATACGGCAGATGAGAATTAAAGAACTGGTAGAAAAATCCGATCCTTGTTGGAAGGGCTACAAGCAAATAGGCATGAAGAAAAAAGGCGGCCGCAAGGTTCCTAACTGTGTGCCGGCTAATGAAGCTGCCAATCCTGCACAACAGGCCGCTATAGCCATAGCCAAGAAGAAAAAAAAACTTAAAGAAGACTGGAACAAGGTCAATCACCACGATCATACCAACGGTCTTAGTCAAAAAGCAGTGAATGCCTATCGTCATGAGCATCCAGGCAGTCACCTACAAACAGCAGTTACTACCAAGCCCTCGAAGCTAAAAGCCGGGTCAAAATCAGCCAAACGCCGTAAGAGTTTTTGTGCTCGTATGAGTGGCAACAAGGGTCCTATGAAGAAGCCCAATGGCAAGCCCACACCCAAAGCACTGGCACTAAGACGTTGGCACTGTGAAAGTCTAAACGATCTATTGGTCACTGCTCGTGAGCGCATATATGAAGCAGAAGGTGATGCAGAGGGACTAGAACACTTAACTCCACACTTAGCCAAGGATATCTTAGATCAAATAGACCGAGAAGGTGTTGATGCCATTGTTAAGAGCATCAAGTGGGGTGATGGCGGTGCTGAAGAGCTGATCGACATAATCAAGCGTGAATTGCGCAAGGTAGCAGATAGTTGATCCCGCCCAGCGGCCGCAGAAATTTTTCATAGCGAAGCTACAGCGGAAAATTTTTTCGGGTCAAAAACCACCGATAAGTCGTGTAATCTAACTGTAATCAGTAAATAATAGTGTAAGGCAAGAGACTTTTAAGGGGAGGGTGTACTATGTATAAGCGAACCAAACTGATGTGTCATTTAGAGAATCCTCCAAACTGACCTATCTAGATCTCTGTTAAAATTCTATACGGGACATGCCCGCACTACTAGCCCTTCTTAGAGAGGGCTTTTTCACGATCAGTATTAGCGCAGATACCAGCAATCAAACTGTTAGGCATTGCTGAATTATTGTTAATACGAGCAATATCCTCTAGAGCCAATTCTAATTGTCGAATACGTTCAGCCTGCAGATACATGCGATTACGCAGACTACTAGCCTGCAAGATACTCAACAAGGCTGTGATTAAAGCGGGTAATAGCCGTTCCAATTAGGCCCAGGCTACAAGAATAAAGTAACTACCTGATTGCGCACCCGTGGTGATCGCTGTTCCCGGTCCTTGCGTAACCGGAGTCCACGAGGGATTAAAGGGCGCCCAATAGGCAGTGTCATTAGGAAGGGGATATATGGTCGCTGTTACACCTAGACCAGTAGTTGTGGCTGATAAGGGCAAGGTGCTTCCGCCTATGCCCGAACTGACAGTAAAGTGCGTGTTGTCCAAGATGGTTTTAACATAGTAGGTGTTAGTGCTGACGATTCCCGATCCAGTTTGATTAAAGGTAATGGGCATGCCCGCTAGCAAAGGCGCTGTAGTACCTGATACTGTGCCATACACAGTGGTAGCCGCTGAAGGCCATATGCCCGATACGCCGGTAAACTGCACATAGTTTTGTGTGGCATTGGTCACTACCCAATTACCGTTAAATGCTGATGTTCCCATGGCACTTACAGTTATAGTTTGTCCCACAACAAAGGGAGTATTGGCCTGTGAACTAAATGACAGTGTGGCTGTAGTACCATCAGATGATGCTGCCGTGACTGTTAGATTGGCTAGACTTAGACAGTTGGGATAGGTAAGATCTGTAGCAATGGTTGTGCCCGTGATGGTAAACACAGGGTTTTGATTACAGATATAATTAATACCAGCATAGACAACCACTTGATTTTTTGTATAGGCCGTGGTGTAGTTCCACGTTAGGGGGACTGGAGCATAGGTAGTTGATACTGTGTAGCTGTAGCCATACGCAGTGTTAGTTAGGTAGTTGATCAGAATATTGATGGTATTGTTGTCACTGACATAGATAAAACTGCTACTTGTAGGAGTGGTAATTGTATAGTTATTGAGATTATAAGTGCTGGTAGCGCCACTACGAAAAGCCACGCTGAGCTGGCGTAGAAAATCAAACGCATTTGTATTGGTTAAAAAGTACTCAACTTGTGCATCAAGTGCCTGTTGCTGTGGAGTTGTTCTAACTGACTGTAGCTGAGTAGCTGATGGTAAAAATGGTGAGCTCATGAGTATCCTTAAGGTGCTAGTACGTATTTATCGGCTGGGATTCTAGATGGGGTCTAGCGTGAATGAAAAAATTTGTGCGCAAAAAAATTTTGTGGAGTACTTAGGGATCTGAGGGGTTTTATCAAGGGCCCAGAATTGGTCCCTTGCTCCGCAAAAAAGTGTCGCGTAAAAAATTATAAAGAAGTACTTAAACTTTTGAGGTGGTGATTTTACCTCGGTACCCATTAGCCCTTAGCCCTTTACAAGTTAACAGTTTGCCTTATGCCCCGACCCCCTGACCAAAAAGATTTATTGTCTATGCCCCCGGCCAAAAAAAATCCCCAGAATATCTCTACTCTGGGGATCACAAAAGGCGTTACCGGGAGCGAATCGGGTTTATGGCGCCTTTTAGGTGTGCCTAGTTGCCGGGAGCGAATCGTTGGCTAGACACTGAGCCTGCGTACTATGCTGTACACTAGGCCCTTAACTGTTAGTGAGCTCCACGCATACAGGTAACAGCAACCACTGCTTCCCACTTGTCGGGCATGCTCCTGCGTATGTCTGCTACCTTGAGTACCATACGCAAGCTCAGCTCACGCATCTTGCCAGCATTGTCGCTGATGAAGTTAACCACTTCACTCTTGTGCTCATCGGGCATGTCGTAGTCGTCTAGCATGCCACAGTCAGTGACCACCTGTCGGATACGTAGGAGCTTCTCGCGTACAGTATCAATGGTCAAGTCCAAGTGATGACAGCGTGACTCTAATGCTTCCAAGTGATCCTTAAGCTTCTTGCTCTTAACGTGATCGAACTTGATGTTTGAGATAAAGATAGCACCGCCCTTGAACTCGAATGAATTGGGCACACCTTGATCTTTGAGTAGGCGTGAGTCCGTATTCCAGTGGATCATACGCTTCTTACCTGAGTCTAGGGCAGCCTTTAGGATGTTAAGGGAGAGGTCATCAAGCAAGACACTATCACAGTCATCGAACACTAGGATTGACTTCTTGTCCGAGTATTCATAGAGCTTAGAGTACAAGCCTAGGGCACTCATTGCACCTTTGACCACTTCGTACTTCTTCAACTTGCCGTCCTGTGCTACATTGGCGAACACATCGTGTTTGGCCAGAACCTTCTCTACACCAAAGCTCTTGCCCACGCCTGGGGGTCCTGTGACGATCATAGCACGAACATCACCTTTCTTAACCGCACGGGTCATGTCTTCTAAGATCTCAAAGCGTTCAGCCAATCGCTTCATGATCGATTCATCTGATTCACCAGCCAGCTGACGCTCGCGCTCGGCTATCTGTGATTGGTCTAGGTCTAGACTCTTAATTGAACTTTCTGTTTGTAGTGCCATCATCTTGCTCGTTTTAACTATTGATACCATTCTTGCGCTCCTTGCTGTTAAAGTACTATTATACGACAGGGCCTGAGCCCTGTCAACTTGCTCTTAGTCCAATCTTGAACAACCGTAGGCCTTGAGTCCCAGTGCCTGTAGATATGTGGCCAATGCGTCAGCACCTACTGCCTTGACATCCACGTTCTGCACAGGTAATCCTGCTGGATCCCACAGTGTCAGGCATTTAGGTTTGTAGTCCTTGCGGAAGCCTGCACGGATCAGCTCTTTGGCCTGCTTTGAGTTAGTACGATCTACATAGACCTCTGTCCAACCAAAACCGCAGGCAAACTGATCTACGCCGCCTAGACGCTCGTAGAAGAACTTGGTTGCTTCTGCACGGGCTTGGATGATGCCTGTTTGGATCTGTTCTGCTGTTACCATAGTGTCGCTCCTATTGTGTTGTTTAAGTAGTTATTATACTGTCAAGCCAGCTCTTTGTCAACCAGTGCTAGCATATTGGCTGGCACACGCCACAAGCCCATGCCCGTGTTGACTGTGACGTATTTGATAGCCACTTTGGTTACAAATCCGCGGGTGAGTCTACCAGTCTTGCTGGACGTGAACTCTACATTGTCGCCCACACGGATTGAATACTTGATCTGCTGGGCCAATTGGCTTCGCTTGTACTTGACAGCTTCGATGATGCTGGTGAGCTCATCGTTGGTTAATTCTGTGCTAAAGATTAAGGTATTAATCTGTTTGACTGACATCAGTGGGCTCCTGTGTGTGTTTAAGTAGTTATTATACTAGATTCAGTTCATGCCGTCAACCGCTATGATGGCCATCAGCATGGCCATGAGCAGGATCCATAGGGGTGCTGTGAACATGAAAGCATCTAAAAGATTTTGTAACATAGTTCGCTCCTGTGTGTGTTTAAGTGTTTATTATACTGCCAAAGCGCCAGCCTGTCAACTCAATACCACTACGCGGCGTGTGGACTCATCGACAACTTCATTGCCGTCATCGTCAAACTCAACTTCGTCATCGTACTCGGCAATCTTGTCCATGCGGTGGTAGTCACTGTAGACCACTGCACCCTCATCAACCCTGTCAACCTTAGGGGCAACCTCTGTGCGCCAGTGATCGCCATAGTTATAGCTGAAGTGGACTTCAGCTTCCTGATCCATGTACTGTAACTGTTCGATGAGTTCTTTAACTTGCATGGTTCGCTCCTTGTTTGCTGTTGATGTTAGTATTATAACGCCTTTTGGGCGGTATGTCAACCGTTATCCTCGTCCTCGTAGTCGCTGAGGACGTCGTTGATGTAGAGTACAGGACCTTCGTCGTATTCACGTACACCTACCATGTCTGCCTCCACTGGACACTCGTACTCTTGATTCATAGCCATCTTCACGGGCAAAGTAGGATCTACCTTGCTGAGGATTGCTATTAGCTCTGCTACGGTTAGTGTATCGTTTCTCATTGTCTGCTCCTTTTGTTTCTGTATGTATGTATTATAATGCCTTTTGGCTAGACTGTCAAAGACCCTACGATCTGGCAGGGCTTTGACTCCAACGGGCGTCATTCTCTATACGAGCACAGGCCATTACCTCGTCGAACATTCGCATGAACTCTTCGCTCATGTGGCCTTCTCTGCGCATAAAGTCCGACATCATTTCCATTTCTGAAACGACCCGGCTAGTATGGGTTACGACTTCTCTCCATTGTTCTGTTTCGAAACTTGCCATGATCTGCTCCTTGTTGCTATGTCATAATTATACTGTCTTTTGGGCAGACAGTCAAATCTCATTCACTTTGGAGGGTTAATCGTAATCTTTCTTCCCGCCGAACTTCTCATTCCAGTGATAGCCTGCGGTGTAAGCCACGATCTCTTCAGCTGTCATATCTGCCAATTCCACACGGGGACCTTCATAGGTTCCACCCTTGTAGAAGTGAGGATTGAATGGACGGCTGTACCAACTGTCTGCTGATCCACGGTCAAAGGGTCCGCCATGTCTTTGATCATATCTTGATCTAGGATCTTCAATTGTAATCATACCATCTCCTCTAAAGGTTGTAACATCACAGCAGGGTAGGTGATAGATCCTTCATACTCCAGCTGTGAGCGTTCAAACTCGGTCATGAAGTCATCAGCAACCACACCGTAACCCGTCATGTAGTTACGGGCACCTTCGTGGTCGTATTCAAAGCGACCACGCAGGACTTCTACCAACTCTGCTAGGTGCTCATCGGATGGTGTTTCGTTGCCCAACTGGTAGAAGTAGTCTTCGCCGCCTTTGAACTTCCAGTACTGTGGGCACTCACCTGTGCCGTCCCAATCGTGGGCACCGTAGTTCTCCATGTACTGTGTAGTGATATGTAGTTTCATAAGTTTCGCTCCTTATTTGCTGTTGATGTTAGTATTATACTGTCAGTCTACCTGTACGTCAACCAATTCACCGCCTCTAAAGATAAAATATTGGTTTAAAGGGCAGGAGCTAGAACCGGAGCTGACCCAAATGCATTGGTTTCCGGGTTGGATTGTAGCCCATTCTTTGCCCTGCTCTTTGAGGCGGTCTAGAACAACGATCAGCTCAAATTCGTTAATCTTTTCTGCATCTACTACTCTAATCATCTGCGCTCCTACTTAATATACATCTATTATATGCTCAAAAAATAACCCAGTCAACCGCTGGGTTATTCTGGTGGGCCCACCTGGACTCGAACCAGGGACCAAAGGATTATGAGTCCTCTGCTCTAACCAACTGAGCTATAGGCCCTTAAATCTACTTATTTCTTTGGTCTCACCGTCCGTATCTTCGATGATCCACATCTCATTATAAAACTCTAAAGAGTCCATAACCAATCGGTCGGCTTCTTTCTTGGTGGCCACACACTCTAGGAGCTCTTCATGCCCGTCGAGTGTGTACCAGACTTCATACTGGATGAACATAGCTTAGAAAGGAGCGTCTTCGTCCTCTGTAACCTTAGCTGTCTTAGCAGGAGCCTTAACAGCCTTAGCTGGCTTCATTACACCCTTAGCCGCTGGCTTAGATGCCTTAGGAGCCTTTTCTTCCAAGTACTCCTGGATCGCTGACTGAGCCGCCGCATTGGCAAACTCTGGTGCATCTTTGATAGCAAGGATGCCTTCGTACTTGCTAACAGGCTCTGAAAGCTCTACTAGCTCGATATCAGTGTGACCATGCTTGGCAAGCACCTTAGTGCGCAACATGTCGTTGGCAAAACGAACCTTGGTCTCGCCGTCGAGCTTAGAAACACCAAAAACTTTAAACAATTTATCTGTAGCCATTTTATTACCTCTGTGTGTGAAAATTTAAAAAATAGCTAGAAGCCAATCTTCTAACTTAACTCTATTGTAACGCCAAAACCCGTTCTAGTCAACCGTTTTTCTTCTTTTTTGGCGAACTAGAACCTGTGGCTTTTTTGCCACAGGCCCGAACTCTTTCTTAGTGTAATACTCGATCAGGGCTCGTTGCATCATTGTAACCAAATCACCGTGGTCTTCTGGCACTAGGAATCGAACAGGGCAGTTGCCCCAACTGCGTGTAACCACGAAGTTGTGATAGTGTTGCCTATGCTCTCGATTGCTAGCATCAAAAGCCACGAATGGTCGGGAGTGTAGTTCAAGAACGCTCATTGCCAGTCACCCATTGCTTAATAACCTTTTCTAGTGGCACGAAATCGTAGGCTTTAGGAGCAGGACGCACCCGCTCCATCTGTCGTCGATCATGTGCTGTATTCAGCTCTTTATTCGTTTTCATTTTCTTGTTCTTCATAATTAGCGATACATTCGGAAATACCGAACATCTCATCTAGTGATTCGGGAATTGCATCCTTAACTGACTCGCTGGTGTAGCCACCAATGTCGTAGCAGTCATCTTCGCCGTCTTCCCAAATACCAGCGAATGCCATGCCAGGCTCATAGTAGTAGAGCCGGACTGTGAATCCTTGATCAACCAAATACTCCATAGCGCCTGTAGGTGGCGACCATGCTGAATCGAAGCCAAATGTCACGCCGTTCTTGTCATGCTCACTGTCGTATTCTACAGGATCGTAAGCATCAACTTCCCACTTGGTGCCCCACTCGTTGACGCAGAAGTCATACCAGTTCTTGTAGCCATGTTGGGCTAGATTGCGGTCTTCTGCTTCAACCAGGGCCTTCTGTTCGTCGCTTTCATCGCTACCAACCTTGCCAGCCACGATAGACAGACTTTCTGGAACCGGACGGCAGTAGTTGAGGAACTTACCCTCGTTGATCGCACCTACTAACTCATACATCTTAGCAGGATCTGTATGGTTAATTTCTACTGTGTTGTTGCACCAATTAGGCATAATCGCTCCTTTGTTGTTTAAGTGTTAATTATACTATCGTTTGGCAATAGCGTCAAGAATGGATTTGGCTTCGTTGTTTCCGCGCAACGCCAACTCACCTTCGATCTCCAGCTCTTTTGCCCGTAGTTGGAGCTCTCTAGAATAGGCATCCATCAGTTCTTGGGCATAGGCCTTGTCGTCTTCGTCCGCCTGGGCAAACCAAGCCTTGAAGTCATCGCCCTTGGTGTTGAGCAAGAACTCTAGGTTGTCCCGGTCCCAATCGTTGGTAATTAGGCCTTTCATTCGTCTCTCCCCTTGTGCTTTGGGTTGCGTTTAAACTGCTTCTTGCTCTTAACTACCTTTGGTTTGAAAGGTGTGTTCTCTGCAAACAAGACAAAGTGTGCTCTTGTTTTGTGTGGTACTTTGATTACAATCTTCATCTCGCTCTCCTTATTATGTGTATATTATACAGCATTTTGGGCAGAGCGTCAACCGCTAACAGCGGGGCCTGATCTAGGAGTTAGATGTACTGTAGGGGCTGAACTCTTCAACCTCTACCACGGTTTCATCCCAGCCACAGCCGTTGGATTCGATCCAATCGTAGACCATCTCTAAGGTACATCCTAGTTGGCTTGCGATTGATTTGGGTTTGTACCCTTCGATATACAGTTGCTCAATATCGTATGCTACTTCTGCTAATTTACTCATCAAAGGCCTCCTCGCCCATTTCAGTTACTCGTTCTTCTATTACACCCAAATCAACGATGCGGGCAGTCTGTTCTTCATTGCTTACACCCTGGAAGGCTGTACGGAATGACTGATACTCAGCTAGGAAGTCTAATACATCCTCACGCTCCCAATTATCAGGAACTTCAAGTTCTTGTGTTAAGAGTGTTTCAATTCTTACTGTTTTCATACCTGCTCCTTTAGAGTTAGCCATTGCTCGTTTAGATTGAAAGCCTGTCATACAGTTTCCTTAGGTGCAAATAGGGCCTGCATATCCTTCATAAGTCTACGATAAGCAACCTTTTGTCTTGTAGGCAACTGATCTAAGGCCACTAGGTCCTGCATCTCCTGCAGGGCTTCTAGTACACCCGGATGGCCATTGACCCGCTTGTAGGCTTCTACAATCTCTATTGCTTCTGTAATATCCATTTGATAGATGTTACCGTTGTTCATAGTAGTAATAGTTCTCATACAAAGATCTCCTTGCTAAGAATGTTGTCTTCAACTAGTTTATTGCAAGTGTTAAGAGCCATCATTACATAGGGATAGACTAGGGCCTTTTCCTGTGGACTGAGTGCTTCTATAACCTTAGTCAATTCTGCGAGGTTAACGGGCGTGGCATAAAGACCACTGCGGGGAATTGGGTTCTGAACTGCGTCGTAGATTCCGGACATAAGGTTTGCTCCTTTTGTACTGTTTAAAATAGTATTATAACGTCAAAGTGCAGGGCTGTCAATAACCCTGCACCTTGTAGGGTTACTCCATGCTAGCTATGCCGTCCTCTTGCATTCCCTGCTCTGTAAAGCTAATGTTGTCTCCCAACAATACGCTAATAGCCTCTTCAAACCCACTGTCTGTGTACATGCGCCAGCTTTCTTCTACTTCTGTACCCTCTACGCCGTCTACGTCGTAGTATACGTTAACCATTTTGTAGTCCTCATACTCATGTACTACAACGTCTGTTACAGTTACTTCTGTAAGTGTACAGTCCCAAATACTGTCGCCTGCTAATTTTACTAGCTCGTTGCAGGTATAGTGTATAGTAGTACTGTCTTCGTCTTTAGTGACGTCTTTTACTGTTAATTTGTTGCTAATTGTCTGCATAGTTTCGCTCCTATTAAAAATGTATTATACTATCAATCTACGTAGTAGTCAACCGTTTGCAATAGTGTGCTCATTGCGTTCTCTACCTCGTTAAAGCACTCCAGTTCCGCCAGTTGTGCCCCATCGCATGTTGCTTCTAACAGCATAGCTTCCACTTCCGCTAGTTTAACAAGTATTGCATCTTTCATTTGTGCTCCTTAAAAACTTATTATAACGCATTTTGGCAAAACTGTCAAATGCGTTATAAAAAGCCCTTACGGGCTTAGTGTTATTATGCGTCCAGTTCCATTTCCTCTATGTTAGTAACAACATCTTCCAGTCCGTCCTCTAACGCCTCTGCTATTAAATTACGCTGTGCTGTCTCAGCGTTAACTCTGCTACTGTAAACGCCTGTATTATAAAAAGCGTTCTCATCGTCGCCCCAGCCCTGTACTTGCACAATGTATACTTTTTGCATAGTTTCGCTCCTATTGCGTGTTAAAAACATATTATAGCACAGCAAGTCCAAAATGTCAACTTGCTGTGCTATAGTGTACTAATTTACTCTACAAATACAATATTGCTACTGCGTATTGTTTTTACAACATTAGGTAATACTTTAGCTAGCTCTGCTTGCAAGTTTTCTGCAAGTAAGTCCCCACTAACATAAGCGCATTTGGCTTGTGTAGGAAATGCGTATTTTACTACTTCTATATTACCAATTTTTTTAATTTGCTTGTGTGCGTTAAATGCTACTACTAGTTTATAGCTGTTAACTTTTTTATTAAAAACTAGTTTAGCGTGTGCAAGTGTGTTTGCGTTTAACATATAGGCTCCTGTGTGTGTAAGTAGTTATTATACTGCACACAGTCCGTTTTGTCAACAACCCTGTTAGCTCTAGGGTTATTCATGAATAAGTTCCGGGAGGGTTTTGAGAAGTCTCACCCGGGTCGACTAGCAGGTTTTGTAGGGACTCTTGTTAATCGCTAACCTATGGCTAGCCCTACAGGAACGCACTTGTCCCTCAGCGATGTTAGATTGGGCGGGCAGAGCGTGCTCCTCGTTTAATGTCCAACCCACCGGCCGACACCCTGTAACTGCACAGTTAGAAAAGAACTATGGGGGCTCCGTGCTCACTTGTAGGTCCGTCTCCTACAGTAAGTCGCCTTCGCTATTACTGCCTACATAATCTGCCAAGCCATTTGGTACCTTTCGGCCCTCAGCTCTTCATGCCCTAGATACCAGGTCCCCGTCGGAACGCTTCCATCTCTCTAGGCGCCTAACAGTGTAGGTAACCCTTAACTCTTTTCTAACTGTCCATATGTGTATTATACGACACATATGGACTCTTGTCAATAACCCTAGTCTTTACTCGGACTCTTCAGTTTCCCGCTCATTCAAGTGATCGAAGCAGTCTTGCACACGGCTTGACTCTGTGGTGAAGAACGTGTAATCTCCACAGGTCTTGCGACCCTCGTCCTCTTTGATGTACTCAAATCCACCATAGTAGTCAATGGCACTAGAATGGCTCACAGCAATCACTTCCTCAGCCCTGTCAATGTACACAGGACCCGAGCGCATGTCCAGGCCCAGTTCATTGGGTGTACAGCGTTCCATCTTGCGCACATGACGCTCAACCACTTCATTAACACAATCAATCATGTCCAAGGTTGAATCAAAATCACAGTCTGTAAAGTATCCCACGGTTCACTCCTTTTGTTTAACTTAGTCTCTAGTATACTAGATCCTGGCTAGACTGTCAACCCCACTGCTTTAACAGCGGGGCCTGTGTGGCTTTTAGGCACACACAGTATCAGACAGGCGTTTAATCGCTGTTGACAAACGCTTCCAACGACCATTCTCACGTGTGCGATAGTACCACTTGCCTGACTCTAGGTCTTCATCGTACTTGAAGAGATAAAAGTATTCGCACCAGCTGCCATTGTAGTAGTCTACAGCCTCCTTGGCTGTGTCAAAACGCTTGTAGGGTGCAGTCTCACCTCTGTCGCGTGTGTAGAATGTACACATATCACCGTAGAGCTTGTCCCACTCTGCATCGCTTAGATCACTGTCCAAACGACTGAAGCTGTGCTTCTCGCCAATCTCAGCCCGCAATGAGCTCAAGTCACCCAGGGCGATCAAGTTATTGACCTTAGGGCTTGAACTATAGTGCTTCTCAAGTAGAGCGCCATTGTGCTCCAAATAACCGTCCCAGTGACAGTAAACTGATTTGACAACGCCAGTGTTGGGGTTCTCAATACCTATCATTGAACGTGTACCCATTTTTCGCTCCTTAGTTAACGTTTAAAATCATATTATATACTAGAACCACTAGACTGTCAACCCCATGCACGATATAACCCTAGAGCGCATATGGATATTGACACTGTGTTGGTTAACGTTTGGGGCCAATTGCGCACTCTAAGGCTCCAGATCATGTAGAGTGTTCCTCCCCCTAGCCCGGCCACAATGTTCCACGGGTGTAGTTGGGGGAAGAAGCTCATTAGGCTATACATGGCCATGAAGCAGGCAGTGCCCGCCCACTGTACTAGATCGTTAGTCTTCACGCCGCTTCCTTAATACGTATTACGAAGCCCGTGTAGTCCTTCTTAGCACGACCTTTAGCCTTAAGCCCTAGCATGATGCCCTTAGGGTCTAGGAAGCGCAGATCTGTTTCGTCTGCACTCGGAACACCTTCTGGGATCTCATCGTAGACTGCCACCACGCTCATGCCCTGCAAGAGTGCTTCTGCAACATCGCTATCATTGCCGTCTGCCTTAGAAAATGTAAGGTGATAGTTAGGCAAGTGGCTAACCTTACGTCCTAAGACCTTAGTGTAGTCATAGAACTGTACATTAGGGAACGCTTCGAAGATATTGGCCGCGCCCACATCATAGCACTCGTATTTCTCCCAGCTCAAATCGCTCGTGCCATTCAAACGAAACACTGGAGTCAATCCTTTGCGCTCTGCGAACTTGATGGCCTTGCTGATGTCTTCTACCAAGTCCATCATAAAGGCTCTGCGATCGTTGAAGAAATAGTTGGTCTTGCGGATGCGAGCCTTTTGGATCATGTTGGTGTTCTCGCCCCGTTTGAACATGCCGCCACGACCGGCAGTATTAAGGCAAGCGGCAATGCAACCTGCTGTAGCCTTAGGACATGTGTTCTTGCCTGATAGTGTACTAGGCGCAAGATGTAGGATAAAGCTCAAATAGCCTAGCTTAGTGCCCTTTTGGATCTTAGGGTTCGCTGTACTTAATAATTTAAACATCGCCGCTCCTTGTTAATTAATCTAGTCTCTAGTATAGCAGGGTTCTCAACTCCTGTCAACAACCCTGCTGACTCTAGGGTTATTAATTATACTCGTAGAACTCGACGCTAGGATCAATGCTCTTCAATTCCTCAGCACAACGGGTCAAACGGCGCATCTTGTCACGCACTACTGAGCCTGGCAATTCGCCATCGCAGGTAAGGTTCTCAGGGCTCATGTCCGAATCAATCATGCCGGCAATACGCTGTCGATCCTGGGCATTGAGCAAGCTGAGTTCTGTCTTGCCTAAGATCTTAGACCAAACGTTCTTCTGCTCTACATAGGCTTCTAGTGTTCTAATGTTCATGTCTGCTCCTTAGTTAACTGTAAGCCACTAGTATACTATGATCTAGTAGACCTGTCAATGACCCTTTATGCTTCAGGGTTTTTATGTGGTTCTTGTTTTGGAACTGAGGGACAGAACTTGATGCCAAATGAATGCCATTTTCTACAGTAGGTACATTCCATATCGCTCTCCTTGTTAGTTACTAAGCCACTAGTATACTAGACTTTCACTGACTTGTCAATCAGGTTCTCCGGGAAACGTTACTCGATAGTAGTGAGTAGGCAGGGCATTTAAGATCCATTCACTGGCTTCATGTTGATTATCAAATACATCAAAATCACATGTGCGCTCATTATACTTAAACAGGTGAATCTTCCCATCTTCTTTAACTGTGATGAACACACAGTGTGTGGGTGTCTTAATAGTGACTTTATGTATATACATCATGCTCTCCCGGTTGTGTATAGTATTTAATGGTTAGCACTATTAATACCGTAATTATAGGTTGAGATTTACTTTGTTATTCGTCTAAAATTTACTCGGTTATTCCAGATCTATCGTGTAGCATATCGTACATAGTGTGTAATAAAGTGTGAAATAGATCACCCCATGGCGCATTACGGTGCCTACAGCGGGGCCTTTGTGATCAAAAAGTGTTGAAAAGTGTGATAAAGTGCAATAAAGTGTGACCAAAGAGCGATTGTGGTTCACTATCCAGGACCGTGGCCTGCAGACTAGGCGCAGATCGTTTTGAATGGTCGAGGTCGAGACAAGCATAGCGCAAATGGTTACTCCCATTCTCGACACATCTCCACACATTCTCCACAAATTTCCACACTGCTCACCCTTACAGCGGGGCCTTTACGTAGCCGAATCGTCGATCTATACTAGCCAATCAGCTTGTTGAATGCGTCCGGTCCCGTTATAATACATGTAGAGTACAAGCAGTCTAGCAGGGACACAAGGTTCGTTCTTCGAACATCACATTACCCATACGCAGTTCTAGCTTATACTCATATACACATGCACACACAGTGACCTTACAGCGGGGCCTTTATCTACGATCGTACAGTTGATCTATTCTAGCTCTAAGTCTAGCCATTACTATGTTATCCATGTGATTTTTTTCCAGGACTACTTCACTTAACATGCCGATACACCATATCAGCTGTTGTTCATGTGTGTAGTTAGGATGTAGGTTGCCTGCATGCTCGATCATTAGTCTAGCTAGATCTTCTGCAGTCATAGCTGATTATGCTAGATCGTTGGGATTGTCCACATCTAGTGTAGACATTATGGTCATATTAGATTCAATACTAGTCCATCCACTGGGATTCTGTGCTTGTCTAGTCTCTTGTGGCCTACTGGCTTGGGATCTAATGCCAGTATCTATCCGTGCGACCATTGCACTTACTTCTTCTACACGCACATCAAGGTCATCTAGTCCGTTTTTACTAATGAATATATTGCTCATAGTTTACATATCCTTTGTAGCCAATAGCCAAATGCATGTATAGGCGGTATCACTAAGACACTGGCTACACAGGTGATCAGTATCCAATATAAGTCGTTCATATCAGCGTGAGTATAGGTAACCATCTACTGTTTCAATGCCCACTTGCTGTTGTTTAACCAAGGGTTGCCAATCGCAGACATGCATATAGAAGTTTGAATTTTGTAGTTGTGCAAAACGGCTTGCCGCTAGTTCTGCTTGATCTTTGGTCATCTGTTCGTTAACTATATTGGTTAGATCAAACCAACGCACAGTCTGTCCAGTTGATGGTGAATATGCTTCTATTGTGTATATTTGTGCCACAGTGCTCACTCCTAGTGTTATGTGCTAGTATTTATTAGAATATTCTACTAGAAGCTGGCTCTATTATAGGTCTTGCCAATATCGCGTTGTTCGCACCAATAGTCCTTGTGTTCAAATAGCCAATTGTATGTAGAGCAGTCACTGGCAGCTAATTCACTGGCCGCATGTTCAGGTATGCTCTTGCCCGTGGTGATCACACTCACTGCTGATGCACCCGTATAGGCTATTTGGGCACAGGCAGTGAGACCCGTGACTGCCACAGTGATTAATATCCGCCTAAGATAAACCATGCTAGGATCACTATGATTGCCACTATAGGCGCCCAATCACGCCAAGTAACAGGCTTAGAGTGGTCGGGGATGCGTGGTCTAGTTGGGCGTAGTGTCATAATATCAATATATTATACAGGAGTTAACTACACAAGTCAATAGGAAACGGGCGCGGTTCCTATTGGCGCAGGCCAGCGAGTCTACGAGCGGTTTGGGGTGTTTGGCTACCAGTGTCGCTAAAATTTTGCCGCTACCGCTTTGCGGATCAGAATCTAGCGTTCCGCTGGAAGCGGTGTAAATCTAGCTAGGAACGCTTCTAGTCTACAGGTAAACTCTCTATCGTCTTGATTGCGGTATCTAACCCAAGGATCTGATTCTTCGTTTGGGTTCCATATGGCCAGTATGGTAAACTCTTCACGTGAAGTAGAACCTACCCATTTAGATCCTATATTAGGTACAGGATATTCTGCGTTCATACGATCTTCTGTAGTAAATGTTGTCATAGGTATTGTCCCGGATTTGACTGCTCTAGTTCATCCATCTTGTCCCATACAAACTGTAGCAGGCCCTTGGCAGTGGCAGGGTCGCTGGTCATCAACAGGGTGATACGGCTTAGGAGTATGCCCGAGATGTTGTGGGGCTCAAACTGATCACTCCATTTGACGATCAGTGCGTCCAGCTCGTTTACAAACTCTTCTAGAATTTCATCGTTATCATGCATTTATCATCATCCTAATTAATCCAATACTGTCAATGCTTACCAGCAGGCAGTAGTTAGCCAACATGCCAAACGATTGCCTAGTATAACTAGCCCAAGCATACATGCCACAACCAGTAATCCAAATAGGATAAAGGATAGGTAGCGGAGGGTTGGGAACAGTGACGGCCATTGTAATTGAGCAACCAATTGAGATAGCCCAAGCCAAGAGCTCAACAGCAAAGCGAAAGCTATTAGTACGGTAATCATCTCGTATCCATTCAAGTGTGGGTTTAAAAATTGTATCTATCATTGACTACTTATCGCTGATCGCTTGAGCTCGAAAAATATCCATTTCATAGCGTCAATTATAGTGCCCTGGTTTTTAACTGTGTTGATAAACTGAGTGATAATCTGTATATTGGCGGCATCGCCAAATCTAGTACCCCCATTATTCACAGCTATGATATGATCCTGGCCCGGGTTAAAGTAGGCATTGTCTGTGGTGCGGTTACGACCCATACCATAGTCTAGAAGCACACCCATAGCAGGGCAACGTTCCGGGCAACGTGCATACAGCTCTAGAGCGTCTAGTCTATAGGTGGCCGCATGCTGACGTGCCCACAATAGCCTAAGATCCCGGGTGGAGACAAACTCTCTGTACCATTCTAGGGTACCATGTGTTGCAGGGTCAAAGGATCTGACATAGAGTTCTTTTGATGCTATCTCTAGTTCTGTCTGCTTCTGGCCTTTAACACGCCACTCAATAGGGTCAAATCCATGCCGTTCGAAACAGGCCAATAGATCTTCACAGAGTGCTTGATGTTCTGCTCGGGTAGGCATTATGCTTCCTCGAAGTCATCTTCCTCATCAAAGTCCAATTCTGTATGATCAAACTTAAGAGCCTTGGCTGACACGCTGTTACGGTGATATTCGCCCTTGCCCTTTTTGTTAAATCCTTCTGGAAAGTATGGAACTTCGATTTCAAACTCTACACCGTCTTTGTCCTTGATTAGGGGCAGTTCCAGCTTGAGCTTGGTAATATTGCTCTTGGTCTTGTGATAGGCATTGTAGTTGGCAATTAGATCACGTAGACCCGCGGCAATTCTATAGTTGGCCGCAATGCTCACACGCCAGTCACGGTTCTCACCCTTTTTCTCCAAGGTATTGGTAAAGGCACCCACAGAACCCCAAAGTGTTCCGGGTCCAGTGCCGCGATTACTGGTCTTTTTGTTGTCGGGATAAGTGTCTTTCATCGCTTCTTTGATAGTGCTGACAATGTCCAACAGTTGACTCTTGCTAAATCGGCTGTCATTCATCTGCTTTAGGAATTCGGCACAGCCCCAAACAAACTCTCTACTGAGCTCGCCATGCGCAGGCCAAATGTTCACGTTCAAATTGACCGCAGTCTTGAATATGTCTGCGCCGTATTGGTTATAGTCTTTAAACAGCTTTTCGCCGTTGTCGCATTGACGTGCCTGTACCTTGCTGGTGCCTTTTTCAACCCAGATGCAGTCTGCTTCTGTGAGTAGATTATAAAAGTCCAAATAGGTTTGGTCGTCTTCTTTGACCGCATGCCCTGCACTTTGAAAGTCTTCTGCACGATTTACACGCACATTGGCATTGTTTTCCCAGCTGGATGCTAGATTTTGAATATTACGTGCGGCGTACATGTTTGAGTCCATGCAGTCATCGTCTGAACGGATACCTTCAACGATGACCTTTTCTGCGCCCATAATCAAGCGTCCAAAGTTACCATGTTGTTTGTCGTTTACGTTCATTGTGTCATCTGATAACACTCGTACATAAGCAGGATCGTTTAGGTTGTCATCCCATTCAACTAGAATGTCTTTGAGTATGTGCCAAACCTTAACGTCACGTTGCACAGGATAGCGTAGGTATTGCTGGATCCATTCAGCTTCTGTGCCACCTACACGGCCCAGTGCTTCGCCCAATTGGGGCAGTTTGTATTCTTTAAAGATACCGCTTTGTTCAAACATCTCTAGGACTTTAACAGCAACATCTAAGAATCTAGGACGGCTTACCCGCCCAAACTCTTCGTAAACATCCAGCTTGCCGCCATTAGGCAGACGAGCAATTAGATCGCCAATAACAGCAGTATTACCTGCAATGCTCTTGAGGCTTTTCTTTTTCTTCTGTTCTTCGGGTGTGCCAAAGATATCGCGGAGATCGTTACCAAAACGGTCTACCAGTTCCTGGGGATACTTACGTTCTGCCATTGTGTGCCTTTCAAATAAAATTTAAACAGTTCTAATTGTAAGTTCAAAAGGCACACAAGTCAAGAGGGTGGTTAACCAAAATCAAACATGGCTTCAAATTGGTTATCGGCCTGCATCATAGCACCGTAGTCTGTGCGTTCATGCACTTCACGTGGCACAAAAAGTCTGTCCATATATTTGGCCATCTGTTGATGTTGCATGCCAATATCCTTGCCAAAGAACAGGCCTCTTTGATCAGCATTGGCAGGTCTGCGCACAGCCGATACACATACATAGTCCAATGGTTTAAAGAAGTCGTATAAGGCTTGGGGATCATAGCCATATTGTTTGCACTGTTTGGGCACGATCTCTACTTGTACTGCGGGCCTGCAACGATTGATAGTGTCTTGAGCGCCTTCTATAACAAACAGTTCGCTACCCTCTACATCTATCTTAATTGCATCTACATCTTGAAATGCATAGCTGTCTATGGTGCGGCAATCTACTTCTACGACGTCTTTAGGCTTCTTAACCTGTTTTGGATCATAGATGGTAAAGTTGTGCCCACCGTGCTCAATATGATCCTGTATTTGGATCGTGCCTGTATTTCGATTGGTTGCCGCTACTTCATGTATGGTAGTTTGAGCTACTAGGTTCATTGGCTGTGGGTGTCCCTTCCATTTGAACCATCCTGCGTCTGCATTGGGCATACGTTTGAGTTCGCCTGTGGTGTCTGTGCCTTCCCAATAGATACCCTGTAGATTACTCATTTGGGCTATCTGTAGATTGGCTTTGAGCAACAGCAAGGTTGTAGGTGTGGGTTCAAACGACTCTACATACTGTGCCCATTCTGAATAGGCTATTGTGTTATTACCTACATTACCGCCCACATCTATGATGCGACGTGCATTGGGGTAGATAGTACGTATTAGCCTAGCATTGTTGCCTTGATAGTAGGTATTGTTACCTGAAAAACGTGGACCTTGCAAGTTGTCAACGCTGAGTAGCCAATAGCATCTACCAAAACGGTTAATAACCAAACGGAATCGATCTTTGTACAAGGGATTGTCAAAGTACCCTGATGGCTCATCAAATCCAAACTGTTCTTTGAACTGTTCTTTGGTAATTTCGGCTGTAATTAATTGCGGCATATTAGTTCTCCTTTCTAATCAATGTTCGCTTTAGACTATTATATAGTAGTCGTAGCAAAAGAGCAACATGAATTAGAGCGAGGTTGACAACCTGTTTGTCCTAATGTATAATAGCTGTAAGATCAACTTACTCGGGGCAGACATGCAGATTTTATTGGAAACTACCAATTGGGGTGAATACAAAACACCTAACCATACCTACTATGTAGATGGTACTAGCCTAGTTGCCTATATCAAATCGGGTGAAACTAAACCTTTTTACTTCAAACAGCCCATTAAGAATTTTGACAAGCGTGGGCGCACATTTAAAGTATTACAAAAATGATTACATTACACAGACTTCAATCGCTATGAAAAATAAACAGTTCTGGTGGGGATTTATTTTGGCAACTATATTTTGGTTTGTTGTCCTAAATGAGTTTTTAGAGATACCCGAATATACTATAATAACCAAAGCGGTATGCGCATGAAAAAATTTAACATAACCAGATTGGATCGTAGACACAAAGGCTGTCATTTGTTTACACACTATGTCACTCCTATGTACAGCAGTCAATTGAGTGATAAACTAGAATTCTTTCAATGGCGCAACTGGTGCTGGGCCACGTGGGGTCCTGGTATGGAACGTGAGTATGCTATTAAATTTGGTAGCAATCAGTATGAAGTTGGTCGATGGGCTTGGCACACAGGTGACGGTGCTAAACGATTGTATTTTAAATCACAACAAGAACTAAATTGGTTCGTATTAACTTGGAGTTCAGAATGATAGATTTTTTAAAACATAACAAACATATATTTGGTCTTGCTGTGGGTCTATTAGATCTTGCGGCTGGCATCATGTGTATAGGCGATGACAATATCAAAGCATTATTGTTCATCAGTTTAGGTTCGATGTTTATTGTAGACGCATTGGAGTAATACATGATTACAATGAAAGAATGGATGGAATTGGTAGACTATAAAATTACCGAAGGTGGAGACTATGGTTGGCGTTGCTACGGGCCTAATGCTTATCAACTGAGCAGTTGGAATGGCATTCACGGCGCAGGCGGATATAGTTTTAACATTGTATTCAGTACTAAGACACAAAAGGTCTATGAAGTTTCAGTATGCGACTATACTAATAATCGTGCTTATCGTATGATTGCTCTGGACAAACAGGAAAAATATCGTAAAGAAGCCAAACGCAATTTTACTAATTTAAATGAAGCATGGGACAATGTTGATTATGTAGATTTAGAAGTAGATGACGACTTTATTTCTAAATGTCTTGCTATTAAGGCCGGCGAAGACTACTCAACAGATATAAGCGTTCCTTTGGACTTGCCAGACGACTTGTTGATGTTTGCGTTCAAGGCCGCACATGCTGAAAACATGACTTTCAACGACTGGATGAACAAAATGCTCAAATCATTTATTGATAAAGTGAAAGCAGGCGAATATACTCGAGAAGACGCACAAGATTGGCTAGCTGAAAATAACTTGCCTCCATTTCCTGTAGAGGATTCTGAAGATGATTAAAGGACTAATGGGCTCAGATGGAGTCTTTGTAGAAGGTGGCAACAACAGTTTGCCATACCATAGCCCCCAGCAGGGTGACAGCTTTAGTGGTGTGTTACGTTTGAATGGTACAGACATACAATACTATAACAATGGTATGTGGATTAACTTGCCCACTAGCTATGCTACGGTACGTATGGACTCTAGCATTACTAATTGGGTACGTGAGAAGCAAGCCAAAGAAGCAGAACAAAAGAAAGAGCTAGAGTATTTGAAGCGCCGTAGTGAAGAACACCCTAGCCTAAAGAAAGCCTATCAAGCTATCATACGTGCGGAAGAACGTTTGAATCGAGATATTGACAAGGCCGTAGAGGATTTTAAATTATTGGATAAACTGGTAGGTGAAGAACGTGAAATTACTGAACATCAGAATTGAACTACAAAGCCCATTTGATCGCTGGGATTACTTTACTAACTTTGGTTGGATCAGTGGTATGTTGACCAAATACACAGCTTGGGAATTAGAACACAGCTATTACAGTC
>Ga0208497_1000320_pt1 | contig 23771 bp, 24 predicted proteins | sample CryBogCBE25Aug07_FD_184555 | JGI IMG/M metagenome (GOLD analysis project Ga0208497, IMG submission 184555) | Freshwater microbial communities from Crystal Bog, Wisconsin, USA - CBE25Aug07 (SPAdes) | ecosystem: Environmental > Aquatic > Freshwater > Lake | place: Crystal Bog, Wisconsin, USA...
TTGTTAACGTTTGAAAAAGAAATAAATGCTCATGGTGAGGAACAAGAAGCGGTAGACCTTGACCAACTGATGCGTGCCACAGAACAGCTATGCAGGGAGCGCAACACATGATTAAAGACGAGCCTGTGGCTTATTTTGATCCGCAAAAAGGTGGTTTTTACTGGGCAAAGCCAACAAAAGTTACCGCACCAGTAACAGTTGATGTTGAGCCATTGCCTCTTTACACCAAACCACAAACTAAAGGGTGCGATGAATGTGGAAATGGTGGCGGGTATGCGCTGTATTGCCTACCATGTGCTGAAAAGTTTTTTGGTAAAGGTAAAGAATGGGTAGGATTGATGCGTGGCGTTCGTGTTGAAGGAAATTCTGTGATTATCACGGTCAATGGAGGAAATGATGAGTCACGTTTTTTATGCAAAGAACTTATTAACGAAATGACAATACACAAGGAAAAAACATGAGCCTTATTTCAAAAGAAACATTACTAATGCAATTGCAACGTTCAGAGATGGCAAGCGAAGTTACATTGCCAATAGATTCTTTTCGTGATTTACTTTACCAAGCAATGCCTAAAGAATGGGTAGAACTGACCAAGCAAGAATACGATGATATTTATGCAAGCAACAAAGACAGCATTTACGAAGCAATGATGGTTGTGGCAACTTATTTGAAAAGGAAAAACAAATGAGTGATATTCAATGGTTTTTAACAGGAATTGGAATTACTTTGTTCATTAAAGTTTTAATTGCAGTTTTAACTGTTATTACTGAAAAGGAGAAGAACACATGAATGAAATATTAGATTACCTTTTACTAATCGGTGTACTTGGTATTGCGTCCGTATGGATAACCGCAGTGTTCTGTTTTATTATTTATACATTTGGGGGTTACGATGATTAGAATGTTGCGACGGATAATAAATGCTACTAACAGTGTTAGTGTTGGGAGTGCACTTAATACTACCAACGTAGGATTAAGACCTGAGAGTGGTGCAAATTGTAGGATGCGGATTAGTTTAATCCACGCAATGAACGGCGATATATTGGAGATCATGAAATATGATAAGAATCGTGATGAGTGGATGGCTAGTCACTACATAATACGTGAAGGGCAAACTTTACCCGAAGCTATTGCGTTAGTAATGCTAATGAAGGACTAATATGCCGAGAGACAAAAGTGAAATCACAAGTCAAGCTACCTTAACAATTAGGTTAACTCACAAACAAAAACAATTTGTTACGGACATGGGGGGCTCATCATGGCTCAGGAGTTACATAGAAAGACAGATAAGGTCAGAAGAAATCCAACTTGGCCTTTCCCCACAAAACTCCTTACTCAAGAACCAAAAAAAGTAAGACGTAGACAAGTAGATACAACTAAACATGAAGGGGCACTATTTTGAATGAAGATAACAAACGCATATATCGAGGTAAGGGTAAGAAACCTGCGATGCTGTGCACGAGTTTGCGTATACCTATTGACGTATTGGATTACTTTGCCAAGCACCATCCGTATACAAAGCAAGCCAAAATCAGAGAAATTCTTATCAATTATGTTAAACAACAAGGAGCATTAAATGAAGAAACCAATAGCACAAATCAGTAGAGTAGAGCGTTACATGGCGAGGTATCCAAGTGCCAAACCAAAAGAGATAGCAGATGTATTAGACTTACCATTGAAGGCGGTATACAACTATCGTATGCTCATCAAGAGAAAAAATATTCAACTACAAGCGATGGACGATATAGAGTCGTATCTAAATAAAGTTGTGCCGAAGACAGTGAAGGTAAAAGAATTTCCAGTTACTATGATTGAACCCGACCCAGTCAATCACCCTGCACATTACAAAGTAGGTGGAATCGAAACCATAGACTTCATTGAGGCTAAGGGGCTGAACTATAACCTTGGCAACGTAGTCAAATACATTACTCGATCAGACCACAAGAACAACCGAGAGGAAGACTTGAAGAAGGCTAGGTGGTATTTAGATAGAGAAATAATGAAACAACATATATAGCCTAACAATGTTAGGGTAGAAAGTTAGCCCACATTACGTGGGCTTTTTTACGTCTGTACTATTTACAAAGTAAAGAGTTGTGTTATAATTATTGAATGGCACAAACACCTGAAAACAAAGTTAAGGCATCTATTAAAAAGATACTGAGCAAGCACGACATTTATTATGTTATGCCGATTGGTTCGGGTTACGGCAATGCCGGTGTGCCAGACTTTATTTGTAATGTCAACGGCAAGTTCTTAGCTATCGAGGCTAAGGCGGGGAGAGGTCAGTGCACCGCACTGCAAGAAAAGAATTTAAAACAAATCAATGATGGTGATGGTGTTGGCATAGTGATACGTGAGAACATGGAGGAGTATTTAGAGGGTGTGATTATTGGGATGAAGAAGCTATGAAACAAATAGACAGATACAGAATGGGATGGTCAGATGCAAGGGGTATATTTACCAGTGGGTATAAGGATAGGGTCGAGTACAAAGTTAAGATGAGTAAGTGGATACCGCCTAGGTATGCAGTGGTTAAGTATGTTAATGGTGGAGAAGCAGAGACAGTGATTGATGGAGTGCCGATAGAGACGGCACATGGGTATATAAAATTATTACAGGAGTGAGCGATGGAAATTAAAGAATCAATATTCACAGATGAGCAAATTGAGAAAGAGTATATATACATTCAAGGGTATGTGCAAGCACTAAGCGATAACGGAATAGAAGCAAACTTTCCAGTATTGCTTGTAAGGCATATAGAAAAAACATATGGCATCAGGATGAACTCAGTCTCAGTTTTACAGCCTGGGTTTAAGATGACAACTACGACTAGCATATAAGGAGTGAGCGATGGAAGAACTAAGCACAGGTATAAAGATTTTAGTTGAGCGTATGAAAAGCAACCCCGAGGAATTCTTTGACGGTGGTGGCAAGTGGGGCTTTATCTACAAAGAGTATTACAGGGACGTGCTTACCGAGTACGAGAAGGCAGTCATGCACGTAGCATTAAAAGACCTACGCAGGAAGGAGCTAGATACTAAGGTCATGTCTGAGCTAATGCGAGAGCAAGTTAAAGAGCGCACGTTCGGCAAAGCTATGGTGCACAAAGAAGGCGAACAAATTTCCTATACCAATGATGCCCCTTGGCATTTTAATAAATGAAGATAATTACATTAGACTTTGAGACGTATTACTCACAGGAGTTTAGTCTAACCAAGCTGACGACTGAGGAGTATGTACGTGACGAACGCTTTGAGGTTATTGGCGTAGCAGTAAGCGTTGATGGGGGCCCACCAACTTGGTGTAGCGGTAACAGAGAACAACTATACCAGTTCTTAGACACATATGACATACCCAACAATTTATGCTTAGCCCACAATGCGCAGTTTGACGGCGCAATCCTTAATTGGATTTTTGGCATCAAGCCAAAGGGTTGGTTAGATACTTTGTGCATGGGTAGAGCATTACATGGTACGCAGGTAGGTGGAAGTCTTAAGGCATTGACTCAGTTCTACGACGTAGGTGTTAAGGGTTCAGAAGTAGAGGATGCTAAAGGATACCGACGGGGTAACTTTACGCCCGAGCACCTTGCGCATTATGGTGAATATTGCAAGAACGATGTAGCCCTCACATGGGATTTGTTCAACTGCATGAGCAAAGGCTTTCCACGTACTGAGCTACGTCTAATAGACTTAACAATACGGATGTTCACCGAACCAGTCTTGAAACTTAACCCCACCATGCTTCAGGCAAACTTGCTTATCATTAAGAAACATAGAGAAAAACTACTAGAGAACTTTTCCGAAGACCACCTAATGAGCAACGAGAAGTTTGCCGAGCTATTAAAAGCACATGATGTTGAACCCCCAAGGAAGGTTAGCAAGGTGACAGGCAAAGAGGCTTGGGCATTTGCTAAGACCGATGAAGACTTCAAAGCGTTACTTGATCATCCAAATATTGAAGTGCAAACATTAGTCGCAGCGAGGTTAGGAGTTAAGGGTACGTTAGAAGAGACAAGGACTCAAAGGTTTTTGGACATAGCACATAGAGGTACTCTGCCTATACCACTTAGGTACTACGCCGCACATACAGGGCGGTGGGGTGGCGACGATAAAGTTAACCTGCAAAACCTGCCGAGAGGGTCAAAACTCAAGTTAGCTATCCGACCGCCTGAAGGTTACAAGATAATTGACTCGGACTCATCACAGATTGAAGCAAGAACTTTGGCTTGGTTAGCAGGTCAGGACGATTTAGTTGAAGCATTTGAAAAGGGCGAAGATGTATACAAAATCATGGCATCTGCTATCTACGGCAAGGAGATCACGGAGATTACCAAAGAGGAGAGGTTTGTCGGTAAGACGACTATTCTTGGTGCGGGCTACGGAATGGGCTCGGCTAAATTCAAGAATCAACTTAAAACTTTTGGTGTTGAAGTTACGGACGAAGAGGCAAAGCGAATTATTGATACGTACAGAGCTACTTATCCACAAATTGTGGCTCTTTGGAAAACCGCAGGGGATAGTATCAAAGCGATACTTCGAGATCAGCAAACCCATCTAGGAAGAAACGATGTACTTGCTATTGACGGCAAAGAGGGTATCCGTTTACCCAACGGTCTTTATATACACTACCCCAACATCAGGGCGGTTCAAAACGAAGATAAAACCGAAATAGTTTACGATGTAAAACGTGGCAAACAAGTTATACCTACTAGGATATACGGTGGTAAACTGATAGAGAACGTATGTCAAGCCCTTGCTCGAATTATCATTGGTGATCAGATGCTTATGGTAGCTAAGAAATACCGAGTGGTTATGACGGTGCATGATGCCATTGCGTGTATAGTACCTGAGAACGAGGTTAAGACTGCGCAGGAATATGTAGAACTTTGTATGAAACTTAGACCGCAGTGGGGTACGGAGTTACCCTTAAATTGTGAGTCGGGTTATGGCGATTCTTATGGAGATTGTTAATGAATACAGTATGGTCTTTTAGTAGTCTTAAGACGTTTCAACAATGCCCGAGAAAATACTATCACACAAAGGTAATTAAGGACGTAGTTGAACCTGATACTACTGCTACGCTATACGGAAAGCAAATGCACACAGCGGCGGAAGAATACATACGAGACGGCAAACCCCTGCCCCCTCACTTTTTATATGTGAAACCTGCGCTAGATGCGTTGAATGAAATTGAAGGAGAGAAATATTGCGAAGTAAAACTGGGTTTAACGAAGGATTTGGAGTCATGCGAATTCGATGCGCCGAATGTGTGGTGGCATGGGATAGCCGATTTGGTCGTTATCAATCAGACGACAGGAGTAGCACACTCAGTGGACTACAAGACGAGCAAGAATGCGAGATATGCGGACGTAGGTCAACTCGATCTAATTGCTTGTGGGCTATTCAAGAAATTCCCAACGATCAAACGGGTCAAGTCGGCATTGCTTTTTGTAGTATCGAAAGAGTTTGTGAGGACTCAGCATCATAGAGAGATGGTACTAAAGTATATGGAGAAGCCGACTCAAGATGTAATTCGTATTGAGAAAGCTAAAGAGAATGGTATTTGGAATCCAAGCGCATCCGCACTGTGCCGATTCTGTTCAGTAGATACGTGCGAGCATCATGGAGGTCACAGATGACAAACGAAGAAAGAGAACAAGCCGAGGCTTACATAAAGTTACAAGATAACGTGAGTGAGTTAATTGATGAACGGGCTAGATTGGTGCTATTAGATTGGGCTGAAGAAGGTAATTTTAAAGCCTTAATATTAGATACAGTAAGAGCTGAAATACAGAATAACCCAAGAAGTTACCTTGCTACCGCAATTACCGAACACGTTAGACTTTTAAACAGAGAGAATATAAAATGAACGAAATGACAAACCAAGAAACCGACACGGCACTGATACTAGAAAACGAATTAAAGCGTAGAGTATCTGCGGTAGTCAGAAGCGAGCTAGCGGGGACTGTGCACCAGATTGTAAAGAAAGAACTTGATACCTACAAGAACGAGATGATGACAGAAATCATGCTGAGCATAGGCAAAGCATTGCAACAGATAGAGAAAGAAGGACGTACTCCTTTATGGGAAGGCCCCCCACCGACAGAAATGTTTGGCCTTACTAAGGAGGATTTAAATACCCACATGATAAACAACCATGTAACTGCGGAGAACTAAATGCCATACGTAAACAAACCACGCCCTTACAAGAAGGAATACAAACAACAAGTTGAACGAGGTGAGCACGAGACCCGGATGGACAGGCAACGTGCACGCAACGAAATGGATAAGAAAGGTATCGACCGCACAGGTAAAGATATTGATCACTCTGTTCCATTATCTAAAGGTGGTACTAACGCACCCAGTAATTTAAAACTCAAAGCCCCCAGTGCTAATCGTTCTTTCAGTAGGAACAGTGACCACACAGTTAAGGTTAATAAGCCTAAGAAAAAATGAACTTATCAGAATACGAGTGGCCTAGACCCCCCGGGTTTACGCCCTTTGCCCATCAGAAGATTACATCAGAGTTTTTAATTAGTAACAGAAAAGCATTTTGCTTTAACGAGCAAGGTACTGGAAAGACTGCATCAGTCATATGGGCAGTCGATTACTTAATGACTGTGAAAGCTATTAAAAGAGTATTAGTGGTATGCCCTTTGTCGATTATGAAGTCGGCATGGCAGAATGATTTATTTAAGTTTGCTATACACCGCACAGTAGCAGTAGCGCATGGCAGTGCCAAGAAGCGCAAAGATATTATTAATGGTAACGCAGAGTTTGTCATCATTAATTTTGATGGCGTTGAGATTGTTAAGAAAGAAATTATGGATGGGGGGTTTGATTTAATAGTGGTTGACGAAGCATCAGCCTATAAAAATGCACAGACCGATAGATGGAAAACACTTAGGGATATTAACAAAGTAGTAAAAGGTCTTTGGATGTTAACTGGAACACCAGCGGCTCAATCTCCTGCGGATGCTTTCGGATTAGCAAGATTAGTAAACCCCACCGGTGTTCCCATATTTTTTACGCAGTTTAAAGATAGTGTGATGGATAAAGTATCTCAATACCGATGGATACCGAAGCCGACCGCAATGCAAACTGTGCATAAAGTATTACAACCCGCAATTAGATTTGAGAAACGTCAGTGTATTGATTTACCGCCGTTGACTTACGTAGACAGAGAAGCACCGCTTACTCCACAGCAACATAAATACTACGCCATACTAAAGAAGCAGATGCTTATGGAGGCTTCAGGGGAAGAAGTATCAGCAGTAAACGCCGCAGTTAAAATTAATAAGCTACTGCAAATATCAGGCGGTGCAGTTTACACCGACACTGGAGAGATCATAGAGTTTGATGTGTCATCCCGTCTCAAAGTGGTTCATGAAGTAATAGATGAATCGAGCCATAAGGTTTTAGTATTTGTACCCTTTACACATACTATAGAACTACTAGAAAAATATTTGACCAAGAACAACGTAACTTGTGAAGTTATTAATGGTAGCGTCAATGTAAATAAGCGTAGCGATATAGTACAAAGGTTCCAAGATACTGACGACACTAAAGTGCTTATAATACAACCGCAAGCCGCATCACACGGGCTTACCCTTACTGCGGCGAATACAATCATTTGGTATGCTCCATGCAGTAGTGTCGAAACTTATCTACAAGCTAATGCTAGGATTGACCGACCCGGTCAAGTAAACAATATGACTATCGTGCATATCACAGGTAGTTCTATAGAGAGCCGAGTTTATCAGTTACTAAGAGGTAACATAGGTAACCATCAAAAAATAATTGACTTATATAAACAAGAAATATCTTCGGATACTATTGACATTGTATAAAGTTATGTTATAATAATATTTCAACAACAAGGAGCGAAAAATATGGACGATACAGTTCAGGATGAAAATCCCTTTATTATTCCGTTGGATAAAGTCACCCAAGCATATATCAAGATGCGTGACAAACGAGCCCAACTAAAACAAGAGTATGAACTGCAAGATGACAAGATCAAAGAGCAGATGGACATGCTTGAAGAGAAGATGCTTGATATGTGTAAGAGCATGAAAGCCGACAGTATTAAAACTAAATTTGGCACGATTGTGCGTTCAATTAAATCACGGTATTGGACAAACGATTGGGATTCAACGTATGCGTTCATCAAAGAACATAATGCGTTCGGCCTACTTGAGAAGCGACTTCACCAAACAAACTTGAAGCAGTTTCTTACAGAGAATCCTGACCTTTTGCCGATGGGTTTAAATGTCGAAAACGAATATACCGTGTTAGTTAGAAGATCAAAGGAAAATTAAAATGAATGCACTAGTATTGAACCAAGACCTACCCGACTTCCTTGCAAACGCAGGGGTTAGTGAACTTACCAAACAACTTGCAGGTAACTCAAGTGCAGTCAAACGCATTGTGCCTAAGAATGGTATCTTCCGCAAAGAAGTTGGCGGTAAAGATATGGGTAAGATCAAGGGTGATATTAAAGTAATCGTTGTGAATGCTTCTCCTCACGTAGGCAGAATCTTTTACTCTCAAGCATGGAGTGCTGATGCTGAGCCGACTGCACCTGAATGTTTCTCTAATGATGGTCGTACTCCCGATGCAGGGGCTAAGTCTCCTCAGTCTGATCGTTGCGATTCTTGCCAACATAACATCAAAGGTTCAGGTCAAGGTACATCTAAGGCTTGCAGATACTCACGTAGGCTTGCAGTTGTTCTTGAAGATGATTTTGGTACACCCCTACAAGGCGATGTATATCAAATGAACTTGGCATCTAAGTCTTTGTTTGGTGACAGTGTTGGTGAGAACACACATACGTTTGAGAACTATAGCAAGTACTTAGCTAACAACGGCAAGAGTTTAGACTATGTGGTTACTCAGATTAGTTTCAACGAAGACAACGACAATCAATCTGTATTGTTTACTCCAGTTGGCTATATCAACAAGTCCCAGTACGAAGTTACAAGCAAAGCGGCAGTTGACCCACTTGTGCAGAAGATGGTTGTTATGACTCCGTACCAAGCTGACGTATCAGGTCGTGCACCGAAACTTGAAGCGCCTAAAGCAATTGCCAAGCCTAAGGTTGAAGCCCCAATTGAGGACGCAATTGAAGAGCCAAAGAAACGTGAGACCATTAAGAAAGCTGAAGCAACTCCCAAACCCAAAGCAGACTTAGATGATGTGCTGAAGGCTTGGAGTGACGAGGAGTAATTATGACCATTGGTTACAGCCAGAGCTTAGTAGAAGCAAACAAAAAAGCTGACCCTAAGTCTCCAGGCGTAGCCTTGGGGCGTGTATGTATATCGCACGATATTAGTGTTGCAGAAGTAGCTGACCATTTAGGCGTAAGCCGAATGACAATTTACAACTGGTTTGAGGGAACACATGAACCTTATGCTAGGTACTATACTGATATTGAGCGATACATACACATCATCAGGCAGCGCAAAATAAAAAAGTAAATTATGTTTGACCTACTAGATACCGTATTGCCGACGGAAGGGCGATACTGCGTGTTTGGTAATGGTAAGTATCCCGATCAAAGATTTGTAGATACAAAGGAAGAAGTAGATGAAATAATCAAAAAGTTTGTAGAGAATAAGATAGATGCTTTTTTTGGTTGTGCTAAGTATGGTTCTGCTGATAACCGCACACATGAGAATGCAGTCTACTTTAGGTCTCTATGGATGGATATTGATTGTGGTGCAACTAAAGGTGTCCCCGATAAAAAGGGCAGGATACAGGGGTATCTGACACAACAAATTGGACTTATTGAACTTTCTAAGTTTTGCAAAACAGTCGGCTTACCAAAGCCAATAATCGTTAACTCAGGTAACGGCATTCATGCTTACTGGTTACTTGAGGAGACATTAGAGCGTAGAGAGTGGACGTCGTTGTCTCACCGACTACGTGATCTTTGTAAAGAGCATGGGTTGATTGTTGACCCGTCCGTGTTTGAAGCATCTAGGATACTGCGTGTTCCCGGTACTTTTAATTTTAAAGCCGAGCCACTACCAGTAGTTGTGCTGAGTGATAAGACGCGTCGTATGACCTACGACGAAGTCAAAGTATTACTTGGCGCACCTGAACCTAAAGACGAAATGCCTGACTTCTTGCCTCGCAAGATGAGCCCCATGATGGAGGCTTTGATGAGCAATAAGGTAAAGCGTTTTAAGACAATCATGATGCGGTCGGTGAAAGGAGATGGTTGCAATCAACTACTGCACTGTTTTCAAAATCAAGATACGCTTGAAGAACCTTTGTGGCGTTCAGCTCTATCTATAACTGCGTTTTGCGTGGATAAAGAAAAGGCATCGCATATGATGTCCAACAAGTACGAAGGCTATGACCCTGATGAAGTCGATAGAAAAGTAGACAACATTGTTAAGAAGGGAGGCCCTCATACATGTGCTCAGTTTGAGAAACTTAATCCAACAGGATGCGAAGGTTGTGTACACAAAGGAGTTATCAAGTCACCCATAGTTTTGGGTGCTGAGATAGAAGAAGCTAGTGAAGCCGACAACGAAGTAGAAGTAGAGGTTGAGGAGCAAGTTACAACAGTTAGGATACCTGAGTATCCGTTTCCATACTTTAGAGGTAAGAACGGCGGAATATATAAAAGACCTGATAGCGAAGAAGAGTCAGACCCTGAGTTAGTTTATGAGCACGATTTTTATGTTGTTAAACGAATGCACGACAAGGAGCAGGGGGAAGTAATTTTATTTAAGTTGCATCTACCTCATGATGGAATGAGAGAGTTCACTATACCGACAAGTTCAATATCCGCAAGAGATGAGTTGCGTAGATGTTTAGCCCAACGTGGAGTGATGGCGCACCATAAAAGCTACGACGCATTGGCGGCGTTTGTTATAACATTTGTTAAGAACCTACAGTTTCAAAAGAAAGCAGAGATTATGAGAACACAATTTGGTTGGGTAGATGGTGATAGTAAGTTTGTCATGGGCGATAAAGAGATAACTAAAGACGGAGTTTTCTATAGCCCGCCGTCATCTGCAACGGAAAACATTGCAGAAAAGATTCACCCTAAAGGTACGCTAGAAGGTTGGAAAACAGCGTTCAATATGTATGCTAAGCCCGGGTTAGAGGCTAATGCGTTTGCCGCACTTGTTGGATTTGCTTCACCGTTATTTAAATTTACAGGATTACAAGGCGCAATAGTTAACTTGATACATGAGCAAGCCGGATCAGGAAAATCAACTGCCCTTTATATGTGTAATAGCATTTACGGTGACCCAGTTAGGCTTACCTCTACGTACAGAGACACATTCAATGCAAAGATGTTAAAGCTAGGAGTCATGAACCACTTGCCAAACACAGTAGATGAAATTACTAATCTATCTGGTAAAGAGTTTTCCGACTACGCATACAGTATCTCAGGTGGTACGGGCAAAGATAGAGTAAAGGGTTCATCCAACGAACTGCGGGTTAACAATACCTCTTGGCAAAATCTAACTTTATGTTCATCTAATGCAAGTTTTTATGAAAAGCTCAGCGCATCCAAGTCGGTTGCCGACGGTGAATCAGTAAGGTTGATTGAGTTCAGAATAGAGCCATCAAATATTATTAGTGTCGCCGAAGGTAAAGAAATGTTTGATCATCAACTGCGTGAAAACTATGGGCATGCGGGTGAAATTTATCTTCAATATCTTGTTAATAACTTAGAGTATGTTAAAGATAGCTTTAAAAAAGTACAGGCTAGATTAGATAAAGAAGTACAGTTTACCAGTCGTGAAAGGTTTTGGTCGGCAACTTGTGCTTGTATTATTACTGCAGGGTTAGTTGCTAAGAAGTTAGAACTGCATGAGTTTGATATGAAAGCTATATACGAGTGGATAAAGAGGATGCTTGGCGAAATGCGCAACGAGGTTAAAGCACCACAACAAGACAGCCCAACCGCAGCTTTGGGGGATTTCATTAATGCACACATTGGCAATATTTTGGTCGTTAATGGTGAAGCCGACGCTAGAACAAGTATGGTTGCTATGCCACTGATGGAACCTAAGAACGAACTACTGATACGCTACGAACCAGATACTAAAGAATTATATATTGCGGCTAAACAGTTTAAAGATTTCTGTGTACGACAACAGTTGAACTACAAAACTACAATTAAGAAACTAGAGGGCGTTAAAGTATATAAAGAAAGCATGAATAAACGCATGGCTAAGGGCATGAAGATTGTTTCGCCACCAATACGTGCATTAAAGTTTGATGCTTCAGCTAGTGATTTCTTGCACATAGATGTACTGTTACAACAAAATGAAGATAGAGACATTAACGTATGAGATTAATTGGGCTAAGTTTAGAAAAGGGTATTCATTTTTTATACCCTGCATAGACCATAGAACTGCTCGGAAAGTATTGAAAACTGTAACCAAACGATTACAAATTAATATTGTTACAAAGGTAGTTATTCAAGACGGCATTAAAGGGTTACGTGTTTGGAGGGTTTAGTATATAATAAATACTGATTGATTCATGGTTTCCTCCTAGCAAGTTCGCTCCTTGCTCCTCCTTGCCCCCGCCTATGTGCGGGGGTTTTTTATTGCCCTTGGGTTTTTTTAACTCGCTCAACAATAGCTTTTCTTGAGGGTTTTAATATTTCGTTTGCTGCAACGGCATTCTTTTCACTTAGAGTTACGCCGTTCCAAGATTGCGCTCTTTGCTGTGCACGGGTATCAAACGCTTCTACTATGTTATCTTGGGTAATCTCATATTCTGGGAATACTAAAGAATACTTAATATTGAACTTCTCCATTTCTTTATAACGCTCAGCATATGTTTTACTGTCATTGTTTCTATATGCAGCATCTAATTGATCAAGTATTTTTTGACGTTCGTTTTGGACTCTTTGCTCAATTGCATAGAAACGGAAGGTCATTTCTTGTGCGTTGGATAGTATGTCAGGGTTAAAGTTAATTACTTTGCCGATTAGTTCTGTAGGAGTTATTGCTCCCTTCTTAATAATGACATCGCCTTTGTTATCTTTAACACCTTCTCTAACCCACTTAGCCGCTACAACAGGACCACGTAAACTAGCAGGCAACATTTTCTCTGCAGCTTTTTGATAGTTGCCGTCCATTAGTTCACTGATACCCTCGGCTTCAGCTACTAACATGTTGACAGATGCACCAGCTTTTTCTAACGCTAGAGCCATAGCTTCATCGTGCATATTTTTAGTTTCTTTAGTCTGTCTAAACCATAAGTCGTTTAAACTGGTACTTGAAGAAAAATCCAATCCTGTCATGTAGTTAGCTGGGCCTCTAAGCGCAAGTGCGGCAGGGTCTTTTACATAGTCAGATAATTTAATTCCAGCTATTGATAACTCACCAAGAACCCTAGGCATTTCCTTGCTTTCAAACCATGACCTGTAGTCAATACCCCGCATATCATTTGGTTTATCTTTCTCGTGTTTTTTCCAAAATAGTCCTAAGAGACCCATATAAATACTATATGAAGGTAAGCCGACTACACCAGCCCATATCCATGTAGTACCTAAAGCCCCAAAGAAAGCACGCAAAGCTTCAACTTTTCCTTCCTTATTAAGTAAAGGTAACATACGCGTAAAGTTTTTAATTAGGTATACGGTTACAGTTATGGGGTACATATCAAAAGGCGTAAATATTTTTCCTGCTGCGCTCTTCATCCAAGGCGCCCTATTAAAAGAATCATAGTCACCCAAAGATTCGTTAACGTCTTCCACTGCCATGTCTATTGCAGCTTCATGAGAAAGTTTAGCTTTAATATTTAACCGATAAGAAGCTAGGTATACAATTTCCCTAGATAAGCGTTCAGCCGAACCCATTAACCCGCCAAGCACAAACATATTTACCGTGCCTTTTAGTCTCTCCATAGCTGGGCCATCTAGTTTATCAGTAGGCGTTGTCCTAAAATTAAATATTGCGTTTGCATACGTAGACTGAGTTACGTTTCTTGAGACCATTAAACGCACGGCTTCTTTTTCTTTTGGGGTTAATTTATTAGACTCTGTAATACTTGGGAATACAAAACTTTTAGAGCCATCTAAGTTTGTGGTAGTTACACCAAATTTATCAAAGACCCATAAGAAAGAAGTTAGCTCTTTAGCCGCAGCCACGTAGCCATGTTTTTTACTTAGCTGTGCAAACCCCAGTTGAAATACGCTAGTAGGTTGAATGATTGCAGATTTAGCAGCCGATAAATAATAAATATAAGTAGCGGTGTTTAACCCGTTTGCAAATTTATCAGAAAGTCCTTTTTGTGGCGGGCTAAGTTCTAAACGAATACGCCTTTCCATTTCGTCAACAAACGGAGCATACCTATGTCTTTCAGATATTGCTTGACGCGCCGCTGCAATTTGGTTTCTAAGTATTGGCGCATACTTAAGTCTAGGCAACTGAGTACCCATATTAGTTACTGCCTGCGCTACGCTACGTTGGAAGTCTGGGCTAAAACCAGCTAGACCTTTACGGCTAATGAACTGATTGCGGAAACTTTGCTCAGGCATTGTTGTTAAAAATATCTGATACACCGCATCTTTAACTGCTTCTTTATCTTCGGCTTCAGCTAAACTAGATGTACGATCAATCAGCCCAAAGATTTCTTTAAGCATTTCGCTAGACCTAAAGTTATCTTCACGTAGCCCTTTTAAACTATCGCCAACAACTATTTTTTGTCCTTTATACTTTGGTGCAAGTTCATCACGTGCCGCATCCCTTTCTTCGGACGACTCAAACATAAAGAATTGTTTCTGGTCTCCTTCACCTATGCGCAACCAGTAGCTACCAAAACGAACTAATGGGAAGTAGGGGTCAATCTTTTTGCTAGCCTCGTACATTTGACGAATCTTAGCCATGAGTTTTTCTTGTTCTTCAGCTGGAAGACCTGAGTTTTTAATTTGCTCATCTAATATGTTACTAAAGTAATCAGATAGGTCTTCGAAATATTCTTTTACATGCTTATAAACAAACTGCCCTTCTGCCCCCAGTGCTTTATACATATTGTCCATTTCAACATTACGTATTTTATTATTAGGATTAGATGGGTCATACTTCATAAGAGTAGACATAAATGCTACTCTGTTTAATTTATCTTTAAGTCCAGGTTGTGCAATCTGTGTCTTATGGATTAACGTAACAACTTTAGCCCCACTTTCAAGTAGACTGTGCGTCATACCCTTCATATTCTGCACGTTTTTATACATCTCTGTAATTCTAGGTACAGCCGTTGCTGTATTAGATGCAAGCACAGATACTGGTGGTATACGAACGTAACGTTTTAGCGTACGAGAAGACATGCCTTTAACTGCGTAGTTAAGCGCCGGTAATATTCTTTTGGGGTCTCTTAAAGCTTGTAGTAACGATGCGTTTTTAGCTGCTTCAGCACCATCCTCAGACTTTTGGAACGTATCCATAGCCTTTTTAAACTCAGCATCTAAAGCTTGTATGCCTTCTAGTATTGGGTCTTTAAGTGCTTTTTCTTCTTCGTCGGTTAAATCATTATCTGGGCCCGTCTGTCTACTAGGTTCTGCATACAACGATAGGCCCATGTCTTTTTGCAAGGATGTAGCCCTAGCAGATAAGAAACTATTTGATACAACAAGCATATCGGATAAAGCATTATTATCCCCAGGCGGTATGCCAAGTAACCTACGTCCAACATCAACAAATTTACTCCATAAAGATTGATTAGTCTTAAACCCCTTGACGTCCATAAGGAAGTCTTGTAGGTCTTCGTCGGTTAGCGCATAGGACACAAACTCCCTAGCGTCTTCAAAGATAGGGCCGTTCTTTATCAAGTCATAAATTGCTTGTAGTCGGTATGGTAATTCGCCTTTGTTCTCAGGATTATCTAAGGCCTCAAACGCTTGGCGTTTAAATTCTTCTACTGCGTTTTCTATTACTTGCTCTAAATCTTGGTACGCTTTAACCAAAGGAGAATTTAACTGAACATTATTATCTATAGACTCTTGAGCCATTAAGATTTTTAAGTTAGTAGCAGCGTGCCATGCTTCATGCAATACGGTTGTGTTGTTGATACCTTGGAAGTTACCACCAGATGCGCCACGCACATAGATGATTTTCTTTTTACGCATTGCGTCTTCAACATAAAGACCCTGCGCACTTTTAGTCCAAAACTTGCCATTCCTAGTTCCATTAAGTTCATCAGGTAAAGGCTCTCCGTCTTCAAGAACTACAAACTCAACATTTTTTAAGAATGGTTTTAACCGAGTAGCTAAGAACTTTTCAAATTTAGTTCCTGTTTTCTTAACAATATCTAACGCTTCTTGCCCAGTCTTAGCTTTTTTAAACGCATTGTTTGGTCTTCCTGTTGTCTTCATCAGGAATTTACTTTGTACTGGGCCGATTACATTGTTTTTATTAGCTAGTGCTTGCCCACTAACTTTCATCCCACGCCGAACATTATCAATTTCTTGCTGAGATATTATGTTTCTGTTGTTAAGCACTGCAGATATTCTTTTATCCGTAGCACTATTCTTTTCATTTAATGGGTGTTCACTTAGTTCAATAAGCTTTCTTATTGCCGAACGTTTCTTTTGACCTCTATCTATTTCAGCTTGTTTAGCTTCTTCAAGAGTTAAGTCTTCGTTAATTGGAGCAGTAGCTTCTTTTAAATCATTTATTATCTTCGGAAGTTCGGTTCGATCAACTTTATTGTTTTGTTTGGTTATTTCATTTCGCTTAGCTTTGTTAGCCGCAGTCTTCTCGGGCGTAGCTTTACGTCCACGTTTAGCAGGTGTAGTAAGTGCTTGAACTTCTGTGCGAATATCTGATGTTGCGGGTTGTTCTTCTTTTTTAATTGGCTCTGTAATAAAAGCTTTTTGTTCAGGCGAATATACATCTGCGGCTACTTTGTAAGTGGGAAACTGTTGTGTCGCTGCAGCTTTAGCTTCTTGTGCCGTGTCATATTTTGCGTCTGAAGCGGGTGTTCCATTTGCCCACTCAATAAAGTAACCCCCAGTGGGAGCCATTGATACTCGTAATGGTCTAATATTTTTTGGGGCATGTAAAACAGTAGGCGTAGTTTCTACTGCAGATTTTTGTTGAATACTATTACGTAAATCTTGAATAGTTTTAACTGGGTCGGTTCTTAAACCTTCATTTACTTTCATTACTTGAGTGGTGTCAAGTCTTTTACCAATTTCAGATTCAGCAAATCTTTGCGGGCTCATCCTACCTTTTTCTGCGCTAAGTTGTAGAGCTTCTAATTCAAAATCAGCATCTTCTAAAGATAAAGGTTTTTGCCCTTCATAAGCAGGGCTTTCTAATACTCTATATGTAAATCCAACTGGAACAAATGATGTTTCTTTTACTGCAGTGGGTTGTTGTCCTTTTCCTGCAGTACCACTTGGAGCATTCTGCTGATTAAAAACCACTCCATTTCGTTGAGTTCCTTGAGTTCCTGTGGTAGTTCCTTGTACTGCAGTGGGTTGTTCAGATGTTTGAACGCTTGTTCCAGGTGGTTGTGCGTTAGGTCTTGCAGCATTTATTTCTCCTTGCGCTTCTTGGTCTGCTAAATCTTCAGCCTCTATTTGCTTAGTAGCTTGCGCTAAAGCTTGAGTAGGTAAAACTCCAGAAGCAATAAGCTCTTGGGTTCTTTGTTCTATTCTACCGGTAACAGGTTGAGTAGCTATTGCTTGTTCTTGTCTATTTACACGCTCAGTTGCAATTTGTAACGCAGCATCCGCAGGTATGCTTCTAGTCTGCAGTCTTTCAACTTCATTTTGAATACGTTGCTCTTTAGTTAGAGGAGGTGTTGTTTGAGCTGGTACAGTCGTCTCAGCTGTTTGAGCTGGTACAGTCGTCTCAGTTGTTTGAGTACCAGGTACTTCATTATTAACTGTACCTAAGTTAGTATCTGTAGTTTGTTCTTGCTGCTGTTGCTCTTGTTGCGCGGGAGTTAAGAACCCCTTGCTTCGCGCAATTAAATCAGATAGCCCTTCGTAGCTAGTATCTTGTTGGTATGCGCCTTCTCTTGGGGCTCCAATATTTTTTAGTGTAGAAGAAGTTTTTTGTAATGCCTCAACTGTAGAGGTATGACCCCCTGCCATTACTAAACCTTGAATTAACCCTTGCGCGGCGGCGGCATCAATACCTTCATCCCAAGGTTTACCCGTAGCTAAATTAGTAAATATTTGTTCTTGATATGATTGAGGCATTTCTTCAAACACCCCTTCTTTAACTCCTTCTTTTAGCAACCTATTAAGAAATGCTCCTTCACCTTCTCCAACACCTTTAATACCTGCCGTCCTAGCAGCAATCTGTGTTTGTACATCCCCAATACCAAATTTTTGAGCTGCTTTACCGCTGATCATACCTATAGCCGCAGTACCAAAACCAGCTGCTAAAGCAGGTGCAACATAAATATTCCAATCAGCCCCATTCTCCCGTGCTTGTTCAGCAATTTGACCAGAACTTTGTGCACCTTCCGCAGAACTTGAAGCAGCAGCTATTTTGTATGTTTGCTCTTTTATTTTATTTGCTATAAATTCATCAGCTTTAGTACCTACAAGTCCTAACGACGCGGCTTCCTCTGCTGCTTTACCCATTAGCATTTTTGTAAATTGACCACCAACTCCACCAGCAAGTACAGTACCCGGAATAGATTCACTAATAGAATCCACAATAGCTAATGGATTAGCTCCTAGAGCTTTCATGGTATTAAAAAATCCACTGGTCTCTTGTACGTTTTGAGCTTGGTTACGTAAAGATGCGCTCTGAAAGCTACTTAAAAATTCGTTTGTTTTTTGTGGGTCATAGTTTAACTTATCAAGCATTTTGCCCCACTGCCCTATACCCAATTCATTATCTGGATACCAACCAGTAGCAATATTCGCCAACCCTACACCCATTTGACCTAAGTCAACAACGCCTTTACTAACCCCCAAACCAATATCTTTAGCTAAATCTGTAGCGCCATATTGTTCTTTATCAGCCTGTTTTTTTAATTGCTCTCTATCATATGCAGCTTTTTTATTTAATATGTTTTGTTTTTCGTTTTGTTCAGTCTGACCTGCTTTTATTATTTCATCAACTGCTTTTTGGTTTTTTAGATACGACCCGAAATCAGGTACGCCCATATTAACGCCCTGTAATACGCTTTCTTGTTTTTGGCGTGTTTTAGGTGCAGACACATTTGGTCTATACCCAATAAAAGGCTTAGACGCAGTTTCAAGTTCTTCTGCAGTTGGTTCATTAGATACTACGGGTGCAGCACCAAACGCTTCTTCTATAGAAAATTCTTTTTCTTTTGCTGCAGGAACATTATTTGGCGCTAAACCAAACGCTTCTTCTATAGAAAGTTCTTCAGCCATATAAATTCCTTATTGTGCTACAGAACCAGTATAAGTTCTAAACCCCGTACCTGTCCATTGCCCATAACCCCCATTAGCAAGTGGATATACTCCATTTATAACTAAGTTATCTTTTGATGGATTTTTTGGCACGTCTAAAACTTTAACTGGTTTATTACTAGGCGCGACTGAAGGCGCAGGGTTACCTTTAGCACTAGGGCTTACTTGCACGGTATTTACACCTTTACGAGCGCTAGCATCTGCATTCGCTTCCATTTGAAATTGTTCTGCTCTAGTTGCATTTGAGTATTCGGGTGTTATTCTAATCTTTGCAACTGCTTTAGCTGCATCTTCATTTTGTTTTAGCGCATTTTGCATATTAGCTATCTGAGCTTTTATGTCATTATTTGATTGATTATTAGCCCCAGATTGAGCCGCAGTAATACCAGCCGCAATAGGTGCGGGGTGACTCATTACTATAAACTCCCTTGCTATTTTTGCTGCCTCTTGTGCGGCCTTATCTTCTGGATGTGCTTGAGCATATACCATAGCTTGATATGCTTGATCTGCACCTGGTACTTTATTATCTTTTAATAACTTAGCCATTTCAATCTTAGCTTTAAAGTCTTCTCTAGTAGCTTCTTGAGCGTTCTTATTAGCTGAAACTATTAGTTCTTTATTTTGTTTCCAATCATCCAGTTTCTCAGCATGTTGAGCTAAGTTAAGTTTCATGTTCATCTCAGCTGTAGCTTGTCGTTTTCTATCTTCAGCTTCTTGCATCTTAGTTGCAGTAGTGCCAAAATCACTTAGACCTTGCGCTATTCCACGCCCAGCTTGGTTGCCTGATAAAAGTCCGGGCAACGCAGAAAAAGCTGCAAATGCTCTATTTTGTCTTGCATTATCTTCTGGGTTACCGTATATACTATTATTAGCCGTGCGTAATTGATCATAATTCATAGTTGGTCTTTGACCAAGCTTTGTAACCATTTCATCATACGTTAATGTTGGCACTTGTTTAAAGTCAAGTCCAAGATTTGATAATCCTTGTTGAGCTGCAGCTTTTGCAGTTGTTGGTGCAACCGCACTACTTATTGATTGTGATTGCAGCTGCTGTGCTTCTGCATTTGCTTGTGTTAATGTTTCTTGATTAGGAACATCTCGTACTTGTCCCACAGATACTGCGGGTAATCCTCTATCTTCACGAACAGCGTTTAAAGTACTTGGCGCACCAAAGTCTAAAGTGTTGTTCCCCATGTTGGCATTTTGTATATCCGCAGGTAAGTTATTGCCCAAGGTAGTTACACCGTCGTCTTTATATCTAGCTACATCAGTAATACCACCACGTTTTTTAGACTCAGTTGGCATAACAGGATCAATTACAGGAGAATCACTAATAGCATTAGCATAAGCAGTATTGTCTGCTACAGCCATTTGTCCTGGTTGGGATACCGCTTTACGTTGTACTTTGTTTGCATCATTTTGCATCTTAATCAAGTCAGTAAGACTTGGTAAGCTTTGTGTATTTTGTCCTGATGCTGATTGTGGATTAGGTATACCACGTTGTCCGTTACCTGCGCCTGTTAGCCCACTTGCAGTTTGCGGGTTAGACCCATAGCTTCCTGCCTGTGGTGCCCCTGCTGTTGCAGGTTGGGGCAAGCTTCTTAACTGTTGGGTTGCGTAATTCTGTGCGCCAAGTTCTGTTTGCAGTGCAGTAGCGGTTTCAGTATCCCCTCTAGCTTCAGCATGCTCGATTGCCTTTTTAAGCATGTTTGGATTAGTTGTAGCTAATGGGCTTGTTATTGAGCTTGTAAGTCCACTGTCGGCATAGCGATCAACCATTCCGCCTTTTTTGTAAGACTTCATTATCCCGCCATCAGCAAATGTAAGAGCGTTGGCTATACTACTGCCTAAATTAGGAAATAGTTGAGATGCACCATAAGCACCTACACCTAATGCCGCAATATTTTGTATACCAGATGGGCTACTAGGTTGTGTTGTAGATTGAGTACTTTGAACTGGATAGCCGTTAACCATATTTTGTATGTACCCTTGTTGCTGGTATGGGTAGTTCAATTGATTAACGTAGTTTTGATACTGAGTATTAAGTAATCCTTGTTGGTATTGTTGTTGCTGTGCGCCAAGTGTATTCTGTAAACCAATGTTTCCAGTTTGTTGTGCGTACTGATTTTGACCAATATTAGCTTGCGCATTAGCGCCTGAAATTGCTGCTTGATTAGCAGACAGCCCTAGTCCTGCACCGTATTGTTGTTGGTTAATATTGGCTTGTTGCGCAGTTAGTCCGGCTTGTTGGTTAGCCTGTTGGGCAGCTAAATTTTGTTGTGCGCCAAGTTGTTGTGTTGATAATTGTGCGCCTAAGTTTGCTTGCCCCGCAGTTAATCCAGCCTGTTGATTAGCAAGATTAGCTTGTTGTTGTGCCGATTGGTTAGCTAAATTAGCTGCTTGGTTGAACTGCCCTTGTTGGAGTCCATATTGACCAGCCATTTGTTGATTAGCTAAACCAAATTGATTTTGAGCTGCTTGATTAGATAAACCAAATTGATTTTGTGCCGATTGATTAGCTAAATTAGTTTGTTGTTGATTAGCTGCATTAGCCATGTTTGTTTGCTGTTGCATAGAAGCATTTTGCAAACCATATTGACCAGCAAGACTTTGATTAGCTAAACCAGCTTGTTGTTGCAATTGAGCATTTTGTAACCCGGTGTTATAACCCATTTGAGCATTGAACTGCCCAGTGTTAATACCCGCTGCTTGGTTAGCTTGTTGTGCTTGAAGCGATGCTGCGTTTTGTGTATTAAATTGTTGTTGCGCATTATTAAACGCGTTGTTATATCCTTGACCTACTAGGTTGCTCATTGCCAATTGGTTAGATTGGTTTTGTAAAGCATTCTGTACGCCCATACGTGAGCCACCAAATGCGCCTGCTTGTGTAGCTTGTGCTTGGTTTTGAGCTTGTTGCATACCTTGCTGTTGGTTAAGCAAAGCTATTTGTGGGTTAAGTGATTGTTGTAAATACGGATTCATCAACTGCGCAGCAGATTGATTATTAAACCCTTGACTGTATACGTTGTTATACCCAACACTACCAGGCCCTTGAAATTGAGCCGCACTCATATAGGGTGATGCGCCTGTTTGAGCCGCTTGTCCATATGCAGCATTGGAATTTACCGCGTATGCATTTTGGGCTTGAGCCGTAGGAGCATAACCTAACTGAGCTGCACTCGTTTGAGCCGCGCTTGTCATTGGCGTGCCCATTGAATAATTATTTAAACTTGGTGCATTTACGCTTTGATAACTCGCATTAATTGGGTTATAGCCAGTATTAAGTAAATTTTGCGTTGCTTGCCCAGCCGCAGTACCCGCTGCAGTTGTATTTGGGTTTATACCTAAGTTTTGCGCGGCTTCAAAAGATTGATTTTGCAGCCCCGTCATTGCAGCGTTTTGCTGCCCTTGGTATGCTTGGTAGGGTTGTTGACTTGTAGCCCAAGCATTAGCTAAATTTTGTTGCGCATAGGGTAGCGCATACGCCGCTATACCACTTGTACCTGTGGTAGTTGATGGCGAACCTGTTGTGAATGAAGATGTAGTCATTTATATTCTCCGTTATGCAGGTAAGTGTTTATCTGCATGGCTATTTTTAGCCACATTACCTATACCCACAGTTTTACGTCTAGCGTGTTGAATTCTGTCTAACATGCCATAAAGTTTACGGGCTCCGGCTTCTGTTGAACCGTTACCTAATTCAGAAACTATACGTGCGGGCACTACAAATTCACCGTCGGCGAGCCTTGCAGGTTGTTTACTTCCTATAGTTGCGGGAATTGAATCTGATACACCGTCTCCAGGGCCACGAAGCAATCGGCCTCCATCAGAATAACTACCTAGATTATACGCCCCACCACCACTAGCGTATGCTGAAATACCCATACTTCCCCCGTCTGCAGCTTTGATTGCATTAGGATCGTTGTTTATATCTTGTTGCGCTTGTTGTGAAGCTACGTAGTCTGATAATGCTGCACCGGATAAACCGCTTTGTGCTATGTCTTGTGCGTAAGGTCTACCCGTTGCTGGGTTGATTGCGTATATTGGTTTTGCAGGTAGTCCTGTTACTGAGTCAGTTCCGTAATCCATTGGGTCGCCGCCACTAGCCATATTCATAACGGGTTGAGGAACTGGCATTTGTTGTTGAATTGGGTTATATACTGGGTTTACGTTATGCGACATAGGCGCATTAAAGTTTCCCATAGCTGCTTGTGGTGTAGCTTGTAATCCGCCGACTGCTGATTTTGTAATTGTTGGCTTAAAGTAAGTGCGTTCACTTGTATCCGGAACTGCTCCTTGTACGTATTGTGACCCAATCATATTTAATGTTGCTGGGTCTACTGCATTGCGGTTATATACTAACCCGCTTGGGTTTCC
>Ga0208497_1000323_pt1 | contig 23631 bp, 18 predicted proteins | sample CryBogCBE25Aug07_FD_184555 | JGI IMG/M metagenome (GOLD analysis project Ga0208497, IMG submission 184555) | Freshwater microbial communities from Crystal Bog, Wisconsin, USA - CBE25Aug07 (SPAdes) | ecosystem: Environmental > Aquatic > Freshwater > Lake | place: Crystal Bog, Wisconsin, USA...
TCCGGTGGTGCCATTAGTCGCCCTCCTAAGCCCCTATCTTTACGCGTTCAGGACACCATCAAGAATCCGCCTTAGAGAGGCCGCGATGGTGCTGCGTGAAGCGATCCCACCAGTTCTCCGTAACACAAGAAGGGCTTGGTTTACCGACACGCTTGATGACGTGAACGGAGTCTCGACGACGATCCAGCGAATGAGTTCCCAACTTGTGGCCATTGGTAAATTCGTCGAGGTCATGGTCTCGAGGAATGAGGTCTCGGTTCCGGGAATCCCGCTTAAAAACTTTCCCCCGATCGGAGAGTTTGAATTGCCGGAGTATGAGTTGCAGAAACTTAGTTTTCCTCCGCTCCTCCAGATTATTGACCATTTGCAGTCAGGGAATTTTACGGAAGTAATCATCAGCACCCCCGGTCCTGTCGGACTCGCTGCCCTCGCTGCGGCTAGGGTCCTTGGGCTTCCAACGATTGGGATCTATCATACTGATTTCCCGGAGTATGTCCGGATCCTGACCGAAGACGGACTGATGGAGTCACTCACTTGGAACTACATGCATTGGTTCTATTCCCAGATGGACATGATCTATGTGAACTCCGATCACTATCGTCGCTGCTGGGTGGATAGGGGTATCGCTCCCGAGAAGCTAAGAATCCTGCCACGAGGGTTGGATACGGGACTATTTCATCCATCGAAAAAGAATCCTGATTTCTGGCAAAAAAGAGGGCTGCGTGAGGGGGAAGTCGGTGCCCTCTACGTGGGCCGTGTCTCGCGGGAAAAGAACCTCGACCTCTTTGCCGCGGCAATGCGCCGCTTGCTTTCCGGAGGCGTGCCTGTCCGTCCGCTCATCGTCGGCGATGGTCCCTATGCAGCCATGATGAAGGAACTGCTTCCCGAGGGAATCTATACTGGAAGCCTTCATGGTGACGAACTGGCATCAGCTTATGCCTCCGCCGATCTCTTTGTGTTCCCGAGTACCACGGATACCTTCGGAAATGTTGTGATCGAGGCTCAGGCCAGCGGATTGCCCGTCATAGTCTCGGATGTCGGAGGTCCCAAGGATCTTGTCAACGATGGCGAGGATGGTTTTGTCACCAAGGGACTCGATCTCGAAGCCCTTACGATCGCCGTGAAGCGTCTCGTGGTTGATCAATCGCTCCGAATGAAAATGGGAGTTCTCTCCCGGGTTCATGTGGCGGAGCGAGATTGGTCACTTGCTGCGAGACTCTTCTGGGAGGGGGCTCCCGAGTAGGCGTTCGATGAGTTGACAGTTTCGTATCGTGGCCCCCGCGTTGGGCTCAAGAATGAAACCTGCCGCAAGGATCATTCTTTGCCGCAGGCCTTCGTCCGAAAGTAATTGCCCGATTTGCGAGGCCATTGTGATAGAATCGTCGCAACGCAGCAGGGCCCCTGCATCGGCTAGCCTCGTGGCCAACGGTTCGAAGTTGCCGGTATGTGGTCCCGTGATCACGGCACACCCGGCCTGGATTGGTTCGATCATGTTCTGACCCCCGTGATTAACCGAACAGGGAAGACTCTTTCCGACAAAGACGACGGTGGCGAGGGGATACCATCCCGAGAGTTCCCCTGTCGTATCGAGTAAAAGGACATCGCATGGAACGGCAACGCCCTCCGATCGAAGAGAACAGGTGAGTCCGAGTTTGGAGAGTTCTCCGAGAATCTCTTTGCGGCGCTCCACATGCCGCGGGGCAATGACCAGTCGCAACGAGGGATTTTTTGCGCGTAGGGTCAGGAAGGCTTGTGCTATTTCGGATTCTTCCCCTGCATGGGTGCTTGCTGCGAGAAGGATGGGATCCCCTGAACTCCAGCCTGTTTCACATGGGATGGAGATGTTCGAAAACCTTGTGTCGGACTGCGGATCATACTTCATGTTTCCGGTCCAACGCAGCACCTGCTCCCCTACTCCCAGAGAGCGCCATCGTGCCTGATCCTCCTTTTCGGATAGTGTAATCAGCCGGAGATCATTGAAGAATGGTGAAGTGATCGTTCTGAACCATCGGAAACGGGATTCAGAACGACTTGAGAGACGTGCGTTGAGGAGAGCAGTGGGAATCCCGAGAACCGTGCAAGCAGCAATACGGTTGGGCCAGATATCAGCCTCCACCATCAACAGGGCTGCGGGCGCCAGTGCCTTCACGAGACGTGAGGTCAGGATGGGAAAATCAACGGGATTGGCCATTGGTTCCAGCCATTCCGAGGCCTCCTGCTGCAGGATCTTCAATCCTGTTGGAGTGGTGCTGCTGATCAGAAAACGAGCCCTTGGATGGATACGATGATAAGCCTTGGCGAATCGGAGTCCGATGCCAACTTCTCCCACACTGACGGCATGGATCCAGACTCTACCCTTACCGATGCGTGCAAGGGTTTCCCGGTCAAGAATGCCAAACCGCTGTTTGAGTTTGGTCCCGTATCCGCCGCGGCGCCAGTTCCTCAAAGCGTATCCGGGAAGCAGGATCAGTAGAACCGGGACAAAAAGCAGATTGTAAAGGAAGAGTGTAATTCGCTTCATGCCGGACTTCTCAGGATAAGGATGCGTGATTCCCCGTAATTCCGATCCGAGAGAATGTCCCATGAACCAAGTGAGGTGAGGGGTTGACGTCGCTCGCACTCCAGGACAAGAAGGCCCTCGGATCCAAGCGCCTTGGCAATGGCAGGATGAGACAGGAGTGCTTCCGCAGGATTCGCCTCTCCGCCCTTGAAATGCTTCAGATACGGTGGATCTGCCAAGATCACGTCGAGGCTGTCCGGTACGAGGTAGAGATCAAGAAACCGGAAGACATCCATCTGTTGGACATTTCCTTCAAGATGCGTCTCCCGGAGATTACGACGAATGAGGGCCGCCGTCGGACCGTGGTTCTCGACAAAGGTTGCGGATGCCGCTCCACGGCTCATGGCCTCGATACCCAACGCGCCGCTTCCCGCGAAAAGGTCCAGCACTCGGGATTCCGGAATCCGGTCGCCCAGCGAGGAGAAGATGGCCCCCTTGACGCGGTCCATGGTGGGCCTAGTACCCTTGCCCGGAGGAAGGAGGGAGAGTCCTCCGGCTGATCCCGCAATCACTCTCATGATATGATCAGTGTGGGGAGGCGCCGTTTGAGAGAGCGGGTTGGGTGCGTGGGGCCGGACGTCCGAAAAGACCCTGCAGCAGGCCTCCCAAATCACCGCCCAGGCGAATCCCCGTGAGACGTTCAAGGAGGTCCGTTTTAGGATTCATGACAGATCCCGAAACATGGAAAGCAACCTGCGAATAACCGGATTCAGGGGCGGGTGAAAGTTGAGACCCAAGAAGTCCCCTCAAACGGCCCGTGAGCTTTTCGTTGAAGAGGAGTCTGGAATCAAGATCAAGTTCGCCGGAGGGATGAAGCGGGCCCTTAGCCGCCAGGATGAGATTTTCAGTGCGAAGCATCAGATCATCGATCACCACATGCCCGGCGTCGATTCTGAAGAGGCATTTTCCCTCTGCTATTTTCAGGAGTTGGAGTTCCTCGACCTGCAGAAGTTGACCGATCTGCTTGAGAAAACCTGCCGGTTGAATGATGGTCTCCGCGCAGTTCAGGGTGCCACTACCCGTCATGGTGGAGCCTTTGCCGACCTGTCCTGCTAGTTCAAGGACGCCCGTCACACCTCCCTCTGCGCCGGAACCATCCATGGAAGCATCGGTTAGCAACTCCTTCATGGAAGCCCCCGTGAGGTTGAGTGAAAGAGTGTAGGCCTGAGTCGTTGATGAGAGATCAAGAACTCCTTTTCCAGAGAGTTTTCCACCCCCAAAAGTTGCCTTGATCTGTTCCATGGCAAGAGATGAGGAAGCCGTTCCATAGGTAAAACTCACCGGAGATTCAACGTCTCGGATCATGAGTTGGTTCCCGGAGATCACGCGTGATGCCTTGAGGATTCCACCCCATCCATCACCACGATCGTTCCCACGCAGATCGAGTCCTTGGACTGATAATGAGGAGATCCCTGAGCTATCAAGGAGCACAACTTCACCTTTGGTGATCGTGATGCTTCTGAGTGATGGTGCAAGCGATCGGACCTGTTTGGGCAGATTGCCGGACCCGGGTGCCTGGAGCGTCATCCCTGATGCCCTATCCCGAGGTGTCGTTGCAACATCTGTCGAAGTCGATGTCGGTGACAAGGGGGAGTGGTTGGAAGTTTTCGGCATCGCCACCATGCCATTGTGAAGATGCAGGCATGGGTGGCGCAATGTGATGCCGGCTATCTGAAGTTGACCATGGATCAGGGCCGTGTAGTCAGGTGTAAGAGTGATTGATTCGGAAGTGAAAAGGGGGGGCTCCCCAGGGTTTCCCACGGAAATTCCATTCACTCTTATGGAGGCGGGTGGCACACCAAAAGCCCCCTTCACCGTGACAGGGACCCCAGTGATACCCGCAAGGCTCCCCTGTAGACGTTCTTTGCCATACTGGGTCTGCAACACGATACTCACCAAGACGGAAACAATCACGGCGACCGCCACAAGAACGACCACCAGAGAAAAAATGAACTTGGCAATCAGGCGCACAGGGAGAAGTTAGATGGACTGCAGATTTTGTGAAGTGTGAAGAAGAACCTTATTATCCTCAATCCAGCCGCCCATAGTGACAGGGCTTCCTCGTTGGAGGATCAAATTCAATCCCTCGGCGATGACTTGGAAGTCCGTCTGAGCAAGATGCCTGGTGATGCCGAGCAGATCGCACACACGGCTGCGCAGCAGGGGTTCACGACAATCATTGCGGCGGGTGGGGACGGAACCATCAATGAAGTCGTGAACGGTATTATTTCTTCGGCTGTACCCGGGGTCTCGCTTGGGATCTTGCCGGTTGGCACGATGAATGTCTTTGCTCTTGAACTGGGAATCCCCCTGAATTCGGTGAGGAAGGCTTGGGACATTATCATGAAGGGAGAGTTGGGATACATTGATCTCCCCAGGTGCGAAACCACGGAGGGATCCCGATACTTTGTCCAACTGGCCGGAGTCGGACTTGATGCGGAGGTGGTTCGCCGCACGTCACGAAAGTCCAAGAAAACATTTGGTCCTCTGAGTTATCTGATCTCGTTAGCCCAGGTTGCGTTCAGGAAGCCCTCACCGATCACGATGGAGAGTGATGATGGGAAAGTTCGAAAGGGATCCTTTGTCCTTTTAGGAAACGGACGCTTTTACGGAGGTCCTTTCAAGATGTTCCGTAGTGGATCCTCTAGCGATGGGCTTCTTGATGTCCTCGTGTTCCAGAATCAAAGCCCATGGGATCTGCTTCGCTACATGCATGCCATCCTGATGGGGCATCATACTGAACTCGATGATGTCGAGTATTTCCAAACATCCTCACTCCACCTGCATTCGGAGGGGATCGTTCCTTACGAACTTGATGGTGAGATGGTTGGGTATCTTCCGCTATCCTTCAAATTGGAGCAGTCTGCGCTACGAGTGATCGTGCCGGCGGGCCGTTCATTGATGTCGGGAAAGAGCGCTGGGGAATGAATCGGCTTCGCTCAGCCCCCCTTACTTGTGCCCTTATCGGGGTGAATCTGGCTTTCTTCCTCTCGGAGGAAATCTTCCGCCATCTCTTCGATTCATCTCTCTTTCCCGCTCTTGCCCTGAGTAGGGAGGGGATTGTCGGCGGAGCTTGGTGGCAGTTGTTTTCCCACGCCTTTCTTCATGGAAATCTTCTTCATTTGATGGTCAATATGGCGGCCCTTTGGTTCACGGGGCCGTCGCTTGAAGAAATCCTAGGTTCTGTTCGTTACCTGGTGCTCTACTTCGGAGGAATTGTCGCGGGAGGAATGCTCCAGACCTTTTCCTCACCGGCCAGCATCGATCTGGTTGGGGCCTCGGGTGCGGTGTGCGCCCTCCTGGTCGGCTTTGCTACGCTCTTCCCAAGACTCGAGATCACGGCATTGATCTTTTTCTTGATACCGGTCCGTATGAAAGCGGCGACTCTCGGTTGGTTGGTGGTTCTTGGTTCTATTGTCTTCTGGCTTTTCGGGATAGAGAAGGAAGTGGGGCACATGGCGCACCTCGGGGGTGCTATCGCAGGATTTCTGATCTGCACTTACTTTAAGAGGAGAGGGGTACTGTCGGATCTTTTGATCGCATCCCCCCCGATCCGCTAAATCCTCAAACTTTCTTTCCCGTATCTTCGTTGACTCAAGGGACGATCACCTGATTTTTCAAAGGCCCTTAAGTCCCTGAAGCAAGAGCTCCGCATTGGTCTTTGTCGTTTCGAGATTCAGTCCCAGGATCTGCATCGCCTCGACAGCGGGCAACTCGGAGAGTTGCTTCCGCAGGAGCGTCACCCGACTGTACTCATCAGGATGATAGAGGAGTTCCTCGCGGCGGGTACCTGATTTCGTGATGTGGATGGCGGGGAAGATGCGCTGTTCCATGATGGAGCGGTCCAGATGAATCTCCATGTTTCCGGTACCTTTGTATTCCTCGAAAATCAAATCATCCATGCGGCTATGGGTCTCGATCAAGGCTGTCGCCAAAATTGTCAGACTCCCTCCCTCCTCGACGTTTCGGGCTGATCCGAAGAAGCGTTTTGGACGAGCAAGTGCTGTGGCATCCACACCTCCGCTCATTGTTCTGCCCTTACCCTTGATCCCGTTGTTGTACCCTCTGGAAAGACGGGTAACACTATCGACGAGAACGACGACGTCCTTCCCAAGTTCCACCAACCTCTTAGAGCGCTCAGAGACCATTTCAGCTACCTGAACATGCCTGCTGGTGGGTTCGTCGAAGGTGGAACTGAAGATATCGCAGTCCAGAGATCGACGCAGATCGGTGACCTCTTCAGGTCTTTCATCCACAAGGAGGAGCATGAGATGGATGTCGGGGTGGTTTGCCCGTATCGCAAGTGCAAGACTTTTGAGCATCATTGTCTTTCCTACGCGGGGTGGGGCCACGATGAGTCCACGCTGCCCCATGCCAAGGGGGGCGATGAGATCGATGGCTCGTGCCGTGGGGTTATGTTTACCCGGTTGCTCCAAGTGAATCCTCCTGTTCGGGAACATGGCGGTCAACTTGTCGAATTCCGGGGGACTCTTCCATTCTTCCACTGGTATTCCCTCGATAGAGAGAAGGGTATCGAGTCCCAATCGACGGTCTCCAACCATTCGTACCGTTCCCCGAAGCCTTAGGCCGGGCCTCAGTTCATATTGACGGAGTAGAGGGATAGGCAGAGTAAGATCACACGGAGTCGGTTTGAAGTTGACGAGCGGCCAACGGATCATTGGTGCATCGGGCGCGAACTCCAAGATTCCCTCCGCTGTGACAAGGCCACCTCGTTTCAGTAGGTCACGAACCAGATCAAGGATAAGATGGTGGCGAGAAGAATCGTGGTAAACGGAAAGATTCCGGGATGTCGCCAGAGCAAGCAACTCGGCGTGGTTCAAGCTCTGCAGATTGGAAAATTCCGTTGGTTCCGGTACGGGAGGTGCTGCAGGAGTAGAAGTTTCACCTTCTGCGGGATGGGATATCACGTTCTCAGTGAAAGAGGTGGTCATTGTTTCAAAAGATGTGATGCAAGAAGAGAAGTTTGGTTTTTCAGTGCCTTCAGGGAACCGTCATTCCAGATCAGGTGATCGGCTTTTAAGATTTTACCCTGCTGTGGCTCCTGAAGATTCATCCAGACTTCGACTTTTTCAGGAGCAAGGGAGCGGCGCATCAGCCTCACTTTGCGGATCGAGTCTGAAGACCCCACCACAATGCTCTTGGAGAAATAGGATTCCAATCCTTTTTCAAAAAGAAGGGGAATTTCAGCAATGAAAAAGGTGGATCTGGAGGAAGCATGTTTTTCTGCTTCGGGTCTCCAGAGCCTCTCAATCCTAGGGTGCATGATTTCTTCAAGCGTTGTGCGTGCCTGCGGATCCGTGCTGATCATCGAAAAGAGACGAACCCTATCCGCCTTCCCGTCTGTTTGATAAGTGTCCTTTCCCAGCTTTTGAATAATTGCTTCCCTGACATTAGGATCGGTATCCAGTAATTTTCGATTCATATCGTCTGCACAAAAAGTGGAAGTCGGGGTGAAACTTGCAAGAATCTGCCCCAGCAAGCTCAGAAATTCTGATTTACCGCTTCCAATCGTTCCTGTGATGGCTATTGAAGGCATGTCACTGGCTCACTGTACGCGGAAGCAAGGGATGGCCCGTATATCTTGGGCTCTTGGAATTTATTTCGTTCTTCCGGCAGTTGAGCGATCTGAAGGTTGAGGAAGATCTCGGGGTAATCCTAAGGTCTGAACCTGCTCGAGTTCCTCATCGTTTCCACGGCGCGGTTGGCCTTGTGAATCCAAGATGGTCGGTTTGACGAAGATCACCAGGTTCTTCTTGAGCTTCTGATCCACATCCGAGCGGAAAAGGCGTCCTGCCAAAGGGACATCGCCCAGGAAGGGAACCTTGTCCTGAACCTTCTGGACATCTTCCCTGATGAGTCCTCCAAGGGCTACGGTTTGTCCATCCCAGACGGTCACGAAAGTATTGACCTCACGGGTCGAGAAGACCGGCTGATTAATGGTATTCGTCGTCACTGCTTGCGCAACAGGAAGTGCAAGGGCTCCGGAAATCTGATAGCCAACTTCGTTAATCGGTGAGCCATAGTTGATGAAACCGTCGAAATCCGTCACCTTCGGATTAAGCGCCATGTCGATCGTGTATCCGTCGGGCCCGATCGTTGGTAGGACATCCAGGATGACGCCCAGTGGCTCCATCACGAAATTTCGCGGGAAGGAGGGAGTGACCGTTGGTGGAACACTAAATCCAGTTGCCGCATTTGAGGTTGTTTGGGGGATGGTTGGCGGGTCGTACTGGGTCGGATAGATGAACTCATTGACGATCTGGATCGTTGCTTTAATGCCGCTCTTGGTGGTCACCTTTGGCGCCGCCATGAGATCAATCCCTTTCTTTTGGTTGAGCGCATGGATCACCATCTGGAATTGTGGATCTGAGAAGACTCCGGCAATACTGAAGATGCCGGGCGCGGGAGCTGCCAAATTCCCATTACCCGAGGAGAAATTTCCAGCATTTTGAGCAGCCAGAAGCGAGTCGACGGAGTTCCCAGTGATTGCAGAATCTCCGGAACGTAGCGACCCTACTTGGCTCATGGGATAACTGCCGGGATAAGGATTACCAAACGGGTAATTGGCCGAATTTCCATTTCCTCCCCCGCCGCTCCCGTAGACGCCTCCCCCGACACTGAAGGGACCAAGGAGCCAGTCAAAGCCGAGTTCCTGCAGATTGTTCTGATTGATTTCCAGGAACTTTGTCTGGATATCAACCTGAGTAGGGCTCGATTCCATCGAGGCATCGACGAGGGCATCGATTTGATCAATGTTGTCGCGTGTGTTACGTATGATCAGTTTACTCGAGGAGGGGACATAGTTGGCGCTCGCACCTGTCGGGAAATCGACACCCTGAGATGTAAGATAATCTTGGGCGTTAAAGCGCTCGCCGATTCTGGAGACGTTATTTGTCTCGTCATTACCCGCCTTAGTCTTGGGGGTCGTTGTGCCTAATGCAGGGTCCAATTGTTTTGCGGGAATAAAGTTTGGTGGAACCTTGTACTCCTTGGTGATCAGGAGATCTGTCGGTTCCGAGAGCGGCACGATCGATACGGCATAGGGATCAATCTTCAGCTTCATGTTTGCCAACTTGCTCACATAATCGAGCGCGACATAGAGAGGAACATGGTTGAGTGAGAGATTGATCGTCGGTTCAGTGGTTGCGGCATCAGACGTTCCTCCGGATGTCTTAGAGTCGGTTTTCGAACCGGAATCAGCTGTGGATGCAAGTTTCAGGAAGATGTTCACACCCTTTTTCTCGGGGTCTTGTTCCCGACCTTTCTGCTTGAGATATTCCACAGCTTCGCCCACGGGTGAGTCGTTCAGATCGATCTTGGGAATGATGATTGAGTTAAGCTTGGCAACGATCTGATCTGTTCCCTTGGTTTCTTGGAGGTGTCCCATGGCTTCGCTTGTTCGGCCATGTTTCGGTTTGGCAATAGGGCGTTCCCAGGCCTTTTCGACCTGCCAGAGCATTCTGCTACGAGTTTCATTGTAGGCCTCATCGTCATATTTGATTTCCGAATTATGAATGGCTTCCATCCCGTGACGGGCGGCCTTGTTATACGGGTCAAGTATCAGGACTTCGTTGTATTTCGCAATGGCGAGGGCATTGCGTCCACTCTCGGCCAGTCCCTGTCCTTCCTGGAGTAGCTTGATCACTTGATCCCGGTGAGCAGCGGACTTCGGAGTTACTGTCTTGTTGATGACCTCCGGTTGCTCTAGGTCGGAAAGAAGTTGCACGGCCTCTCTGCTTGAGGGGTTCACGGAGGGAACGAGCACCCCTTTTACAATCGACTCTGCATCGGAGTAGCGTCCGTTGTTGATCAGTTCCCTGGCATAGGCCAGTGCGATCCTCGTGTAATCGGAAGCAAGGAGCGATCGGGATGATCCGGTCTCAACGCTTGGAGCGGGTGCGAGTTGGATTGCCTTCTCAGCCAGTTGATAGGATTCCTCCAGTGATTCACCGTTGTTTTTTGCAAGAAGCTGCTTTTTAGAGGCCTCGCGCATGAGTGTCTGGGACTGCTGGAGATCGGCCTGACTCCTGACGATCGCCTTCTCGCTCTGGTCGGCTAGGTTCTGAGCGCTTAATGCAGGCAGAGCCATGGCTCCGATCATGATAACCATGCCGATGTTGGCTGTTCTAAGAATGTGAAGCCTTCTCATGAGGTTGAACGTGGTTGGCAGGGCTGATGAAAATAAAACAGAAGGATTGGAAGCCTTTTTCATCGTGATTTTCGAGTAGCGGTAGAGGCATCACCCGGAACAGCCTCGGATCTGATTGCTGTGGCGTCAGGAACCAGAAGGGATGATTCATCATCCTGCTTGATGATGGGTTGGCCGGCTGGATCAAGAAGGCCCGCGGTCACAAAAATGAGGAGGTTTCTTTTGACCCGTTGGTTGTCTGAACTCCGGAAGAGCGAACCAACCAAGGGGAGGTCTCCCACAATCGGCGTCTTGTCCTGGACCTTCTGAACATCTTCTCGCATGAGTCCGCCCAGCACCACGGTCTGTCCATCCTGAACGGTGACTTGTGTATCGACTTGGCGAACGCTGAAAACGGGTTGTAGGATCGGGTTTTGGGAGAGCACGACCTTTGCCGTCTGCCCCAAGCTGACACCGGCAATCGTCTTAACGGGTGCCACAGCATTAATAGGAGTGCCATAGTTGACCATTCCTTCAAACTCAACGATCTGAGGTGAGAGGCTCAGTTCAATGGTGTATCCATCTGGACCGATCGTTGGCTCAACTTCCAGTTGGACACCCACCTTTCTTGTCTCAAACGAAGTGGGGGTTGCCGGAGTAGCAACGCCACCACCTCCATATTGGGTTTGGGGAATCTGGGGAGGGGCGTAATCTTTCGGGTAGGGAAACTTCCTGTTAATATTGATGGTCGCCTTGCGACCGCTGGTGACAGTGACCTTGGGAGCCGAAACAAGATCGGTCCCCTTCTGCTGGTTGAGTGCCCTGAGGACGACTTGAAACTGGGGATTCGTGAAAACTCCCGCCAAGGCCAGCACACCGGGAGCTGGTCCTGCCGGGCTACCGAAGAGTAGGGCATCCAGTGCGTTTGCAGAGATGCCTGCGGCACCCGTACGATTGCCGGCAGTAATATTACCAGCCGTTACATTACCTCCTGATGCATTCATCGCCCCCGTAGGCAATCCGGTGGCAGGATTGACAAACGGAAAGCTTGAGACGGGTTGATTGGCCTGATTGCCGACAGTCCCCCCCCCGCCGTAAGCACCCGTGCCGCCTGGAAGTTGGAAGGATCCCATGAGCCAGTCGAAGCCAAGTTCTTGGAGATTATTCTGGGTGATCTCGAGGAATCGGGCCTCAATTTCGACTTGGCTAGGAGGAGTAGCTTGCGCGACTTCCACCAGCGAATCGATCAGATCGAGATTTGATTGTGTATTCTTGACCAGAAGCCTGCTGCTGGAGGCCAGGTACGTGGCGCTGGCTCCCGCGGGAAAGGTCACCCCTTGGGCTTGTAAGAAATCCTTGGCTCCGGTCTGTCCGACAACTTTTCCGGCATTCGGATCTCCTGGTTTTGCAGCGGAGCTAGGGGCTGAAGAAATAAAGCCCGGGGGAACCTTGTATTCCTTTGAAAGCATTACCTCGGAAGGTTCTGAGAGGGGTACCAGTGCTGCGGCATAAGGCTCCACCTTGACTTTAAGATTTGCTGCAGAGGCGACATATTTCAGGGCCTCTCCCAACGGAAGGTCGTTGAGAGCCAGGGAAATTCTTGTCCCTCCGTCTGTCGACTCCTTTGCTGGGTCGAGTTTTAGAACGATATTAACGCCCTTCTTGGTGGGATCACTTTCACCCGTGTCAAGCTCCCTTGATTTCTTCTGAAGTTTTGCGATGGCCTCCCTGACGCTGTCGTCCTGGAGAACAAGTTTCTCAATTCTGATCTCCTGCAGTTTACGGGTGATGGAACTGGTGCCCATGATGTCGATGGGATTCTGCTCGATGATCGTGGAGGCTCCGGTATCGAATTTGGCCACTGGTAGCTCCCATGCCTGCGCCACATCCTCAACCATCTTGCTTCGCTGTTCATTATACGCGGTCTCGGCATAGGTGGTTCGCTGTTTATTAACCTCCTCCATGCCAAGGCGGGCAGAGGTGTTCTCAGGATCGAGATTGAGAACCTTCTCATAGGTTCTGAAGGCCTTATCAAAGTTTCCACGATCATAGCATCCCTTGGCTTCGCTGAGGAGTTGTTTGACCTCCTCCACCTTGGCCACGAAGGCCGGGGTCACTGTCTTGTTAAATTCTTTGGGGTCGTGCAGCTTCTTTTCCAGGGTGAGAAGCGGGGCATACTGCGACTCGTACGGGCTACCCGTGACCGATGAGACGACCAATTGAGCATCCTCGAACCGACCCTCCGAGATTCTCTGCTCGGCCAACATGAGTGCGGATTTTGAAAAGGTTTCCATGGCGAGCGGCCGCAGGCCCTTGAGGGCATCCCCGCCGGAGGGCAACGCATCCACGGCACTCTTGGAGAGGGCGTAAGCGGACTCGTAATCGTTCTCGACAAGTGCTGATTGGGCCTTGGAAATCTGGGTGCGCGCCCAGTTGCTTCGTTCCTGAATGATGCGGATTTCCCTCTCGGTCTGACCCACGACACCCGACTGCTGGGCATTGGCCCAGGTGGCGTTCAGGATTAAGATAGCAGAAAGTAGGGCAAGGGGTAATCGGTTCCGTGAAAAGGCAAATATACTCATGACTTTAGTTCCTGCATCGGAATCATTTGGGATCTTACTCTTTGGAGGGGAGGTCACTGTGAAAATGTCAAACAAGGTACCCATTACTGGAGAGCGTGGCACGGGAATAAGAGGGGAGGGGATGATAATAAGCAAGGGATCGACTACTGCGCAGGGGCTTTGACAACGTAAGTGTTCCCCTCTTTTTCCAGAAGGATCCCTTCCTCGGAAAAGTCCTTTAGTTTGTAAGTTTCCGAAAAACTCTTGTCAAGGCTCGCCAAGGGAATCACATCCCCCCTTTTCAGGGGATAAGCCTGGTCAGGTGCGCCGGTGAGTTGATAATGAAGGGTAACACTCTCAACCGTTGTAATGGCGGTGGGTTGGTACTCTTTGGAGATATTCTTTCGGATCAAGTTGGTTCGCTTGCCGTTGAGTGTGTTCTCCAGAATCAATTCGCTGAAATCATACTCCGTGTCATTGATCACCTTTTTCTTTTCGACATAATCAACAACCTTAAGACTCGGGGCCCCGGGAATTGTTTCCCCCAGTGCCACAAATCTGCTGGTGGTGTCTGCTTTGGACTCTTTTCTTGATGGGTTTGCTAGGGGTTTCAACGGCCGGAGTTGATACTTTTTCGCCCCCTCCGAGTCATCGACTCCCAGGAAATCAAAACTATAGTTGTTCTTGATGAGATCGGCATCGGTATAACTCAGTTTTGTATAGAGTGGGGGGAACTGATGGGGATTGTTCGGATCTGTTCCCGCAGTGAACTCTTCCAGGATGGTGAAACCCTTCCCCTTGGGATCCCGATTCAGGATATCGACATCTGCATAGTCCAATTGGTGATCAACAAGCCACTTGTTAGGAACGGGAGGGTGGAGTGGTTCCGTGCCGTCGAGGGGGTCAAACAGCTTCCCTTCTTTCAGGATGTATGGCCGCGAGACAAGGGGGGATGAAGCGTCGTCCCGTGGATTCCAGACTTGAGTTTTTCCAAGACGAACCAAAGCAACGGCTCCCTTTGACGGAGGAGTAAGAAGTTTGTCGCTAGCATTAGCGGTGGAGTTTGCGGCGGATGAGGGGGATCCTGCCAGGCAGAGATAAATCACGGCTATTGCGGAGAGCAGCGTGGTGAAGCCCGCAAGCGCCAGTAGCAGTCGGTCGTAGTAGAGTGAAAGGAAAGTTTTCATCGGCGCTTTACTTTGCTGTCCCCCTATCTTGGTTGATCCCCGAGGTTGCCGGCGACAGAACTCCCGGGGGAAGTTTATCGGCTTTGGAGGGAGTCGGTTCGGGGAACTCAAGGATCCGAACCTTCATGGCAATGTTTAACAATTCATCCGGACCTCCGACCACAAAGTGAAGGCGGCTTGCCGTTAGAGGCTTTCCCGATGGGGACTTAGGCGGCTGCTGTTGGGTCTCATTCCGCTTCGGAGCCTCCTTGTTGGTGTTCTGGACCTGGAGGTTTTCAATAACCAGGAAATAGGGTGAGGACGTGATGGCATTCACAAAATTCCTAAAGGCCTCCTGAGAGCAACGGAAGGTGATCTGGATGCCGCCAACTGACGAGTAGGGAGCCGCTGGCGCATTTGGAGCCGGAGTGGCAGTGGCTGTGACGGCTTTGGTGCGCTGCGTGTTTCCTGAGGTCGGAGCGGGAGAGGCTCCCTTTTTCGATCCGGTTCCTGCCAAAGGCGCTGCGGATGAGTCCGTTTTTGCCGTGGACTCGGTCTCAAGCCTGGAGAAGTTGTCCACCAGTACTCCGTTCTGATTCAACAGGGCTCCCGCCACCCAATCAAGGACTGTCAGTCGTTTCGCCAAGATCAGCACGTCATCACTTCTGGGGACACTGTTTTCGTACTCCCCCAGTCCCAAATAAAAGGTTGCCGGCAGAGTGCATGCCGAGGCAGCGGCCGTAGTCTTGGCCTTCGTGACAGCGGTCCTAAGCGCATCTTGGAAAAGTTGAGGCCGATCCTGGGGCTTTGCTTTTTCGAGCTCTGCAAATGTGGGTATCCTGTACTTCAGAAGTTCCTGCTGAAGTTTTTTTAAGTCGGTCTGATCGTTGGTGAAGAGTTCATTCAGCTTTTTCAGGTTGGCCTCATTGGGGAATGGATGGTCGGGTTTGGCAAGCGCGACGAGTTTGGAGTTCATCGTCTCCTGCTCCTGCAATGCGTTGGAATAAGCATCCCAGGCGCTCCAGGTAAGATATCCCATGACGGCCACAGCGGTCAGGAAGAGGGCCGAGAGGGTGGCAATGAGTTTGTTTTCGGCGAACCAGGCGGTGAAATTCATCCGTGTCATGGCAGGAAAGTGAGGGGATTACGGAGTGGTATTCTCAGAGCAAATGGATAGGCCCAGAGATCACCGCTGGGGCTTCCCCTTTGGGTGATGATTTTTGATTTCTCGTTCTCATTCACGGAAAAGAGATCCGAGGTTTGAAGCGAGTTCACGAAATCATCAATGACGGCCGCCTGTCGGGGATTGTCAAGATAGAGTCCCTTGACCAGCAGTGCCTTCACCACCATGGGCTCCGAATTTTTGGCGGAGTTTTTTGGAGCTGTATCCCCCACGGGTTGAATATCCGTCATCCACAGATAGCGCTGGGGTATTCTGGCACTCAGATCCGCGAGTAAATTCGGGTAGGCGGAGCGGAGTTCGATGAGAGAGAGGAGGTCCGAACCTGTTTTCTGGACCGCATCTGTTTTCTCCATAACCTGCTTGATCCCCGATGCAAGGCGTGTCTCACCATCAACGATGGTCTTGAGTCCGGATGTCACTCCCCTGATCTCACTCTCTTCGTAGGAGAGGTAACCATACCAGATCGCTAAGGTTCCCAAGAAAAGGGCAGCCGCACTGGAAAGGAATGGGAGCCTCTTGAAGAACTCCCGCCTTTTCATCAGAGAGGGAGGGAGGAGTTCGACTTTTGTATAAGCACTTTCACCGGAAAGGGTGAGCGCCCCGCCGATGAGTTCGCCGAGATTGTTGGAATGAGAGGCAATGAAGGAGGTAATCGTTGAAGACTGATCCTTGGCCGAAAGCGTCCGCAAGGGGTCGAAGAGATGAACTTCGCGCTGGAACCTCTCGGCAAGGAACTCCCTGAGATTCGGAAGGCCGGCCATCCCGCCAGTCAGGAGTATCTGGGAGGGGCCCTGCCCGCCGTGGGTCGAGAGATAAAAACTCAAGGATCGGCTGATATCGGACTGAGTCTTCAGCAGGACTCGTCGTGCTATGAGACCAAGGTTGGCATCAAGTTGATCGGAAGATTGTTCACCCGTGACGCCGGATGCGACGGATCCTCGGGTGACCTTGATCTGCTCGGCTGCCTCCAGTTCGGCATTCAGTTCCTTTGCGATCGCGGCTGTCAATGCAAGTCCCCCTGAAGGGATGCTGCGTGCAAAGAATGTCCCGGGACCGGCGATCACGAGATTCGTCGTGCGTGAACCCATGTCAAGCAGGAGCGTGGTTGAGTCGGCGCACTCCGGATAGGTGTTTCGGAAGGCATCGTAGAGAGCCAGTGGAGCCGCGGTCACGGAGACAACGATCAGGCCTGCCGAGCGGAGCGACTGACAGATGGATTCAAGCAGGTCTGACTTCACGGCTACAAAGACAACATTGACCGAACCCGATGCCGTCTCTCCCATGGTGACGTAATCCCAGGCGACCTCGTCCAGTGGGAAGGGTATGTTCTGCTGGGCCTCAAAGCGGATGACTTCTTTAATCCGGTCATTCGAGCTTCCAGGCCCTCCCGGGATATCTAAAGCCACGACCCTGGTGAAGACCGAGTGAGCGGGAAGGATGCAGCAGACATCCGCGCTTCGGAGACCCCAGTTTTTCAAGATCTCCAGCACGGAAAGACGGATTTGCTCGGGTCGAGACTGCTCCATGGTGGGATCCAGCAGGAAATCCCTGCTGGCACCACGCGCGAGGGTTAGTTCACCATTCTTATCGATGGAGAACTCGGCAAGGCGCAGAGACTGCATGCCGAGATCCAGAACCAGGATTTTTTTTGGTTTTGCCATGAGTGGTAAGAATGGAATCGGTCGTTGCTCTTGGTGAAATCAGGGGTCAGAAAATCAAGGTTTTTTGACATCCTCGTAGTAATCTGAAAAGAGGGGGGCGAAGGGACTCATCTCTTTCGAAACGAGATAACCGCTGACAGGGTGTAAATTTTTCCACCACTCCCCCGTACCGTTCAGGCTCTTCTCTGCAACGACCTTGCCATGGTAGGAGATGGTTACGCCGACATTATTCAGGACGGATTGAGTGCTGTAATGCTCCTTGCCCCCCGAAAAATGCTGCATGGTCCGGTGACTCAGGTACATGACGGTCCTCCTTGGGGTACTTGTTTTCGCAGGTACGGAAATAAGGGTGACTTGTCCTGTCAGTAAAGTCCCGTTGGGAGAATCCACGGATTTTCCAGCCATCAGGACATAGTAGTTCACAATCACGTCGTCCGCGAATTTTTCGGCTGCGTTGACGGGATGCCACTCGAAAGCAACCTCCAACTCCATCCAGTTCTTGGAGCGCGAGGGCTTCACTGGTCCCGTGACGTAGTTCAGCGCGGGAGTCGTAATGATTGACGGGGATATTTTTTTGATCTGAAACTCCGTGTTCAGTTGGGCACTCGCGGATAAAAAAGTGGCTGCAATAAAAATCCCCGCGTATAGAGTTGTCCCAAGGACGCTCGGAAGATGTGGTCTGATCGGTGACATCGGGGGAATAAAGAGGCGATCATCAAACAAGAAAACCTCCCCCTTATCCAGAAAGAAGATGTTGCGATCCGAGAGATGGGCTCTTGTTTGTGCTCTCTTTTTTTGCGGAGAGTTTTTGCGAAAAAGATCCCGGCTCCGCTAGTGCGCTCCGCTACGGAAAATCACCACAGGAATTGTCCTGAGAATAATCCAGATATCGAGTGCGAATGAGGCATTATCAATGTATTCAAGGTCAAGATTGACCCACTCCTCAAAGCTGGTGATGGAGCTTCTACCCTTGATTTGCCACAGGCAGGTCAGTCCTGGCTTCACGCTGAGTCTTCTGCGATGGGAGCTGGCCTCGATTTTTTTCGTCTCGTAATCGGGCAGTGGACGCGGGCCCACAAGGCTCATCTCACCCCTCAAGACGTTCCACAACTGAGGAAACTCATCAAGGCTTGTTCTCCTGAGGAAGGCACCCACCGGCGTCACCCGCGGATCCTTGGTAATCTTGAAGACGGGTCCCTCCATTTCATTCTGATGGTGGAGATTTTCATGTAATTCCGAGGCATTATCGACCATGGAGCGAAATTTGAAGATGGTGAAACGCTTGCCTCTCTTGCCGCTTCGTACCTGTTTGAAAATGATCGGTCCTGGGGAGGTGAGCTTTACAGTCACGGCGATCACAACAAGGAGCGGCGAAAGAAGGATCAGACCGACTAGGGCTCCGATGATATCGGCTAACCTTTTCATGTAGTTGTACCAGACCTCGCTTCTTGTTCGGTGAAAGACAAGAATGCGACTTGATCCCGCCGTGGAGACTTGGGGTGTTCCCACGATACCGTTGATTTGATTCGTCACGATCCATACCTCCATGCCTTCGGACTCGCATTCCATTGGAAGGGATTGGTTTTTAGGGGATTCCGCGGAAACAAAAATAATCCTTCCTACAGGGTGCTCCCGGAGGTTTGCGCGGATAGTTTCTGCATCCGTTTCATCGATGTTAAAACGATGCGAGATCCGCAAGGAGAGGAGTTCGATTGGGTTTAGCTTTTCTAGAAACGTATCCGCATCCTGGGATGTTCCGACGATGGCGCTCTCCTCTCCCAACTCTCCACGTTCGTATTTTTTAAGCAGGATTTTTCTGGTCAGCGTCAGCCTTGCGATCAGTGCCGCCGGCGCCAGAATGAAAAAGAAAATCAGCACCGTACGACTGGGAACTTCAAGCCTGATGAGGATTGAACTCAACGTGATGATTAAGGCCAGCCAGATGCCCCCTTTCAGCATGCGGGGCAACAAGCTCTCAAAGTTGCGGATGACCGGGTTGTCGTAGTACCCGTTAAGATCTAGAATCAAAGGTGTGAGGGGAATGACCACGACAATCATCCATAGAAACGTGGAGAATGGGGGGATGTCGCTGAAGAAGCTGGGCCATTCATTCAGGGAGATCCTGATTAGATAACTGAGCCAGAGACAGAGCCCCATCAGGATGCCGTCGGCGAGCATCGGCAAATCCTTGGAGATTTCTTGTTTGTGATTCACTGTCTGGATTAAATCAGGGGGTTATGAGGAGTATCATGAAGAACGCCGAGAAACAAGAATTGTCCCTCCATGCCGTGCTGCAGAGTGGGCGGACTCTTGTGGTGGGAACCCTCCACGAGACTACGGGCCTTCGCCTGCTCACCAAATCAAGTGCAAGGAAGCTGAAGGGTGTTGATTTGTTGGAGGCCCGACTTGATTCACTGCCCGGACATCAAGTCTCTTCATCCCGCTTTCAGTTAGCTGTTGATCTCCCGATGATTGCCACGGCCAGGCATCCGGGTGAAGGGGGAGTCGGTAATCTCTCCCTTGCACGGCGACGCAGTCTCTTGGAGGAGTCCCTTTCATGGGCCTCCGCCATCGATGTGGAGCTCCGATCTGCTCAATCTCTGGCTCCCTTGATCGCTACCGCCCACCAGCATGGTCGGACGGTGATCCTCTCCCATCATAATTTTTCCTCAACGCCTTCGCTTGCTACAATGAAGGAACTGGCCTTGAGGGCCTCCGATCTTGGTGCTGACCTTTTCAAGGTGGCGACTTTCCTAAGAAACCCTGCCGATCTTGAGCGCCTCATCGGGTTGCAGACAGCCAAGACACCGATCCCTGTGACAGCCATGGGAATGGGAGCCGCGGGTCGCTTCTCCCGGATTGTGCTGAGCGGTTTCGGTGCCCCCCTCTGCTATGGTTGGCTAGGCAAGCCCCAAGTCCCTGGCCAGTGGCCAGCGCTTGAGCTTGCGGGAGTCCTGTCCGAGGTTCTTCCGGCGTGAGTCTGGAAGCGTTGATCCTTCCGCTCGGAGCGGGACTTGTTTATGCCTGCGCTGCCATAGCCCTCAAGAGAGCGCTTGGGGCAGGGATCCCGGGCGGATGGGTAAACCTGCTCAGCAATGCCTCCATGGCTTTGCTCTTCCAGATCTTCTGGATCTTTCCCCAGACGTCGCAAAGTCATGGAACGCCGTTTGTTCTTTTTCTGACACCCGTCGCCTGTGGCGCTCTCTTCTTTTTCGGGCAGGCCTGCACCTTTCGGGCGATTGCGGCGGGCGATGTCTCCGTGGCTACTCCTCTTCTAGGCACCAAGGTCCTGATGGTTGCCCTTCTTTCGTTCTTCTTATTGGGTAAGGCATTGCCAGCAAGTTGGTGGTTTGCCTCCCTGCTGGCCACCCTTGGGATAGGTCTGATTTCATACACTTCCGGAAAGTCCGTCCATCGGCATGGAGCCACGATCATCTGGTCCCTGCTTGCCGCAGGGGTATTTGCTCTGACCGATGTGCTTGTTCAGCACTGGGTTCCGCTTTTCGGTTTCGCCCGTTTTGCTCCGCTGATGTTCGCCGTGCCCGGATTTCTCTCCGTTGTCTATGTGCCGGGACTCCTGCGAAGAAGGATTTTTCTGTCCGATGTGGACCGCCGGGAGACGCTAATTTGGCTTGCATCAGGCGTTCTCCTTCTCGCGCTCCAGTGCCTTGGGATGTACACATCGATCGGCCATTTCGGGAGTGCCACCGTCACCAATATCCTTTACGGATCTCGGTGCCTTTGGAGCGTGATCCTCGTCTGGTTGCTGGGATCGATTGCCGGAGGTCTTCCCTCTGTGGGAGACCACCGAATCATCATGGTTCGCAGGCTCATCGGTGCCCTTCTGCTCTTTGCGGCGATGGCTCTCGTCCTTTCCTAAAAAACGAGATAATGATTCTCCGGATGAGCAAAGCTTTTCCCAATCCCAACCCCAAGCATTCGCTATCGCTTGAAGAGATGGAAGCTTCCGTGAATCTCCTGCTCGATCCCCTAGTCTCAGACGAGTCGAAGGGTGCTTTCTTGACCGAGCTTCACCGGCGTGGTGAGAAGGCCGGTGAACTTGCCGGATTTGCCTCCGAAATCCTCAAGGGGGCAGTCATTCCGACGATTAGGCGCGATGAGAATTCGCCCCTCCTGGAACTTTGCGGCACTGGTGGTGATCATGCAGGACTGCTGAATATTTCCACGGCAGCGATGTTTGTCGCATCAGGAGCTGGAGCCAGGGTGGTGAAGCATGGGAACCGTGCTGTCAGTTCCAAGTGTGGCAGTGCCGATGTGCTCGAGGCATTGGGAGTGACCCTTCATTTGAGGCCTGAATGTGTCGGAGATATTGTCGATCAGGCTGGTTGTGTTTTCCTGCTGGCGAGCGATTTTCATCCGGCTGTAGCGGCTGTTGCCGCTCTTAGGCGCTCACTGGCTTCAAAGGGGATGATGACCATTTTCAATCTATTGGGACCTCTGCTCAACCCTGCCTCTCCCGAGGTGCAGCTCGCTGGCATCTACTCACCTGAGAAACTCAATCTCTACGCCGAGGCGATGGACATCCTGGGACGCCGAGCTGCCTGGGCCGTCCATGGACAGGGAATTAGTCGGGATGGGGGATTCGATGAGATTTCCTTGATCGGCCCCTCCCATGTGGTCTCCGTTCGTAACGGGTTGATGGAGACATTCACCATCAATCCCAAGGATTTTGGCCTGTCCCAAGCATCCTCCATGCAAGGTCTGGTTGGAGGCGACGCCAAGGAGAATGCAGGCAGGATATCTTTAATTCTGGCGGGAGAGGAGCACGGCGTTGCCAGGGAGATGATCATTCTCAATGCGGGCGCTGCGCTCTTCCTGGCAGGCATCGGATCCTCGCTTCCCGAGTCAGCCTCACTTGCCGCTGAAAGCATCGATTCAGGCGGGGCTGCCCGGTCACTTGAATCGCTACGGAAAGCCTCCGAGGCTGCCCGTCTTTGATGGTCCGTTATTGTTGAAGGAAGGCTGGTAACTCCTCCACGCCGAAGTCGGCTAGGACATTATCGTTATCGTCCAAGAGTACTGGGGCCTTGGATTGGCCTGATATCCTGATCATCTCGGCAAAGGCATCCCTGTTTGATAGCACGTCCACAGTGCTGTGAGTGACGCCGTGTTTGCTCAACCACGCCTCCGCATCGACGCACCATGGGCATCCTCGCTTGATATAGAGAATCATGATTTCAAGGTAACAAATCATTTCTCCACTTGCCAGCACGCACGGAATCAAGCAGTTTAAACGGCTGCATGGCGCGTTCGTCTAGTCGGTTAGGACACAGCCCTCTCAAGGCTGGCGCACGGGTTCGAATCCCGTACGCGCTACCATTTTTTGGAGACCACCAATCGCCCGTAGAGTCTTATAAAATAAGGCTATAGAGTTCATCGAGCTTTTTTGAGAATTTGGAGTTTTACACTTTTTTACCCGATTTGATGGGTAAGATTTTTCTAATAAAATAGCGGGGCAGCTTCATTTTCTGATGAATGAAGGAATCGCTCCAATCTTATGCATGTTCGGAAGTTACGATTTTTCCGTAAGCAGCTTTGCCAAATGAATCGCAGCCTTTTCAAAAGAAGTTTCCCAAGAGGAGTCTGCATAAACGGAGCCTCCTGAAGCTTCTATGGCCATCTGAATCATCAGGTTTTGATAAAGGCCGGCGGAATGAACCAAGACCCCGTCCGGATCCCTGATTACGCCAGACTTTGCTCCAGGAGAACTCTCCGCATCTTTTGTCACGTTTTGCCCGAAGCGTTCCTTAACATACTCCGTGACATACTCGGGATAAAGGAGAGGTTGGGTTGTCCACCCTGTCATGGGGATCCCGAGGCATCGGCAGTATCCGATCTCAAACGCAGTTCCCGCATCCATTTCCGTACCACGTCGGAAAGGGCTGACATCAAAAATTCCCCCATCGACCGAGTTCATGATCTCAACATCGGCGTGGTAAATAGACTTGTGAAGCTCTCTTCCCGGTCGGACTCCCTTGAGATTTGATTGATTATCTACAGGAGCCACTCCCCTGATACCGTGATTCTTGAGTATGTTTTTCATGATGCCAAAAACACGTTCGGCATCTGAAAGGAAGACCATGGGGCCGGCGAGATAAACAGTTTTCATCAATCGTTGAGAGATGTTACTTGATAACATAGTGACATGTTATTGTCATTCGTGACCAAGTTTTAGAGTGAGACTCGTCGGTGTGACTGCCTGACAGGGTGACGAATCATAATATGACACGGTGGCTTGCTCGTTCGTCATGATGATTTCCGTGCAGCTTACGGTGCAGGCATCCTCCCTGTGCATGCAAATGGAAAAGGGTCCTTTCTCAGGAGCATGCG